>ENA-UEQS01001567-UEQS01001567.1-human-gut-metagenome-genome-assembly--contig:-NODE-1567-length-14188-cov-21.572745_pt1 | contig 14188 bp, 6 predicted proteins | sample MGYA00242953_ERZ507953 | MGnify/ENA primary metagenome ERZ507953 (study PRJEB26167, sample SAMN06115474) | human gut metagenome | host: Homo sapiens | place: China:Jiangsu | collected 2016-07-06...
GGAAGACCCTGAGTAATATCTTCAGCAGATGCGATACCGCCGGTATGGAAGGTACGCATGGTCAGCTGAGTACCGGGTTCGCCGATGGACTGTGCCGCAATGATACCGACGGATTCACCGACCTTAACGCACTGGCCGTTGGACATGTTGGAGCCGTAGCAGCGGGCGCAGACGCCGACGTGTGCACGGCAGGTCATGACGGAGCGGATCTCCAGCTCGGTAATACCGGCGTTGACGATCTTCTCGGCGTCGAACATATCCATCATCTTGTCCTTGGACACAATGAGTTCGCCGGTCTTGGGATCCATCACGTCATGCAGAGCATAACGGCCAATCAGACGCTCGGAGAAGCTTTCGATGGTAGCGTTGCCTTCGCTGATCTCGCTGACGAGGATACCCTCGGTAGCGTGGCAGTCTTCCTCGCGGATGATGACTTCCTGAGAAACGTCAACCAGACGGCGGGTCAGGTAGCCAGAGTCAGCCGTACGCAGTGCGGTATCGGTCAAACCTTTACGAGCGCCTCGAGAAGAGATGAAGTACTCCAAGATGTTCAGGCCTTCGCGGTAGTTTGCACGGATAGGCATTTCCAGGGTTTTACCTGCGGTGTTAGCCAGCAGGCCGCGCATGCCGGCCAGCTGCTTGATCTGGTCCATAGAACCACGAGCACCAGAGTCGGACATCATATAGATGGGGTTGCGCTGGTGGTTGGTCTTCAGGTTGGTAGACAGAGCGTTGGAAACTTCCTCGGTAGCTGCCTGCCAGATCTCAACGGTGTTCTTATAGCGCTCTTCATCAGAGATAAGACCACGGTTGAAGTTCTTCATGACCTTTTCAACCTTCTTGTCAGCCGCAGCCAGGATCTCCGGCTTCTCTTCGGGGATGATAGCGTCAGGCACGGCAACGGTGATGGCGGAAAGGGTGGAATACTTATAGCCCTGTGCCTTGATGTGGTCCAGCATGATAGCGCAGCGCTTGGTGCCATGCTTTGTCAGGCAGCGGCTGATGATGTCGGGCAGCTTCTTCTTGGTGACCTGGAAATCGACTTCGTAATCGAACTTATGTTCGGGGTCGGTGCGATCCACATAGCCCAGATCCTGCGGGATGGGGGTGTTGAAGATGATCTTGCCGACAGTGGTGGTGACAAGGGCGGTTTCGGGGCCGTTGCCAAAGTCCATGGTGCGGCGCACCTTAACGGGAGCCTGCAGGGTGACGATATGCTCGGCGTAAGCCATCAGGGCTTCGTCCTCATCGCGGAACACCTTGTCGTGGCCGGGGTCTTCGGGGTTGACCATGGTCAGGTAGTAAGAGCCCAGGATCATATCCTGCGTGGGCACGGTGACGGGTTCGCCGTCAGACGGCTTCAGCAGGTTGCCGGAAGCCAGCATCAGCATCTTGGCTTCGCGCTGTGCTTCGGTGGACAGCGGCAGATGGACAGCCATCTGGTCGCCGTCGAAGTCAGCGTTGAAGGGGGTGCAGACCAGCGGGTGCAGCTTGATGGCGTGGCCTTCGACCAGAACGGGCTCAAATGCCTGAATGCCCAGGCGGTGCAGGGTAGGTGCACGGTTCAGCAGAACGGGATGGCCCTTGATGACGGTTTCGAGAGAGTCCCACACCTCGGTGGAAGCACGCTCGACCTTTTTGCGGGCAGCCTTGATGTTGGAGGCAATGCCCTTCTGGACCAGGTCCTTCATAACGAAGGGCTTGAACAGCTCCAGAGCCATCTCTTTGGGCAGACCGCACTGGTACATCTTCAGCTCAGGGCCGACAACGATAACGGAACGGCCAGAGTAGTCAACACGTTTGCCCAGCAGGTTCTGGCGGAAGCGGCCCTGCTTGCCCTTCAGCATATCGGAAAGGCTCTTGAGGGCGCGGTTGTTGGGGCCAGTGACCGGGCGGCCGCGGCGGCCGTTATCGATCAGGGCGTCAACTGCTTCCTGCAGCATGCGCTTTTCGTTGCGCACGATGATGTCGGGAGCGCCCAGCTCCAGCAGGCGCTTCAGACGGTTGTTGCGGTTGATCACGCGACGGTACAGATCGTTCAGGTCGGAAGTCGCAAAGCGGCCGCCATCCAGCTGGACCATGGGGCGGATATCCGGCGGAATGACCGGAACAACGTTCAGGATCATCCACTCCGGGCGCTGGCCGGACAGGCGGAATGCATCAACGCACTCCAGGCGTTTCAACAGGCGGACGCGCTTCTGGCCGGTAGCCTTTTCCAGTTCCTCATGCAGCTCTGCAGACAGAGCTTCCAGGTCGATCTCAGCCAGCAGCTTCTGGACGGCTTCGGCGCCCATGCCGGCTTCAAAGGTATCCTCGTACTTTTCCCGCATCTCCTTGTACTCGCGTTCGGTCAGGAGCTGCTTTTTCTCCAGCGGAGTAAAGCCGGGATCGGTAACGATATAGTGTGCAAAGTAGAGCACCTTGTCCAGCTGGCGGGGGCCGATGTCCAGCATCAGGCCAATGCGGCTGGGAATGCCCTTGAAATACCAGATGTGCGAAACGGGTGCAGCCAGCTCAATGTGGCCCATGCGCTCGCGGCGGACCTTAGCGCGGGTAACTTCGACACCGCACTTATCGCAGATCTTGCCCTTATAGCGGATGCGCTTATACTTGCCGCAGTGGCATTCCCAGTCCTTGGTAGGTCCAAAAATGCGCTCGCAGTACAGGCCGTCGCGCTCCGGCTTCAGGGTACGGTAGTTGATGGTTTCAGGCTTTTTGACCTCGCCGTAGCTCCAGTTGCGGATCTGCTCCGGGGAGGCAAGGCCGATCTTGATCGAATCGAAAACGTTGTTTTCCATGAAACGAACCCTTTCTTAAACTCTTGTTGTTTCGATGATGACGGACGACTTTTCAAAATCCGCTGCCCTGCCCTGCCGCGGCGGCAGCACGCGCACCGCGCAGGGAAAGACAGTCTTGTTCCGGATTTATTCGTCGAAACTCACTTCGTCGGAAGCAGGCTCTGCAGCAGCAGAGTTGTTGTCATCCAGCACAGAAGGATCATCGAAGCCAGCATCGGCGTCCTTGATGTTGTAGTCGTTGAGCAGTTCGCTCTCCTGCACGACGTTCTCGGTACCGGCCACGTCGCGCATGTCAAAGCCGGTCTCTTCGTCGTCAAAGTTCTGGCGCATGTCGATCTCATTGCCGTCCTTATCCTGGACCACGACGTCCAGACCCAGGGACTGCAGCTCCTTCAGCATAACGCGGAAGGACTCGGGGATGCCCGGCTGCGGGATAGGCTCGCCCTTGACGATAGCCTCGTAGGTCTTGACACGGCCCTCGACGTCATCGGACTTGACGGTCAGGATCTCCTGCAGGGTGTAAGCGGCACCGTATGCTTCCAGAGCCCAGACTTCCATTTCGCCGAAGCGCTGGCCGCCGAACTGAGCCTTGCCGCCCAGAGGCTGCTGAGTGACCAGAGAGTAGGGGCCGGTGGAACGGGCATGGATCTTATCATCGACCAGGTGATGCAGCTTGAGGTAGTACATATAACCAACGGTAACGCGGTTATCAAACTTTTCACCGGTACGGCCATCGTAAACGGTGGTCTTGCCGTCACGATCCAGCTCGATCTTGGAGAAGTCGATGATGTGGCCCTTCTCGCCCATGATCTTGGGCAGCTTGGTGGGATATGCGGGAGCATTCTCGCCGTGCCACATCTCGCGGGCGGTATCAAAGGTATCGCCGATGTCGTTCTCACGGGCAGAGTCAAAGACGGGGGTCATGACCTTGATGCCGCAGGCCTTGGCAGCGTAGCCGAGGTTGACTTCCAGCACCTGACCGATATTCATACGGGAAGGCACACCCAGCGGGTTCAGCACGATGTCCAGCGGAGTGCCGTCGGGCAGATAGGGCATATCCTCCTGCGGCAGGATGCGGGAAACGACACCCTTGTTACCGTGACGGCCTGCCATCTTATCGCCGACGCTGATCTTACGCTTCTGGGCGATATAGCAGCGGACGACCTCGCGCACACCGGGCTGCAGCTCATCGCTGTTCTCCGGGGTAAAGACCTTGACATCCACAATGATGCCGTATGCGCCGTGAGGCACACGCAGAGAGGTGTCGCGCACCTCGCGGGCCTTCTCGCCGAAGATGGCGCGCAGCAGGCGCTCCTCAGCGGTCAGCTCAGTCTCGCCCTTCGGGGTGACCTTACCGACCAGAATATCGCCGCTCTTGACCTCGGCACCGATGCGGATGATGCCGCGCTCGTCCAGATCTTTCAGGGCGTCCTCAGAAACGTTGGGGATGTCGCGGGTGATCTCTTCGGGTCCCAGCTTGGTATCGCGGCTCTCGGTCTCGTACTCCTCGATGTGGATGGAGGTGTACACGTCCTCACGCACGATCTTCTCGTTCAGCAGGACGGCGTCCTCGTAGTTGTAGCCCTCCCAGGTCATGAAGCCGATCAGGGCGTTCTTACCCAGAGAGATCTCGCCGTTGCGCATTGCGGGGCCATCGGCCAGCACCTGACCGGCGGTGACGGTCTCGCCCACTTCTACGATGGGGCGCTGGTTGATGCAGGTGCCTGCGTTGGAGCGGGCAAACTTGATCAGAGAATAATCCTCCAGAGCGCCCTGCTCGTTGCGCACCACAACATGGTCGGCATCGACCTTTTCCACAACGCCGTTGCTCTTGGCCAGCACAGCAGTGCCGGAATCGGTAGCAGCCTTGTACTCCATACCAGTAGCAACAATGGGCTGCTGGGTGACCATCAGAGGCACTGCCTGACGCTGCATGTTAGAGCCCATCAGTGCACGGTTACAGTCATCGTTCTCCAGGAAGGGGATGCAAGCGGTAGCAACAGAGACCATCATTCGCGGAGAAACGTCCATGTAATCGACCTTCTCTGCGTCGATTTCCAAGATCTCGTCGCGGCGGCGGGCAGACACACGGGGACGGATGAAGTGCTTGCCTTCATCCAGCGGCTCGTTGGCCTGTGCCACAACGTACTCGTCCTCCACATCGGCGGTCATATACTCCACCTCGTCGGTGACGACCTGCTCGATGAGATTGTTGTTCTCGTCGTAGATCTTCTTGACCTTGCGGTAGGGAGCCTCCACGAAGCCGTACTCGTTGATCTTGGCGTAGGATGCCAGATAGGAGATCAGACCGATGTTGGGGCCTTCAGGGGTCTCAATGGGGCACATACGGCCATAGTGGCTGTAATGAACGTCGCGGACTTCGAAGCCTGCGCGGTCACGGCTCAGACCGCCGGGGCCCAGAGCAGACAGACGGCGCTTGTGGGTCAGCTCAGCCAGAGGGTTATTCTGATCCATGAACTGAGACAGCGGAGAGGAGCCGAAGAACTCCTTGATGGCTGCCACCACAGGACGGATGTTGATCAGTGCCTGCGGAGTGATGACGCTCTGATCCTGACTCTGCAGGGTCATACGCTCACGGATGACGCGCTCCATACGGGAGAAACCGATGCGGAACTGGTTCTGCAGCAGCTCGCCCACGCTGCGGATACGGCGGTTGCCCAGATGGTCGATATCATCGGTGGTGCCGATGCCATAGCCCAGACCGTTCAGGTAGTTGATGGAGGACAGGATATCGTCGATGGTGACGGTACGGCCGATGAGCAGGTCGTGATCCTTCTTCAGGCTCTCCATGACCTCCTCGGCGCTGGAGGCGTTATCAAGGATCTTGCGCAGCTCCTTGAGGCAGCAGCGCTCGTTGATGCCGCACTCCTTGACATCCACACCCTTGAATGCGGGGTAGTAGCTGTCGATGATGGCCTGTGCGTCCACGCAGCCGTTGGTGATGACCTTGACCTTGTGGGGCTGATCCTTCATGGGATCATCGATCTTCAGCACGACCAGATTCACGCCGGCAGCATCGATCTGCTCAGCCAGCTTGCGGTCGATCTTCTTGTCGGCCTCGACAAGGATCTCGCCGGTGAAGGGATCCACCACGTTCTCTGCGGCCACATGATCCATGATGCGGCGTGCCAGAGACAGCTTCTTATTCATCTTATAGCGGCCGAAGCGGGACAGGTCGTACCGGCGCGGATCGAAGAACAGCATATCGATCTGGCTGGTAGCGGACTCCACCGTGGGGGGCTCGCCGGGGCGCAGCTTGCGGTAGACCTCCAGCAGGCCCTCCTCGCGGTTCTTGGTGGTATCCTTTTCCAGCGTGGCCAGAATGCGCTCGTCCTCGCCGAAGTAGTTCAGGATATCCTCGTTAGAGGACAGGCCCAGTGCACGGCACAGCACGGTGACGGGCAGCTTACGGTTCTTATCGATACGGACATAGAACACGTTGGCGGCATCGGTCTCGTACTCCAGCCATGCACCGCGGTTGGGGTTCATGGTGGCGCTGTACAGGTCGTTACCGACCTTATCCTTCGCATGGCCGTAGAACACACCGGGAGAGCGGACCAGCTGGCTGACGATTGCACGCTCAGCACCGTTGATGACAAAGGTGCCTGCGTCAGTCATCAGGGGGAAGTCACCCATGAAGATCTCCTGATCCTTCACCTCGCCGGTCTCCTTGTTCAGCAGACGGGCGGTGACGCGCAGGGGGGCTGCATAGGTAACGTCGCGCTCCTTGCACTCCTTGATGCTGTACTTCGGCTCCTTATCCAGCCGGAAGTCCACAAAGCTCAGTGCCAGATTGCCGGTGTAGTCCTCAATGGTGCCGATATCGTGGAAGACCTCCTTCAGGCCTTCATCCAGGAACCACTGATACGAGTTCTTCTGCACCTCGATCAGGTTCGGCATACTGATGACTTCGTCGATGTGGGAGAAGCTCATGCGCTCGGTTTTGCCGAGCTTTACGGGCTTGACTTTCATCATAAAATCAACCACTCCTTACTTTTATATTCTACGGGATGTCGTATACGCGGGTCAAATTTGAGCAGACACACATAATTCGACCCGCGTCCTGTGGAACCTTCCGGCATTTTGCACAAACTTTTCGGGATGACCCCTCAAGTGACAGCCATCACAGCTCCCTTTTTGACGCACTAGTCCATTATGTGATACTAATGCAGTATACACCCCAAAACCCCTGTTGTCAAGCCATTTTTCAGTTTTTTGCCGAAATAAATTTAATTTTCGGTTTGTTTTCGAACGCCCGGCAGCGTGTAGCCGTTTACTTTCCAAGTACTTGATTTTTTTATTTTGCACGTTCCTGTTCATAACACCTTTGTGCAATTTGTCTATCTTTGCTCTTGCGCCCGGAGGTATTACTTTTCCACTTCCCCGCCGCAAAAGAAGAGGCCGCCGCACGGAACGCCGTGCAACGGCCTTGTCCTATTATATAGAATGCTCACTCGTCCAGATAATCCCGCAGCAGCTTCGCGCGGCTGGGGTGGCGCAGCTTGCGCAGCGCCTTTGCTTCGATCTGCCGCACCCGCTCCCGAGTCACGTTGAATTCCTTGCCCAGCTCTTCCAGCGTGCGGGCACGGCCATCCTCCAGACCAAAGCGCAGGGTGATGACCCTCTCCTCCCGGGGCGTCAGGCTTTTAAGGACGTGCAGCAGCTCCCGCCGCAGCAGCTGGCGCCCAGCTTCATCCACCGGGACACCGGCGTCCTCGTCCTGAATAAAGTCCTCCAGATGGGCGTCCTCTTCCTCCCCTACCGGCGTTTCCAGACTGATGGGTTCCTGCGACAGTTGCAACAGTTCCCGCACCTTGTCCGGCTCCATATCCAGTGCGGCGGCGATCTCCTCCACGGTGGGCTCCCGCCCATTTTTGTGCAGCAGATCGCCTGCCGTTTTCTTGACCCGGTTGATGCTCTCTACCAGATGCACCGGGATGCGGATGGTGCGCCCCTGATCCGCAATGGCGCGGGTGATGGACTGACGGATCCACCAGGTTGCGTAGGTGGAGAACTTGAAGCCCCGCTCCGGCTCAAACTTTTCCGCTGCCTTCATCAGGCCGAGGTTGCCCTCCTGAATAAGATCCAGAAAAGGCAGTCCACGCCCGGCGTAGCGCTTGGCCACCGACACCACCAGCCGCAGGTTTGCCTCGCTCAAGGCGCGGCGGGCATCTGCATCCCCGGCCCGGGCAGCCTTTGCCAGCGCCATCTCCTGTCCGGCGGTCAGCAGCGGCACCCGGCCGATCTCCTTTAAATAGGTCTTGACCGGATCATCCAGTGCCACACCCTCCGAGGAAAGCTCATTCTCCAGCCTGCCGATCTGGGCATCATCCAGCACAGGCAGCTCGGCAGGCTCCTCCTCTGCCAGATGAACGCCCCGCTGCTCCAGCGCCGCGTAAAGCTCGTCCAGCTGTGCAATATCAAAATCCGCTTCTTCCATGGCACGGCTAATCTGCTCCGTGGTCAGGGTGTGACGGTGAGCCTTTGCGGCAAGGCTGCGGGCAAGTTCTTCCGTTTGCGACAATTTCTGCATGATTCCTGCTCCTTTTCTCTCCAGCTCCAGCCGGAGGGAAAACAGGGATCAGTCTTGTTCGGGCAGCGTCCCCTGCTTTTTTTCGCGCATCGACTGAAGATACTGTGTGATCTCATCGCCGGACATTGCAGCAGCTTTGCTAGCAACCGGCATTCCCCGGGCGATCCTGTCCAGATACAGATGGATATCCTCCGGGGTGCAGTTCACATCGCTGTATTGTGCCGCAAGTCGGCTCAGTTCATTCAATGCTTCTTCGCTTACAAATGCCCGCAGTGCAGTCAGGCTGAGCTCCACGCCCTCCCGGCTGCAATTGAGCATCGCTTCGTATAGTTCCTTCTGCTGCGGCTGGATGAATTGCTCCGCCGTCAGCTGCTGTTTGGCCAGTTCCAGATAGCGGGGCTCCCGCAGGATGGCTGCCAGCAGCCGTTGTTGGGCGCTGGCGATGCCCAGCGCCTGACTGCCGCCTGCGCTGTAAGGCACCTTGATCTGATTCATCTCACCGGAGCGCAGCAGCTCGCGGTTTTTCTCCCGGCGGTACTTGCCGCCCGCCCGCTTTACTGCGGTACCCAGCTGCGCCAGAATGGCAGTTTTGGAGATGTTGGTCTCCTCTGCCAGCCGCCCGGCGTACACCTCCTGCTCAGTGGGGTTGGAGCGCTCGGCCAGCATCTCCACGGCTTCCTTTACATATTGCAGCCGCTGCGCATCCTGCGAGAGATCATACTGGTCTCGCAGGCGCTTGAGCCGGAAGTCCAGCGCATTGCCCACCCCGTCCAGAAGTGCCTGAAAACGCTCCGGGCCGTATTTTTTGATGTATTCGTCCGGGTCCTTTGCGCCGGGAATCTGCAAAACGCCCACCTTTACCGGGCTGTTGCGGAACAGTTCCAGTGAGCGCAGGGTCGCCTTCTGGCCGGCCTCGTCCGAGTCATAGCTCAGAATGACCTCATCAGCATATTCGCTGATGATGCGCACCTGTCCGGGGGTCAAGGCGGTGCCGCAGGCGCAGACGGCGGTATCGATACCCGCCTGCTGCATACTGATGACATCCATGTAGCCCTCGCACAGCACGAACCGCCGGGAGGCGCTGCGCTTGGCGATCTGCATGGCAAACACCGTCTCGGATTTGTGGTAGACCAGCGTTTCCGGGCTGTTGACGTATTTGGGCTTGGAGTCGTCCATCACGCGCCCGCCAAAGGCAATGATGTTGCCGCGCAGGTCAAAGATAGGGGTCATGACACGCTTCCAGAACAGACAGTAGATGCGCCCGGACTGGCTGCGTTTGAACAAGCCGCTGGCGTCCAGTTCCTGCTGGTTGTAGCCCTTATCCCGCAGGTACTGGTACAGTGCCTGCCCATCGTTGGGGGCATAGCCCAGCCCGAACCGGACGATGGTCTTATCGTCCAGCCCGCGCCGCCGCCAGTAAGCGCGCGCCTGCCGTGCCTCCTCCACGGTAGAGTTCAGGCAGGCGTGGAAGAAGCGGGCGGCCTCCTTATTCATGGAAAGCACCCGGCTGCGCAGACGTCCGGTCTTGTCGTCCTCCTGCGGCTCCGGCATACCGGCGCGGGAAGCCAGCATCTTGATAGCTTCGCCGCTGCTGATATTGTTGATCTTTTTGACAAAGCTGATGGCATCTCCGGCTGCCTGACAGCCGAAGCAGTAAAAGCTTTGGGTGTCAGGGTACACATAGAAGGACGGCGTTTTTTCGCTGTGAAAGGGGCACAGACCGCCGTACAGCCGTCCCTTGCGCTTGAGCTGCACATAGCTGCCCACCAGTTCCACGATGTCGGTGCGGCGGGTAAGTTCCTCGATGTATTCATGTGGGATCATGTTGTTTTAAACGACCTCTCCAGTTTTAAAGGACGTGCCATTTCTGGGGCACGAACAGTTCTTCAAAAGTGCGGATGGCAAACTCGTCGCTCATACCGCTGATATAGTCGGTGACGGCGCGTTCCCGTCCCTCCTGATAGGCCAGCTGCACATAAAAGTTGGACATCTGATCCACATGGGTCAGGTAGTACTCGTACAGTTCCGCGATAAGCTTGTCCACCTTCTGCTCCTCGCGCTTGGCGTTTTTGTCCACATACACGGTGGCGTACATGAAATCCCGCAAAGCGAGAAAAGCCGCGTATTCCTCGGTGCCCATGCGGACATCCCCCTCGCTGTGGGTGAGGATGCTGTTGATCATAGTGGTGATGCGGGCGGACTTAGTCTGCCCCAGCACTGCCGTGCAGTCCTTGGGCAGGGTGGCAGCGTCCAGCACACCGGCGCGCACGGCGTCCTCGATATCGTGGTTGACAAAGGCGATCTGATCCGCAAGACGCACGATGCGCCCTTCCGGGGTAGCCGCCCATGTGCCCTTGGTGTGGGTAACGATGCCGTTGCGCACCTCCCATGTCAGGTTGAGACCCTCGCCATCCTTTTCCAGCCGATCCACCACACGCAGGCTTTGCATATAGTGGTGGAAGCCGTCCGGGCAGAGAGCGTTCAGTGCCTTTTCGCCTGCGTGGCCAAAGGGAGTGTGCCCCAGATCATGCGCAAGGCTGATGGCCTCGGTCAGATCCTCGTTCAGGCGCAGACCGCGTGCGATGGTGCGGGCGATCTGCGAAACTTCCAGCGTATGGGTCAACCGGGTGCGGTACAGATCGCCTTCCGGCGAGAGGAACACCTGCGTTTTCTGCTTGAGACGCCGGAAGGCCTTGCAGTGCAGCACCCGGTCGCGGTCCCGCTGAAACACCGGGCGCAGCGGATCCTGCGGCTCCGGTACGGCGCGGCCACGGCTTGCATCGCTGAAGGTCGCCCAAGGCGCAAAGGTAAGGTGCTCGATCTCCTCGGTTCTCCGGCGCACATCCATACAGATCCTCCTTTTGTTTTTCGGGCTTCTCCCCTCCCCTCTGCGCACAGCCGATCCCAATTGCTGCGCTACGGCAATTGTAGCACATCGGCCGTGTCGAAGGGGGAAGTTCGGTGTCGGTTTGCAAAAAAGACTTTGTTTTTTAAAATGGTGCGTAGAACGGGTCGGACACCGCTACCTGAGCGCTGCCCCGGGTCAATTCCCGCAGCTGCTCCAGCAGCGGGGCTTCGGTATGCTCCGGCATCTGCCAGCGCAGGGTGACCCGGTCTGTAAACTCCGGCGGTGCCTGCTTTGCCCCGGCAGCATCAATGAGCAGGGACGCACGCTCGTAAAGGGCGTAGTCCACGGTCACTTGTAATTCCACCACGCTGCGCACCGTGACCACCTCGGCGTTTTCCAGCGCACGGGCAGTGGCGGTAGTGTAGGCGCGCACCAAGCCGCCGGTGCCCAGCAGCACCCCGCCAAAGTAGCGGGTGACCACCACGATCAGGTCTGTCAGGCCGCTGTGCTGCAACACTTCCAGCGCGGGCGTACCGGCAGTCTTGGCCGGCTCGCCGTCATCGGAATAGCGCTCGCGGTTGCCCGCCCGCAGGCGGTAGGCGTAAACATTGTGCCGCGCGGTGCGGTTGGCTGCCCGCACCTGCTCCAGAAAGGCCACAGCGGCTTCCTCACTGTCAGCAAAGGAAAGCTGTGCGATAAAGCGGCTCTTTTTCTCTTCGTATTCGCCGGTGGCCGTGCCCCGGACGGTGCGGTAATCCTCCACGTTAGATCCTCCTGATAATAACTCAGAATAAGTATAACACAAACGGGCGCAAATAAAAAGACTGACGAAGCCTTGCGGCCCCGCCAGTCTTTTTATAAGAAGAAAGCAGTTGATCACTTGGTAAAGATCTGGATCCACTGATGGCCCCAAGTGCTGTTGCTGTTGTAGTAGTAACCAACACTCATCTTGCGAGCCTCAGGGTTCAGGATATTGGCACGATGGCCTTCGGAGTTCATCCATGCGTTGACGACCTCTTCAGGAGAGACGCTGCCCCATGCGGCATTCTCGCCGGTGGGGGTATCGGTGACGCCGTAGTCCTTCAGGACGGTGAAGCACTTGGAACCATCGGGACGGACGTGGGAGTTTACAACGGAGATCTCCTCGGCGCGGGTCTGTGCAGCGGCGGTCAGCGCGTCATCGCCCATTTCCAGAGCAGTCAGACCGTACTTTGCGCGCTGGGCATTGACCAGATTCAGAACTTCCTGACGGTAATCCTCGGTGTGAGAATTTTCGGGGTAAGAGAAGATCAGCACCCAATAGTTATTGTAAACACCGCCCTCATAGTAGCCAACGCTCACGGTGGTAGCATCGGCGTTCAGGATACGCTCACGGGTGAAGTCGGTAGCCATCCACTGATCCATTGCGGAATCGGGGGTGGAGCAGCCGGCCATGTAGTTCTCGCCGATGGAGACATCGCTGATGCCGTTCTCTGCCAGAACGGTGAAATCGCGCTGACCGTTGGGACGAACGTAGGAGTAAGAAACCGCCAGCTCTTCGGCACGCTCCATTGCAGCGGCGTTGTGGTTGCTGTCGCCCAGAGCAACAGGAGCCAGACCAGCCTGTGCACGCTCGTTATTGATCAGGGTCAGGAAGCTGCGCTGGTAAGCGTCTTCCTCAAAGTAGGAGTTCTCTTCTTCCACAGAAGCGGTGGCAGGCATGGCAGCCTGTGCAGCGTTTGCGGTGACGGGCTTGAAGCCTGCAAAGCCAAAAAACACAGCCAGCGTCATTGCAGCTGCTGCGATATTCTTCACGGTACTCATTGCACGCTTCATAAGATTGCCTCCGGTCTGTTGCCTTATGCAGTGTGATCTTGGATATTGCAACTCGTTTGCAACTCTGTCGTATCACATCCGCAACTCTTGTGTCACAAGAGTATCACAAAACCATACAGACGTCAAGAGGTTTAGAGGTTGATTTGCAGAAAAAATACAGATTTTTTAAAAAATTCTCGCCTTTTTATCGCAACTCAAGCGTAACAAAGAGTCCGAAAACGTTACAGTTGTGTTGCGCTTCTCGCCAAAACAAGCCAAGTGCAACAGCTCCGCACACTTTTTGGGACACTTCGGTGCGTTTCGTTTTGTATATCACTGTATTTATATGCACTGCTTTGCATATCGTGGTTTCTGTGTACGTTTTTGTGGCGCTTCGCTGTGTTCCCTTCTGCGTTCCTTTCCTGTGGAGCAAATCGGAGCTGCTGTGCAGTGGCTGGCACAACAGCTCCTTTATAAAAAACACAAAAAAGAGGCCGCTGCACAAAAATGTGCAACGGCCTCTCACAATTCAGGCTATGCTATTGAACAATGCTCAGGAACAGGCGATCACAGAGCAGCCTTTGCTGCCTCGATCTGCTTGATCAGCTCAGGCACGACCTTGAACAGATCGCCCACGATGCCGTAGTCAGCAACGCCGAAGATGGGAGCACCCTCGTTCTTGTTGACAGCGATGATGCACTCAGAATCCTGCATACCGGCGGTGTGCTGGATAGCACCAGAGATACCCAGAGCCACATAGATCTTGGGGTGCACAGTCTTGCCGGTCTGACCGACCTGATGGTCAGCGGTCATCCAGCCTGCATCGGTGACGGCACGGGAAGCGCCCACGACACCGCCGCCCAGAGCGGCTGCCAGCTGCTCGGCCAGCTCGATGCCCTTGTTGACATCCTTGCTGATGCCACGACCAACGGAGACAATGACATCTGCGCCGATCAGGTCGACCAGCTTCTCAGCGGCCTTCTCCACGCTCAGCACTTCGGTCTTGATGTCCTCAGCGGTCAGGCTGAAGGCGGGCTTGACGATCTGGCAGGCATCAGCCTTGGCCTGATCGAAGGGAGCCTTCTTCATAACGCCGGGACGCACGGTGGACATCTGGGGACGGAAGCGGGGGCAGATGATGGTAGCCATCAGATGGCCGCCGAATGCGGGACGGGTCATCTTCAGGTTGCGGTC
>ENA-UEQS01001568-UEQS01001568.1-human-gut-metagenome-genome-assembly--contig:-NODE-1568-length-14183-cov-6.762300_pt1 | contig 14183 bp, 8 predicted proteins | sample MGYA00242953_ERZ507953 | MGnify/ENA primary metagenome ERZ507953 (study PRJEB26167, sample SAMN06115474) | human gut metagenome | host: Homo sapiens | place: China:Jiangsu | collected 2016-07-06...
GATGGTGTCTGATTTTTGGATATGCTAAAATCGAAATTTTGGGTGCCGGTTTCATTCCGATGCCAGTATGAAAAAATGGCTTAAGCGATGTGGAATTAAAGTGATGTAACGACTTGATTTATAGGGTTGTTGCATTTTTTTGTATAGGAGAATAGGTGACGAGATGGTAACGGTTTATTTTCAGTCTATTGCACTCAAATACCGCATTTCAAATAACCTATCTGCAAGATACGAAAAGTTTTTGGGATTGGCAAATCAAACAATGCGTCGAAAACCTTCTATGATTTACTTTTGTGTACGTTTAAGTTCAAACGCAAGTAGAAAGGGCCTTACGTCGTGTATGTCCCGTCCGGGCCAGACTGCGTTAAGGCGAAACCTGCTCCGCGATAATCAAAAACGGTGCAGAGAGGTTCTGCACCGCACTGATCGGAAACGAGGGTGTGTTTCCGGGGATCACTCTTTCGCTCCGCCGTCGATGGCGAAAGCCAATACGATTACCATCTTCTCGTCCACCTTGTGGAGGTTCGAGGGTCTGCGTCTCGCTTTCCGGCAAACTCTTCGAAATTGCTCTTGGCGACGCCGGAAACAGGGCATGCCCGGTCATCGGGACTCTCTTCGAAAGGCGTTCCGGGGGGTGGAAATCCTGCCGACGCCGTATACCGATAATATATAGGCGAAATCATCCGTCCCCTCTTTTGCAAAGCGGTTCTGGGGCCGTTTTTGTTGCCGAACGGGCCGTTTCAGTCACTCCGTATCGAAAAACTATTTCACCGCAAACTACTCAATTATTATTTTTATCACTATCTTTGTCGAAGATAGGAATCATTGACGGTTTCCTGTCCGACAAAAGCATTCGGGAAATTGGAAAATTCATTAAATACAACATTATCAGTGACTTCCATTCTGATTTTCATCGGGGGGGGGGATTTTGTAATGGGCGAATTCTGAATCGGGTTCGCCGGTATTTTCGTGTACCGGGCAGACGGGACTTCAAATGGCAGACGTCAAGACAGACAGCATTTCCTCCACGGAATTCGGAAAGTTGTTTTTCGAATTCAAGCCCCGTTTTATCGCCCTGGCATACCGCTATGTCCGCGATCGGGAAACCGCTGAAGATCTGGTGTCGGACAGTTTCATGACTTTTTGGGAAATGCATGAAAACCTGCCGGCGGACACCAATGTGCCGGCTTATATCCTCACCTCGGTCAAAAACCGTTGCCTGAACTACCTCAACGCCCAAATTCGCCACCGCAGGGCGGAGCAGGACATGCATTCGACGCTGACGCGCCGGCTTCAGGCCGATGTGCGCTCACTGTCGGCATGCGATCCTGACCTGCTCTTCTCCGAAGAGATCCGCGCAATCCTGAAACAGGCAGTCCGTAAGATGCCGAAAATGACTCGCAACGTATTCCTGTTAAGCCGGATCAGGAATATGACGTACAGCGAGATCGCCGCTGAACTGGGAATTTCCGTCAGCCATGTCAATTTCGAAATCCGCCGGGCGCTCAACCTGATGCGCTCCGAACTGAAGGATTACCTCCCGGCCGTGCTGATCATCCTGATACTCTCGTCCCGGTGGTGAAATAGCGCCCCGCAGGGCTGTCAGGAGTCCGTTCCGATCTTTTTTCAAAAAAACTTGCATTTTTTACTACTTACCCCCTCCGTGTGTTTGTTATTACTATATAACACGAACACATGGACGATCTTTTATTGCAGAAATACTTGAGAAACGAGACCTCGGAGGAAGAACTCGCCGAGGTACTCGACTGGTTGGACGCGTCAACGGAAAACCAGCGGTATCTCGATCGGCTCGATTATATTTCCAATCTCAATATTCTGGCCGGAGAGGCGCAGCCCCGTGTCAGCAGACGCACTGTTTCGCTCTGGAAGAGGACGGCTCAATGGAGTGCCGCGGCCGCAGCCGCGCTGCTTGTATGCGCCGGGGTGAGCCACTATCTGGCCGACAGGATTCTCGAATACCGTACCCGGGACATGATGGCCATTACCGCGCCCAACGGGCAGAGCATGTCCGTCACCTTGAGCGACGGGACGACCGTATGGCTCAATTCGGGCGCCAAATTGGAATACCCTTCGATCTTTTCCAGAAAGACACGCCGGGTCAAGATTTCGGGCGAGGCCATGTTTGAGGTGAAGCACGATGCCAGCCGTCCGTTCATCGTGGAAACATTCGCCTGCGATGCTGAGGTGCTGGGTACGAAATTCAACATCCTGGCCGATGCCCGAACCGCCGATTTCTCGGCTGCGCTGCTCGAAGGACGGCTGAAAATCTTGAACCGCCTCGGCGGCGGCGAATCCTTCATTCTCTCCCCCAACGAGCAGATCGACCTGGTCGACGGACATCTCAAACTCAACCGGATAACCGATCCGGACGACTTCCGCTGGGTCGATGGGCTGATGAACCTGAACACGCTGTCGTTCGGGGAGGTGATCCGCAAATTCGAGAACTATTACGGTGTCCGGATCACGATCGACAATCCCGAGGATATGCCCGTGCTCAAGTACCACGGCAAAATCCGCGTGTCGGACGGTGTGGACCATGCGCTGAAGCTGCTCCAGATCACCAATAACTTCTCCTATACGCGCGACGACGAGACGAACACGATACACATAAAAATAACAAAAATCTAAACCGACTCTATGGAATAAACCGACTTCTGCCTCAAGACACTTTTATGCTGCACCGCCGACGCGCTCGGGCACGCTCGTGTCCGCCGGCGGGAGATAAACAGTGATTCGATTGCTAACCTATTGATCTTAAATCAGCAAACTTATGAAAAATTTAAGTATTAGGCAGATAAAATGCCTGATTACTCTAATTCTCTCCGTGTTCCTGTGCGGTGTGCCTGCTGTGGCTCAAACGCAGAAAATCGCGGTGAAGCTCGACATGACGAAGGTTCCGATGAAGACCGTCATGAACGAAATCGAAAAGCAGACCAAGTATCTTTTTCTTTATACGGACGAAATCGACACGGAACGCATTGTCTCGATCAAGGCCGATTCCAAGCCTCTCAACGAGGTGCTGCCGCTGTTGTTCAAGGACACGGACATCACCTATGAGATCACGGTTCCCAACATCGTGCTGTCGAAGCGCGTCTCCGCTGCAAGGCCGTCGGCCATCTCGGGCGTGGTGAAGGATTCCGGCGGTTTGGGCATTATCGGAGCCACCGTTCTGATCAAGGGCACGACCGTCGGAACGACCACCGGCATCGACGGAGACTTCGCCCTGACGGTCCCCGCCTCGGTCGACAACCCCGAACTGTCGGTCAGCTTCATCGGCTACGAAACCCGTGTCGTGCCCATCGGCTCGCGCACGACTTTCGACATCACACTGTCCAATTCGTCCATCGAGGTCGAGCAGGTCGTTGTTACGGCCCTGGGCATTAAACGTGCCGAGAAGGCGCTGTCGTACAACGTACAGCAGGTGGATGCTGATGCCGTCATCGCTAACAAGGATGTCAACTTCATCAACTCGCTCAACGGTAAAGTTGCCGGCGTGAACATCAACGCCTCGTCGGCCGGCATGGGCGGAGCCTCGAAGGTTGTCATGCGAGGCACGAAATCCATTTCACAGTCTTCGAATGCTCTTTATGTAATCGACGGCGTGCCGATGTTTACCAAGGCGATGGACGGCGGCACGGAGTTCGCGTCGCAGGGTACGACCGATCCCATCGCCGACATCAACCCCGAGGACATCGAGTCGATTTCGGTGCTGACAGGTGCCGCGGCCGCGGCATTGTATGGCTCGGACGCCGCCAACGGTGCCATCGTCGTCACGACTAAGAAGGGACAGGTCGGACAGCTCTCCGTCACCGCGACGGCCGGTGTTGAGATCATGAGCCCGCTGGTGCTGCCTGAGTTCCAGAACCGTTATGGCACGGGCAACCTTACTACGCCGATCAACGTGGCCAGTTACAGCTGGGGCAAGCGGCTCAACCGCGCCAACCGATACGGCTACGATCCCCGCGAAGACTATTTCCGTGCTGGCGTAGTCAATTCCGAGAGCGTTTCGCTTTCGACCGGAACGGAGAAGAATCAGACCTATTTCTCAGCCGCGGCCATCAATTCCGACGGTATCGTGCCCAACAACAGCTATGACCGCTACAACTTCACTTTCCGCAACACCACCTCTTTTCTGAACGACAAGATGAGACTGGACGTAGGAGCCAGTTACGTACTGCAGGAAGACTGCAACATGATCAATCAGGGAACCTACAACAACCCTCTGACGGGAGCCTACCTCTTCCCGCGCGGCGATGACTGGGCGGATATCGAAATGTATGAGCGCTACGATCCCATAGACAAGATTTCGAAACAGTACTGGCCGATGGGTGACGGCTCCATCACCATGCAGAACCCCTACTGGGCGAACTACCGCAACCTGCGCGAGAACCGTAAGGATCGTTACATGCTCAACGCGGCGCTGTCGTACGACATCCTCGACTGGCTGAATGTCTCGGGTCGCATCCGTCTCGACAACTCGCACAACACCTATACCGAAAAGATGTATGCGTCGTCGAACGTGCAGCTCACCGAGCAGTCTGCCAACGGCCTTTACGGCGTCACCAAGACGATGGATCGTCAGGTTTACGGCGACGCCCTGCTCAATATCAACAAAACGTTCGGTGACGACTGGTCGTTGCAGGCCAACATCGGCGCTTCGTTCTCGGATATGAAGAACGACGCTCTGAAGATCCGCGGTCCCATCGCCGACGGTACGTCGGGCGAGAAGCAGGGGCTGGCCAACGTTTTCAACATTCAGAACCTAAGCAACTCGACCAAGACCGTCCGCAAGCAGGAGGGCTGGCGCGAACAGACGCAGTCGATCTTCGCTTCGGCCGAGGTGGGCTACAAGGGCACCTACTACCTGACCCTCACGGGCCGCAACGACTGGCCGTCGCAGCTGGCGGGTCCGCATTCGAATGCCAAGTCGTTCTTCTATCCTTCGGTCGGACTTTCGGTCGTGTTGTCGCAGCTCATTCCTAACATGCCCGAAAATCTCTCCTATATCAAGTTGCGCGGTTCGTTCGCCTCGGTGGGCGTCGCCTTCGAACGCTACATTGCCAACCCGCTCTATTCGTGGAACGAAAGCGGCCTGTCGTGGAACACGCAGACGCAGTATCCCGCCTACCACCTCAAGCCCGAGCGCACCAAGTCGTTCGAGGTGGGGTTGACGATGCGCTTCCTCAAGCACTTTAACCTCGATTTCACCTACTACAATTCGCATACGTCGAACCAGACCTTCGACCCGCAGATCTCGGGCGGTACGGGTTTCTCCAAGATCATCATCCAGTCGGGTAACGTCCGTAACCAGGGTATCGAGCTGGCATTGGGTTATCGGAACACCTGGCGCGACTTCACGTGGGATACCAACTACACCTTGTCGACCAACCAGAATAAAATCGTCTCACTGGCCAACAACGTTATCAACTACGCCACGGGTGAGCGCTTCTCGATCGACCGGCTCAATATGGGCGGTCTGGGCGACGCGCTGTTCCTGTTGCAGGAGGGGGGTACGCTGGGTGATCTCTACTCCCGCCGCGATTTGCGCTACGACGAGAACAACGCCATTTACATCGACGAGAACGGAAATGTGGCTACGGAGACGATTCAGGATGTAAAAAAATACGTCAAGCTGGGCAGCGTGCTGCCCGACGCCAACATGTCGTGGCGCAACGACTTCCGGTGGAAGAACCTGAACTTCGGTTTTATGGTTGCGGCCCGTTTGGGCGGCATCGTCTATTCGCGTACGCAGGCTATGCTCGACCAGTACGGCGTGTCAGAGGCTACGGCCGCGGCGCGCGATGCCGGAGGTGTGACGCTCAACGGCGGCGACGTGGTGGATGCCTACACCTGGTATTCGGCCATCGCGGGCGGCAATTCCATCCCGCAGTTCTACACCTATTCGGCTACGAACGTGCGCTTGCAGGAGGCTTCAATCGGCTACACGATTCCCCGCAAAGTGCTGCGCAACGTCTGCGAGATCACGGTTTCGATCGTGGGCCGCAACTTGTGGATGCTCTACAACAAGGCTCCGTTCGATCCGGAAAGCATCGCGACGACGGGCAACTACTATCAAGGTATCGACTACTTCATGATGCCGTCATTGCGCAACGTGGGATTCAATCTCCGTTTCAAATTCTAAAACAGCGACACGATGAAAGACAAAATGATAAAAGCGGCGCTCTCCTTCGCAGTCTTGTGCGGGTTGGGCGCATGCACCAAGAATTACCTCGACATCAACAGCAATCCCTATGAGGTGGACAAGGAGCAGATGGAGGCCAAGGACTACGCCATCGCCTCGGGACTCTCTGCCATGTTCGGTACCGTCGTCTCGACGGATGTCAATACGGCGCAGTTCACTGACTGTCTGCTAGGCAGTACGCAGGGCGGTTATTACGCTGATGCGAACAACGGCTGGACGAACACCATTTCCAAATACAACCCGACCGACAACTGGACGAACGTGTTCATGTACAGCGACAAAGTCATCCCGCAACTGTACAGTAACATGTCGAACGTGGAGGGGATTTCGGAGGATCCGCTCGTTTTGGCCATCCTCAAGATCGTGAAGGTCTGCGTCCTGAACCGTGTGACGGACACTTATGGCCCGATTCCTTATTCCGAGATCGGAAGCACCGGTAAGATCCAGGTGGCTTACGACGACCAGCCCAAGGTCTATTCGCAGATGTTCGATGAATTGGACGAGGCGATCGCCCTGTTGGACGAGAACATCGACCGGAGTATCACGAGTACGACCGACCAGGTCTTCGACGGCACAGCCGTGAAATGGTGCCGTTTTGCCAACTCGATGAAGCTGCGGCTGGCCATGCGGGTGGTATACACCGATTTCGTAAGCTCGAAGGGCCTCTCTCCGCAGCAGTTGGGCGAACAGGCCGTGGCGCACTCTGTCGGTGTCATGCAGTCGAACGCAGACAATGCGCAGCTTTCGTCCCTGGCCTTCGGCAAGGACGGCAATCCGCTCTATACGGCATGCATGTACAACTCCCCAGCTGGGTCGGTGACGGGCGGCGATTCGCATGCTGCAGCTGACATCATCTGCTACATGAACGGTTATGAGGATCCACGCCGCGAGAAATATTTCAGCAAGGCGCAGTTCTCCGGGGACAACGCTCCTGAGTATGTGGGCATGCGTCGTGGTATCGCCATTCCAGCGCTCAGCACTGTGGGGCTGCTCTATTCAGGCGTCAACTTCGTAGACGGCATGGCTACTCCGTTGCAGTGGATGAATGCCGCCGAGGTGGCCTTCCTGAAGGCGGAAGCCGTCGGCGTGTTCGGCTGGAACATGGGTGGCAGCGCCAAGACCTTCTACGAGCAGGGCGTCCGCCTCTCGTTCGAACAGTGGGGTGTTGCGGGCGTCGACGAATACCTTGCCGGCACCACTCTTCCGGAATCCTACACCGACCCCAACGGCGGTGCAACCTCCTATTCTACACAGCTCTCCCAGCTGGGGGTGGCTTGGAACGACGGCGCCTCGAAGGAGGAGATGCAGGAGCGCATCATCATCCAGAAGTGGATCGCCAACTTCCATCTTGGCAACGAGGCGTGGGCTGATTTCCGCCGTACAGGCTTTCCGCACCTGATTCCGGCCATGGAGTCTGCCGTGGGCAATAACTCGCAGGGCATCCGGAACCTTACGCTCGGCGCCCGTCGCATGTCCTATCCTGCGGACGAGGCGACCAACAACCCGGAGAACTACGCCAAAGCCGTGGAGATGCTTGGTGGCTCCGACAACATGGCGACCCGCATGTGGTGGGACTGCAATCCGGCCGTCAAATAATCGCACACGCCGTTTAACCCATTAAAACGAAATTTGACATGAAGCGCATATTTATTCCGTTTTTCGCCACGGCGGCCCTACTGGCCTCGTGCAGCGACTGGACGGAAGCCGAACACAAAGATTTTCTGCCGCCGATGAATCAGAATGATCCGGCTTTTCTGACATCGCTCCGGGATTTCAAGGTCGGCGAACACCTGGTGACGATGATGATCGTCCGGGGAACTTCGACCGCTCCGAACCGGCAGAACCAGCATCCGATGTCCATGCCCGACAGTGTGGATTACCTGCTCATGACCGACGTCGACGACCTGCATCCGGCGCTGTCGGACGAGATCGCCGAAGTACGTTCGAAGAAGGGTACCCGCACGCTCAACGTCGTGGACTACACGACGATCCGCAGTGCATGGGTCGCTATGAAGGAGGAATCTTCCGGTACGGAGCACGAGGGGGACTTTACGGAGGATAAGTTCGCTGAATACTGCAAGATCGAGACCGAAAAGCAGCTTGCGGCCTGCTCCCGGTATGGATTCGACGGCATCGTCGTCTCCTATCTGGGCGGTTACGACAGCAGTGTCGCCGCTCCGTTTGTGCTGGCGGCAGACACGTGGCGCCGCGACAATCCCGACAAGCTGCTCTTCTTCCGCGGATACCCCGCCTTTATCACGAGCATCGAGAACCAGACGATTCTTTCGGAGTGTGACTACGTCATCATCCTGACCGAGGGTGCCTCGTCGTCGGTGGCTATCTCCCGTATGGTGCGCGATCAGCTCGAAGAGGGCGTTCCGAGTGACCGGATCGTGCTAGAAGCCTCTGTGCCGTCGATCGCCGACGGCGGCAGCGACGCTCAAGTGGGCGCTTCGCTTCAGGTGGCCGCCCAGTGGGTGATGGATCCGAAAACCTCCCAGACTGTACAGTGCGATAAGCTGGGGCTCTGCGCATCGAACGCACAGGAAGACTATTTCAATACGCCAACCTACAAGAGAATCCGCGAGGCGCTCGGCATCCTGAACCCCGAGCCCGAAGAGGAGTCCGAAAACAATCCTGAAAATAAAAACGACGATGAAAAATAAATTAGGATTCGCATTGTGCCTGCTCTTGGCGGCTGTATTCACGGGCTGCAAGGAGGATGAGGAGGGCAAACACCACTTCAGCAATCAGGTGTTCATCTCCGCAACGTCGTTCACCGACGACGTGTTTATCAAACGGGACAACCTCGACGTGACCCGGGAAGAGAGTTGCGACGTCACCGTCGCCATGGCCCAGCCCCGGGAGCGCGACATCACGGTCACGTTCGCCGAGGCTCCCGGTCTGTTGGAGCACTACCGGATGTTCTACGACGATCCGACGGCCGAATTGCTCCCCGCCAACGGCGGCTATTACGATTTCGCGGATATTTCGACTGTCATCACGGCCGGGATGGTGGAGAGTGCGCCGCTCACCTTCGCCTTTACGAATTTGGATAATCTGCCCATCGAGGAGAAGCAGCGCTACGTGTTGCCCGTACGCATCGTGTCGGCCGACGGCATGAATATCCTCGAAAGCGCCCGGACGGTCTATTTCGTCTTCTCGAAGGCCGCGCTCATTAACGTCGTGGCCGAGATGGAAAATAATTGCGCCTGGCCTGAGTGGACGGCCGACACCGAGGCGGTGAAGGACATGGAGACCTTCACGCTCGAAGCGCTCGTCTACGCCAACTCGTTTGACCGCAAGATCTCGACGATCATGGGCATCGAGGATACGTTCCTCATCCGTCTGGGCGACGATGGCCGTCCTACCAACCAGTTGCAGGTGGCCTTCGCCAAGAAGGTTTCGGAGGAGGAGACCTCGCCTGCACGCGGGAAGATTCCGGTCGAGGCCGACAGTCGTTACGACCTCAAGCAGTTCGTTTGGCATCATATCGCCGTCACGTTCGACCGCGGCACTATCTGCGTCTATATCGACGGCAAGCTGAAGGATACGGCCAAGGCCTCAGTATCCGGTACCGACGGGCAGGCAGTGATCATTGACAAGATCAACTTCGCCATTCCGCATTCCGATGAGACGGACGGCAAGGAGCGCTGCTTCTGGATTGGTCACTCGTACCGCCTCCAGTCGGACGGCGACTTGTTCTACGAGCGTCGTTTCGACGGCATGATGGGCGAAGTGCGCCTCTGGAACAAGGCCTTGACGTCCGAAGAGATCGCTTCCGAGAACCATTTCTACAAGATCGATCCCGCATCGGACGGACTGGTGGCCTACTGGAAGTTCGACGACAATACGAAGGGTAAAATCGTCAAGGATTATACCGGCAACGGCTTCGATCTGAAGACCGAGCGCGAAGTGAATTGGCAGAGCGTCGCGCTCCCCGAAGAGTGAGAGATTTATTACCTGAGGAATCGTAATACCTTAACTTTAATTTAACCTTTTTAATTAACCTAATCAACCAAACATGAAAAGAAAGTCATTTCTGATGCTTTTGGCGGGTATGTTCGCCATTTCATCGGGGGCTCTCGTCGGCTGCAACGATGACGACGATGATGTGAACAAAAAGAATTCTTTGTCGGTAACGCCCTCGTCTGCTATTGAGTTCAAGGCCGGCGACAATCAGGACGTTGTGCTGACCGTCAAGACCGACGCCAAGTCGTGGGCATTCGAGAAGAACGGCGAATGGATCGTCGCCAAGCAGGACGGTGACAAACTAACCGTGAACGCCCAGGCCAACACCACGGAGTCCGTACGTCCGGGCCGCATCACGATTACAGCCGGTAACGCCGAACCCGTCAACATCAACGTAAACCAAAAGGGGCTTGAAGTAGGTGAAATCGTACTGAGCGTTTCGCCGTCGGATCCCATTGGGTTCGAGGCTACTGGCAATAAGGCCGTTGAGCTGACCGTTACGACCAATGCACCCGACTGGACGTTCTCCTACCCCGAGGAGTGGATGACGGCCGAGAAGCAGGGCGACAAGCTGACGGTCAACGCCAAGGACAATACGGGAGATGCCCGTGTGGGGCAGATCGTCGTGACGTCCAGCGAGGGTGAGAAGACTGCGAAGATCGCCGTGTCGCAGAAGGCCGGCAGCGAGAATCCCACCCCGGGCGAGGAGATCGCCGGTTCGCTCTCGACGGCCGATGATCTGAACATCCAGTTCGCTCACGATGCCGTGGAGCCCGTCAAGAAAACCCTGACCTTCACGCTGGAGAAGACCGCTATGGTTGAGACCAAGGTGAAGCTCGTCTTCGACGAACGCCATGTCGAAGAGTACAACTTCGACCACGCTACCGAGTATGTCGTATTCCCCGAGAAACTCTGCACCATTGCGAACGACGGCGTGATGACTATCCCCGCCGGTGAAACCTCTGCGCAGATCGAGGTAACGCTCACGCCGAGTGCTTCCGATCTGGAGTATGTAACCACCTACATGGTTCCCCTTCAGGCCGTAGCCCAAACGGAGGGTATCGTCGTTAAAGATGAGGCTGAATACGTTGACTTCCTAGTTTCGCGCATTGGTTCGAAGAAGATCCGTAACATCTGTTATTTCGAGGTGAACGACTGCAACCCGCTCAACGCCATTGAGTACATTTTGGAGGACGGTCAGCCGTTTTTCGATGCTGTCGTGCTATTCGCTGGCAACATCAACTGGGATGCTTCGAAGCAGAAGGTCTACATGAATGCCAACCCCAACGTGCAGGCGTTACTCGACAACTCGGAGGAACTGCTCCAGCCGCTGCGTAAGAAAGGTATCAAGGTGTTGCTCGACATCTTGGGCAACCACGACCAGGCCGGCATCGCTGGTTTGAGCGACTGGGGTTGTGAGCAGTTCGGTAAGGAGCTGGCTCAAATCTGTCTCGACTATAAGCTCGATGGTATAGGTTTCGATGACGAGTATTCGAGCTACTCCGGATCCGGAAAATGGTTCGCAGGCCCCAGCTCCCAGCAGGCCGCCCGTCTCTGCTACGAGACCAAAAAGGCGATGAAGGAATTGTGCCCCTGGGAGACCTGGGTACACCTCTATTACTTGGGCTATATCCAGTCCTCGCTGCCTTCGGTATTCATCGACGGTGTGGAGCATAAGCCGTCTGAATTCATTGACAACGTCTGCGCCGACTACGGCGGTGCAGCAAGACCGGTAAACGGTATGGGACTGAGCGGATGTGCCGGTAATTCCATCCAGCTCAACTATGGCAACTCCATTTCGTCTGAGAGTGCCAAGGCACTGATGAATCAGGGTTACGGCTGGATCATGTGGTTCGCATTCGATCCTTCCGGAACCGGAACAGTCAGCAACAACCGTTCGCACTCGCTCAAGCAGTTCCGCAACGTGGCACAGGGCTGCTACGAGCAGAACGTACTCGATCCCAAAAACGTCTACAACAAGATCGGCGAGGGGCAGTACGATCCCGCACCGCACCCGATCAACTAACCTGAAAACGAATGACGAGGTCGTGCGTCCCGGCTTTGGCCGGGATGCCGCCGACCGTTCGGCCGGAACCGGACGAAGCCGTTGTCCGGTTCGCCGGCAATGAACAAATCCTTAAAACCTGAATGACAAGATATGAAAATTTCGAAAATATTTCTTTTTACAGCTGCTGCGCTCGCACTCTGCGGAGCTTGCGATGACAGCGACGACAAGGTGGATCCTTCGACTACCGAAGACAAGATTTCCATTTCGCCGACGGAAGGCGTCGTGGGGAGCAAGGGCGGCGATGTTTCGACCATGGTTACCAGCTCGGGCGAGTGGACGCTCGAAGGCGCCGAGAACGCTTATGTGACCCCTTCGGCCGCTAAGGGCAAGGACGGCGACATCGTGGCCTTCACGGTGAAGGCCAACGACAAGGAGGAAGACCAGGTCTTCACTTATACGTTCGCGTGCGGCAAGAAGACCGCTCCTTTCAAGATTACGCTTAAGAAAAAGGCCTCCGAGACCGAGGAGCAGCTCGAACTCTTCTATGCCGAGGAATCGAACATCATACCCCGCGAAGGCGGCAAGGTGACGGTGCTGGTTACCAGTTCGGGCGCGTGGACGCTCGAAGGCACGGCCGATTTTGTCCATCCTTCCTCAACCTCGGGCGAAGACGGCGCTGAAGTGGTCTTCGAGGTGGATCCCAACGAAACTGAGCAGGAGCGGAGCGCCGACTACGTCTTCAAGATGGGCAGCAAACAGGTCGAATTCCAGATCGTCGAGAAGGGCGAGGTGCCCGAGACCATCGAGATCACCTCGAAGGCGGAGATGCGTCTGGCCTATACGGCTGAGGAACGTCTGGCCGTAGAACTGTCGACGAATGTTAACTACCGCGATCTGACGGCCGAAATCGTATCGGAGGCCGAAGGCTGGCTGACCTATACGATCGCCCGTCCCACTGAGGGCGGCGCCGATACCGACGTTACGGCCTATTTCTCCATGGCTAAGAACGACGGCGAGACTCCGCGCGAGGCTACCGTGACGATCAAGGGCGTGAAGAACGGCGCAGCCGTGCTGAAGGTAACCCAGCTTCCCCAGTCGAAGATTGAGCCCGAGAAGCTGGCCTATTTCCTGGATGTGGAGGCTCAGACGCTCGATATTCCGGTAACGGCCAATGTCGAGTTCGACGTGACGGTGGGTGAGGGTGCCGACGGCTGGTTTACCTATAATAATGCCGACGATAGCGGCCTGCACTTCACAGTGGAGGCTCTGGTTGACGGATCTGCCCGCAGCTGCGAGGTCGTGCTCACCGAGAAGAACGCTCCCGACAATGCAGAGCCGCTGACGGTCAACATCAAGATTTCGCAGAAGTCCAAGGGACTGATTGAGTGCGTGGCCGACATGCGTCGCGCGCGCTGCTACTTCCCGTATCTGAAGAATGCCAATGCGCTCAACGGTCTGAAGAACGGAGCCATGGAGGCGCTGGTCAATATTCAGGATACGCGCGTAGCCGGTTCGTTGTCTACTATTATGGGTATCGAGGGGAAATTCCTCCTCCGTCTGGGCGACGTCGGTGTGCCCTGGAACCAGATTCAGCTGGCCATGAGCGGCGGAAACCGTACGGATGCCAAGCTGGAACTTTCCGAACTGGATCGCTGGTACCATGTCGCAGTAACGTGGGACGATACCTTCGCTTATTTCTATGTTGACGGAGAACTTTTGTATCAGGCCGGTATCTCCAATTACTCCGGTTTCAATCTGGGTGTGGCATACGGAGGCAGTGAGAGCGACTGGAACCGTGCCTTCTGGATCGGTTACGCTTATAATGCCGACCGTTTCTTCCCCGGTTACATGGCCGAGGTGCGCGTATGGAACCGCACCTTGACCAAGGAGGAGATCAATGCCGAAAACCACTTCTACTCCGTTCCGGTGGATTCGGAGGGTTTGGTAGGTTACTGGAAGCTCAACGAAGTTTCCGGTGCA
>ENA-UEQS01001570-UEQS01001570.1-human-gut-metagenome-genome-assembly--contig:-NODE-1570-length-14160-cov-8.383086_pt1 | contig 14160 bp, 10 predicted proteins | sample MGYA00242953_ERZ507953 | MGnify/ENA primary metagenome ERZ507953 (study PRJEB26167, sample SAMN06115474) | human gut metagenome | host: Homo sapiens | place: China:Jiangsu | collected 2016-07-06...
AGCGGTGCTTAAGCCGCAAGGCGGGAATTGTGCGGTATTGCCTTAGCAATTTGAACCAAACAATATAACAAAACCGCCACGAACCAATCTAACAGGTTCGTGGCGGTTTTTATGTACGTTTAAGTTTTACGCGGCAATCTCAGATCAGAGCAGCAGTGATGAGGCTCATCTTGTAGACTTCCTCAGCATCGCAGCCACGGGACAGGTCGTTGATGGGAGCATTCAGACCCTGCAGGATGGGGCCGTATGCAGCAAAGCCGCCCAGACGCTGTGCGATCTTATAGCCGATGTTGCCGGCGTTGATGTTCGGGAAGATAAAGACGTTAGCTTCGCCAGCAACGGTGGAGTTGGGAGCCTTCAGCTTGCCAACTTCCGGTGCAACGGCGGCGTCAAACTGCAGTTCGCCGTCAACCTTCAGTTCGGGATGTGCTTCCCGAACGCGCAGGGTGGCGTTGCGCATCTTATCAACGGTCTCGCCCTTGCCGGAACCCTTGGTGGAGTAGCTCAGCAGAGCAACCTTCGGGTCGATACCGAAAATCTCAGCGGTATGAGCAGTCTCAACGGTGCTCTCGACGATCTCATCCTCAGAAGGATCGATATTGATGGCGCAGTCGCCCATCGCCAGCTTCTCGTCGCCGCGGACCATAATGAAGCAGGAGCTGACGGACTTGATGCCGGGCTTGCACTTGATCAGCTGCAGAGCCGGGCGAACGGTATCAGCGGTAGAATAGGTAGCGCCGCCCAGCAGGCAGTCAGCCTTACCCATCTTGACCAGCATGGTGCCGAAGTAGTTGGACTTGGACAGTGCAGCGCGGCACTGCTCCTCGGTCATCTTACCCTTGCGCAGTTCAACCATTTTGGCAACCATTGCGTCAAATTCAGGGTAAGAGGTCGGGTCGCAGATCTCTGCGCCGGTAATGTCAAAGCCGCCCTCAACAGCAGCCTTTTTGACTGCTTCCGGGTTGCCCAGCAGCAAAACGTTCAAAATCTTGCCAGCCAGCAGCTTGGATGCTGCGGACAGGATACGGGCATCAGTGCCCTCAGTAAATACGATGGTTTTAGGATTTGCTTTCAACTGATTTTCAAAATTTTCAAAAACGTCCATGATAATACCTCCGTATCAATCTGGTGCCGGGTATCCGTGGATCCCGCACACGCTAGTACAGATACAATTATAGCACGATTTGAATTATTTGCAAATGGTGCAAGGACAAAACATATGTTTTTTGCGCAAAAAAAGTCTGAACTGGCTAAAAACGCAAAAATTCATGCGTTTGACGCAAAAATATCAGGCGAGATTGACAAAACTATATCAAACGGTGCGCGGGATGGAATTCTCTCCTTCCGGAGCAGAAAACCCATAAGAACGATAAAAATCGGCAACATCCTGTGGGCTGTGCACAACAACAGCCTGCAAAAGCCGGTCCGTGCCGGGCTGGCGGAAGCCGATGATGGTTTCACCTGTACAAATGCTGCTTTGCGTTGCAATATCCGCCGGGCCAAGGCCCGGCGGCGGCTGCAACGCGGCGCAGGTTTTGCGGTGGTTAAAGAACATGGTGCATAACGCCTCCCCTGCTTTTCTTTCAGCATAGCGCAGGTTTGGGCAAAAAGCAAGTGCAATACAAAAAAGCCTTCCGGCACACAGGAGGGCTGCAATACCGGAAGGCATATGTAGGGAAATATAGAGAATGTCAGAATAAATCAGTCGAGGAATTCCTCGTTCAGCTGAACGCCAAAATCATGGGCAATGGCACGCAGGTCATCATCGGTGATGGTCTGGCGGATCAGGCCGCCGCCCATGGAGAGAACTTTGACATAGATCTCAGCACTCTTTTCAATCGTGTGGGCCAGGCCGAAAGTAATATCAAAATCGGGGCCGGAAGCAAACAGACCGTGCTGTGCCCAAATGGCAGCCTGGTATTTTTTCATCAGCTCACTGGTAGCCATGGCAATGTCAGCACCGCCGGGCACCATCCAGGGGCAGACGCCGACACCCTCCGGGAAAACGACCGGGCATTCAGTAGCGCTCTGCCACAAAGCACGGGTAAAATCACGGTCAGTCAGCGGCAGAATGTAGGTCAGGGCAATTACGTTGGTAGCATGGCAGTGGTAGATCACGCGGTTGGCACCGTTGGTGGCGGCCTTGCGCACGCTGTGGTTCATAAAGTGGCTGGGAAACTCGGAAGTCGGCTTTGCGCCATCGGCCAGGCCCCAGACAATGCGCCAGCTGTCGCCCTTATCATTGATCTCAACAATGCCGATGCTGTGGATAGGGTCCGGCTCCACATTGCGGAAGAACTTGCCGGAACCGGTGGTGATGAAATATTCCCCGGCCAGGTTATCAGCCTGAACGCCCATGTTGACCCACTCGCGCGGGGTTTCGTCAAAGAAAGGACGGCATGCGGCAACATCTTCCTCGGTCATGCGGTAGGTCAGGTTGCCGCCGTTGCGCTCATGCCAGCCCTGCAGCCAGCCGTCGTTGCACATACGGATAAAACCTTTTACGTTTGCTACATCATAAATCGTGCTCATAATACTGCTCCTTTACTCCATTGCCTTTTATCGTAACTGTTGCCTGCGGCTTACCGCGTGATGATATCAACAGGGACATTAAAGATCTTTGCCACTTTCAGGATGGTATCAATGTGGCGGCCGGTGGCTGCTGCCATGTGGTGGGTGGGGCCGGCTTCGCTCCAGCGGTTGCAGAACTCACGCGCACCGCAGCTGAAGCGGGTACGCATGTTGGTATCGCCAAAGGTAAAGATGGGGCCGGGTTCATTGACGCCCTCGGCAACCACAAACTTGAAGTGGCCGTCCTTATCCTGCGTGATGGCCAGATAGGTCACATCGCCAACCGGTGGATAGAATTGGGTCAGATAGCCGCCACCAGTCTTGCCGTGGAACACGGGCACGATCTTCATGGTCGGCTTTTTTGCCTTGGAGATATCGGCATCACCGGAGCCGGAATGGCCGATGATGCAGATATCCTCGTTGAAGTCGATGGAGTACATCTCGCTCAGCTGGCCGCAGCCCGCAATGGTTTTCAGGATGGACATTGCCATCGAAACCTTGATATCGCCCTCAACCGCGCAGGCAGTGCCCTGCTTGATGAGCATCGAGAATGCAGGAATCAGCATGGAGTCCAGTTTGCCGGCCACACCCTTGGCAAAACCGTCGTAGTGGGAAGCCACAAACGCAATCTTTTCGTCCTTGACCCACTGCTCAAAGGCAACAACATAACGGGCCATATCCCAGACCTTTTCGATCGTGCCGCCGCCCTCAATATCAAAGGTATCCAGAATATCCTGTGCCTTGGCACGAATCGCTTCTTCATCGGTGATGTTATCGGCAATGGCCCACATTTTTTCCCAGTCAAACTGCTTGGTGTAAAGCCACATGCGGTTGTATAGGTTGGTTTCGTCAATGTACAGGTCCATCATGCCGGGGTACGGGCGGCCGATCTGGGCAAGGTTGGTATCGCGGAAGCGGCGGCGCACCTGTGCAGCACGGCACCAATCTTCAATTTCAGCCTGCACACCGGGGTCACCGCCCTCGACCACGCCGGTGATAACGGCATGGCGCTTACCGGCGCGTTCCAGGTCGGCAACCATTTCACCAACGGCACCACAGGCGTACAGTTCACCTAGCCAGGTTGGTGTATCAGTGTTGGCATAATCCGGGGCTTTCTTCTTCTGCACATTGACCAGTACAATGGGTACATCCAGATCGCGCACGGCGGGCAGCATGTTGTAAGAGGTTGCATAGGTCAGCAGCTGCAGAATAACCAGGTCAACGTCTGCGGCACGGAACTTATCGCCCGCTGCCATGGACTGCTCTTTGGTGGTAACAATGCCGCCGTCAATGACCTCAACGGTATCGGGAATGGTCTTTTTGAAAGCGGCATACTGACCCTCAAATTCAGGAACCAGGGTTGGGAACTGCGGCAGATAGGCACCCAGAGCAATGGCAAACACGCCAACACGGGCTTTGGTTTCAACTAACATGGATATTACCCCCTGTAATAAAATTTATTGCGGATTACATTCCAAAATAGTGAACGACTTTTTGATGGAGGCGCGTGCATCCGCAAGGTCTTTGAACTCCCCTGCACGGATCATCTGCACCATCAGGTTGCCAAGGGCGGTACCCTCGGTAGGGCCTGCAAACACGGGCAGCTGGGTGGCATTTGCGGTCATCTGGTTCAGGTACATATCCTGGCTACCGCCGCCCACAATATTGATGCTGGTATATTCTTTGCCGGTCAGGCTTTGCAGCTCTTGAATAGCGGCCTGATAATCATGCGAAAGCGAGTTGTAAATGGTCTGCATCACTTCGCCGGTGGTGGCGGGAACCGGTTTGCCGCCGTCTTTGCAGGCAGCCTTGACTTCTTTGATCATGGATTTCGGCGCCAGGAAGCGGTCGTCGCCAGTGGATACGATCCCGGCAAAGCTGCTGGCTTCCTGCGCGGCGGCAATCAATTCCGGGAAAGACGGGCGGGTTCCGGTCTGCTCGCCAAGTTCACGCCGCACAGACTGGATCATCCACAGGCCCATAATGTTCTTAAGGTAACGGTAGCGGTATTCATAGCCGCCCTCGTTGGTAAAATTGGCCTGCATGCTGGCAGGGGTCGTGATGGGGTCTTTGTTTTCCACACCCAGCAGGCTCCATGTGCCGCTGGAAAGATAAACGGCCTTATCATCCCTTGCGGGAACAGCCAAAAAGGCGGAGCCGGTATCATGTGTAGCGGGCAGTACGACGGTGCAGTCAAAGCCGACATAATCCTTGACGGCGGAGCTCAAATTTCCCAGTCTGGTGCCGGGGGTGCTGATTCTGCCAAAGATTTTGCGCGGCAGACCAAGCCGGTTGATGATTTCATCGTCCCAATCCTTGCTTATAGCGCCCACCAGGGCAGTGGTGGAAGCATTGGTGTACTCGTTGGCCATCACGCCGGTCAGGCGGTAATTCAGGTAATCCGGCACCATCAAAAAATGCTCGGCAGCGGTAAGCTGTTCCGGGTGCTCTTTCTTTAAGGCACACAGTTGGTAAACCGTGTTGAACGACTGGTACTGGATGCCGGTACGGGCGTAAAGTTTTGTAAACGGCAGAATGGGTTCCAGTTCCTCCCGCATGGCGGCGGTACGGCCATCGCGGTAAGCAACGGGGTCCCCGATAGGGGTACCATCGGCATCCAGAAGCAGAAAGTCAACAGCCCAGGTATCAATACCGACCGTTGTGGGCGTATAGCCTGCATCGTGGGCGGCTTTCAGCCCCTCGATCACATTCTGAACCAGGCCTTCCATATCCCAGCAAAGGTGACCGTTCTTTTCAATCAGTCGGTTTTCAAAGCGGTAGACTTCATGCAGGGCCATAACACCATGTTCCACGGTGCCAATAATGTGCCGGCCGCTGGATGCTCCGATATCTACAGCAAGATAACAGGTGTGCATCTTTCTCTCCTTTTTGGTAAAATACGAATCAGGCGAACTGCCTTATGCTATTAGTATAGCGGCATAATATCCGGCATTCCATGGTTTGAAGTGGACTGTTTTTTGTGAAAATTCTACTTTGCCATTCCCTGCTGGCAAAGGCGGTTTCGCTGCTTTTGCTTGACTTATAGTAATGGGAAAAAATTAAGTCTGTGTTTTTTCGATGACAAGGCGAAGCTTGTTGTAATACTGTCGCAGTGCCCGGCGAAAATGCTAAAAGTAAAGGCAATACCGCATAATTCTAAGTGCCGATACGGCGAGCGAGGTGCGGCAGATGCCAAGCCAAAAGCGCAGATAATACTGGATGTCTTATCGAGCATTTTGGCAACGCAGATGCCGTGCCGCAGCTGCCGGAGCGGTGCTTAAGCCGCAAGGCGGGAATTGTGCGGTGTTGCCTAAAGAATAAAAATAAAAAAGCCCCGCCTGCCGGGCAGAACATTCTGCATCCGGCAGGTGGGGCTTTTGGTTGTTACAAATAGATAAATGAAAATTTACTGCCTTTTCTGCATCCGCAGCAGGCTGTACGGCATCAAGGGCGTGGCACAGGGAATGGTATACTGCATCATCGGGTGCGGGGTGGCATCCACCGCTTCCCCTTCCGCGTTTTTGATCCATTCAGGGGTTACGGGCACGACCGAACCATCTGGCTGCAAAATTTCCAGCGAATCTCCCAGGCAGAACTTGCTGCGCTGGGTGCAATGGGCAACGCCGTCTTCCCACGAATCCACAGTGCCGATGAAATCCCAATCTCGCACATAAGTATGGCTGGGCGTCTGCAGGGCTTTCTCTTTGCCAAAATAGAAACCGGGTGAATAATGGCGGTGGCTGGTACGGTTCAGCTCATCCAGCACGGAATCCGGTAAATCAAACGTATCACTGGCGGGGTTTGCCAGGTACTGGTCCAGCGCTTTGCGGTAAGCGGCGGTAACGGACGCAACGTAATAGAACGTTTTGGCGCGCCCCTCAATTTTCAGAGAATCCACACCAGCCTTGCAGATCAGGTCCAAAAACGGTGCGGTGCATAGGTCGTTGGCGTTCAGGATGTAGCTGCCGTCCTCATTTTCGCCAATGGGCATATACTGGCCGGGGCGGTTTTCTTCTACAAGATAGTATTTCCAGCGGCAGGGCTGGGCACATTCACCGCGGTTGCCGCTGCGCCCGGTCATATAGCTGGAAAGCAGGCACCGACCAGAAACGCTCATGCACATGGCGCCGTGCACAAAGGCTTCCAGTTCCAGCTCCGGCGGGGTGTTATCGCGGATCTGGGCAATATCGGTCAGGGTCAGCTCGCGCGCCAGCACCACACGCTTGGCGCCCAGGTTGTAGGCCATGGTTGCAGCAGCATAATTGGTGATGCCTGCCTGGGTGGAAAAATGCACATCCACATCCGGAGCATACTGTTTGGCAAGGCTCAGTACGCCAAGGTCCGCAATGATAAAGGCATCCACCCCGGCTTCGGCCGCGTCCTTGATATACTGCGGCAGCTCGGAAAGCTCATCGTTGGTGGGCAGGTTGTTCAGGGTCAGGTATACTTTTTTGCCGCGAGCATGGGCAAAAATGCAGCCATCATGAAGCTCGCCAATGGTCAGGTTGACCGGTGCGGCGCGCATACCAAAGCGCGGCAGTGCGCAGTATACGGCATCGGCACCATACATGACGGCATATTTCAGGGCTTCAAGGCTGCCGGCAGGCGACAGCAGTTCCGGACAGGACAACATAAGATAACGGCTCCTTTGTTCAGTGAAGTTCAGCTTTTATCAGCCCCAACCGGCGATGATGCAGTTCTGATGGTGTTCGTCTGCCGTTTTGGCATAGAAATATTCGCCAGGGTGGTCGCCGTTCGGGTTGCCGGTAACAAAGAAATAATAGCCTTCGTCCAGATATTCCTGGTCGGGATTCAGCGCGGCGGCAATGGCATCAATACCGGGATTGGTGATGGCACCGGCGGGCAGGCCGCTGATGCGGTAGGTGTCGTAATGAGCAAGCACATCATCCGGAATAGCACCCTGTTCCGGCCAGCCGTAATAAACGGCGGTGGGCGAATTCCACAGGTAGTTATTGTCGCTATCGTTCATGATATAGCTGCTGGCATTGGATTCCAGCTTATGCTCTGCCCACTGCGGGTCATCGGATTCCAAACGATTGTGGAAGCAGGCGGAAACCTTGGCGTCTTCTGCGGGCATACCGGCTTCTTCTTGAATAAAGCTGGCCAGAATGACAACATCATTCATTGTGGTGCCCTTTTCGTTGATGGTATCCCACAGGTCGGAAGTTTTGGCGTCGAATTCCTTATAGAAGGTGTTGACGTAATTATAGACCGAGTCATCGGTGAAGAACTCGTAAGTGTCCGGGAACAGGTAGCCCTCGCACTTCATCAGGCGGCCTTCGGTATCCGGGATGGCATTCCAGAAATCATACTGGCTGAAATCGGAACCGTCCTCGCCGTTGGCGCAGGCAAGGAAATCATCCACCGAGCACAAGCCATTTTCTTCCATCTTCTGGGCAATAGCAACGGCTGTGTAGCCTTCGGGGAATGTGATGGTAATGGTCTTGCGCTTGACCTGCTGCACGCTGAGGGTTTTCAGGATCGTGTTATAATCCATGCCGGAGCGCAGGGTAAAATCGCCATACTGCAAACCGGAAGCGCGGCCGCTGTATTTGGCATACAGCTTGAACAGCCAGTCATACTGGATGACGCCATCCTCTTTCAAAACGTTTGTGATGTCTGCAACAGTGGAACCCTGTTCAATGGTAACGGTCTGCTCCGGGCCGAGTTCGCCGTTGCCGGCAACTTCGCCGTAGAACTGGAACACTTTCCAGCCGCCGATGCCGACGATAGCCAAAATGACAACAAGAACCACAAGCCCAATGGGAAAACGGCGGCGGACGGGTTCATCATCGTCATCCTCTGCGTACTCGTCTGGACCTTCGGCGTCTTCGTACAGGTCCTGCGGGTCAGGATCAGGCTGTACCGGGCGCTTTGGTGCGGGGGCTGGCGCAGCATGATAAGCCTGGCGCGGCTGCGAGCCCTTGTCCTGGGAATCACCACGATTGATTTTCATTCCAAATCTCCTTTACCAGGCAGCAGAACTGCCCTGTTTCACGTATGCACGGTCTTACAGCAACAGGCGGAAATAAACGTCCGTAACGGGGAACGGCTGCCCAAGGTAACAAATCATGCCGTAACCACAGCGCTTACCCTCGCCCAGGTACAAAAACTGATTTTCCGCCAGCAGCAGCCGTGCTTTGGTCAGACCGGTATGTTCCCGCGCGGCCTGCAGCAGAATATCAGCCGAATGGTCGTTATCGGCCTGCAGCTCCATAAAAAGCAGCTCGTCCTTTTCCTGGCAATAGAGGCCGTAACCGCGCTGGTTGGAAACAATGGTCATACCGCGGCGGTAGAGCCGGGTGATCATGGTGTTCATGCTGCTTTCCGGCAGGGCGATGCAGGCGGGCTGGTAGCGCATGCGGGTGTCGATCAATTTGCGGACTGTCAGGTTATCAAACTCTGCTCGTGCCCACAAATTGTGTTCAATGGGCTTGCGGATGATGCGCAGCGGGAAGCGCCCCTGAAAATTCAGCTGGGAAAACGCTTTTGCGGCCCGCGTGCTTTGCGGTGCCGCCACAGCGAAATCACACCCTTTGGCGGAAAAGGCGCGCAGGCAGGTTGCCAGCAGTTTGGGCATCAGCCCGCGCCCCTGCAGGGACGGGTCCGTTGCCATGCAGCAGAGCCATACGCCGTGGTGGTGCCCGCATTCCACTGGAACCGCACCAATCATGGCGGCCGGGATGGGCTTTGCACCGGGGGCCGGGTCTCGGGCAAGGATCAGGATATTATCCAACCCCACAATTCCACAAAGCCAGTCCAAAGCATCCTGGCGGGTTCCGCCATACGTTTTGCGGCGGAACGCAACCATCTGCTCCAAATCAGCTTCCGTTGCTTTGCAAAGCATGTTCTATCCCCTCCTTGCCGTATTCAACGTGTGGCTTTTGCTGCCAACGGTTTTAGCTCAAAATCCGCTCCAGGTATGCCATCACTTCGGACTGAATATCCTCCGGCGTGCGGATGGTTTTCTGGCCGTCTACCGTTGTGGTACACTCAATGCGGTGCCAGCCCAGCTTGCGTGCGCAGTATTCAGCGGCGGCGCGGGAACGGGCCAGGTATTCGGTATCGCGTTCCTGAATATCTTTTTTGCTTTCATCGCCGTGGTAGCGCTGCGCAATCAGGCGCTGGCTGACATCGGGATCAACCGCAAGGTATACAACCGCATCCGGCGCAGGCAGGCCGAGCTTTTTGTACTCGAACTCAAACAGCCACTCCAGAAAACCATCCCAGTGCATCGGCGGCAGTTTGGAACATTGGTGAACAGCGTTGGAGGTGGTGTAACGGTCAGAGATGATTAGCCCATTCTGGCGGTAGACATTGCCCCACCTGGTTTTGTAGCTGGCAAAGCGGTCAACAGCATAAAACGTTGAAGCTGCATAAGCGTTCACGTCATCCGGGCGCTGGCCGAACTCGCCGGAAAGATACATCTTGACCAGTGCGGAGGACGGACTGTCATAATCTGGGAAGCTGATTTTCAGTGGGTCATACCCTTTGCTATGCAAATTCTGGCAGGCAAGTTCTGCCTGTGTGCCCTTGCCGGAACCATCCAGGCCTTCAAAAATAATCAGTTTACCCATGGTTTTCAGCCTCCTGTTTCAGTGTTGCATATTTATCACGCACGGCGTTCTGCTTGCCGCAGCACATACCGCCCTCCGGGCAGGGACCCGCCAGGCAGCGGGGACCAGCTGCGGCAAAAACATGCGGCGCAAGCGGGTATACAAGGCGCAGCATTTCATCGGCAACGGCGCGGATCTCCCACTGGGCACGGTTGCAGCAGCGCAGGTTGAAAAAGTTGTTCAGGCTGCGGCAGTTCATGGTCATTACCATTTTTGTCTCGCAGGCGTTGGGCAATACAAAGCGGGCGTCCTCGTTTGCCATTTTGCTGGCTTTGGCGCGGGCGGTCTTTTCCGGCATGCCCTGCTCCATCAAGGTGTGGGTATGCTTTTCTTCCAGTGCTTTGACCAGCTCCAGGTAGTGTTTGGCATCGGCGTTCATTGCATCAATAAAAGCCGCTTTGGCCGCAGGGTCAGCCTCAATTTCCGGGGGAATCACATAACGGAAATCTTCCAGTCGCACATAGCGCTGGCTCTGCACACTGAAACTTGCAATGCGGTGGCGGGTGACCTGTGCCAGAAAGGTGCGGGAAACGCCCTCAATGCCAAAGGTAAAGCTGGCATGTTCAATGGGGCTGGCGTGGCCGAAGTCATTCAGCTTTTGCAAAAAGGCTGCGGTCTTTTCCGGTGTTAGGCCATCCAGCAGGGTTTCGATATGTGCATCAGAATAGCACAGCTTGGCGGCTGCGGCAATGGTCTTTTCGGGGTCATTGGTGTGGGCGATCAATGTTACAAGCATGGACCCGTTCCCTCTTTTCCTTTTTTATCAGTGGTTTATTCTTCGCTGGTCAGCTTGGTCAGCGGGGCGTAATTGGCCATTGTTTTTTTGATGCCAACGCGGTCAAACTGGATTTCTACAATACAGTCCCCCGCAACCGGCGTTACTTTCAGCACCTTGCCGCGGCCAAACACCTTGTGGTCCACAAGGTCCCCGGCTGCAAAGTTGGCGGCCTTTTTGCGTGCGGGTGCGGCGGGCGCAGTGGTAACGCCACCACCCGCCGGAGCAACCGGAGCACCGGAATGATGGTTGACGCGGCTACTGCCATACCCGGCGCCAAAGCTACTGCTTTGGACCGTGTGGCGGCCGCCGGGGTAGTTCGGGCTTTCGTGCCCGCCGGAAGCAAACCCACTTTGGAAGCCGCCGGCATACTTGCTGCCAAAGCCGCCGCGGTTGTATTCACTGTTCAGATACCCGCGGGAAGCCCCGGAGTATCCGCTGCGCCCGCCGGGAACATTGGTGCTGTAGCTTCCGTACCCGGCGCCAAAACCGCCGCTGTAAGCAAGCTCTGGGCTTTCGGTTTCGTCCATCACATTGGGGTCAATCTCATCCAAAAAGCAGGAAGGCGGGTTGCGGCGCGTCTGGCCGAAAATCATACGGCTGCGGGAGGAAGAAAGATACAGCTCTTTCTTGGCGCGGGTAATACCGACATAGCACAGGCGGCGCTCCTCTTCCATTTCTTCCTCGCTGTAGCGAGCAAGGTCACCGGGGAAAACGCCATCCTCCATACCAATGATAAACACATACGGGAATTCAAGGCCCTTGGCGCTGTGCATCGTCATCAGGGTAACGGAATCAGCATCTTCATCATAGGAATCAAGGTCTGCAATCAGGGCAACTTCTTCCAAGAAACCGGAAAGGGTTGCGTCTTCCCCGTTCTGCTCCGCATAAGTCTTTACGGAAGAAATCAACTGGCCCAAGTTTTCCAGCCGGGTCTCGCCCTCTTCTTTCTGCGCTTTCAGCATGGCTTCGTATCCGGTCTTGCGGATCACTTCACCGGCAAATTCATCCAGCGGAAGGGTGACGGAAAGATCACACAGTTCACGGTACATGGAGTAAAACGCGTTCAGCGCGCTGGCGGCACGGCCCAGTGCGGGATAAGAAGAAGCCTCCCGGATGATCTCCATCATCGGCACGCCGTTGGCGGCGGCCAGTTCCCCGATCTTATCAATGGTAGTGGCACCAATCTTTCGTGCAGGTTCATTGATGATGCGGCGCAGGCGCACGTCGTCCCGCGGGTTGACCACAACGGCCATGTAAGAGTTGATATCCTTGACTTCCTTGCGGTCAAAGAAGCGTTGGCCACCCACAATGCGGTACGGGATACCGGCACGGGCAAAATAAGTTTCGATGGGGTTGGACTGCGCATTCATGCGGTACAAAACGGCATGGTCTTTTAAGGAAGCACCATTTTTCAGGTTCTGGCCAATAACCTCGGCCACATGGCTGGCCTCATCCTGTTCCGAAGCAGCCGTATAATGGTGAACTTTGTCACCATCGCCGTTCTGGGTCCACAGGGTCTTGCCCTTGCGGCCGTTGTTGTTCTTGATGACGCTATTGGCCGCATTCAGAATGTTGGAGGTGGAACGGTAGTTCTGCTCCAGGCGGATGGTTTTGGCCCCGGCAAAAACTTTTTCAAAGTTCAGGATATTTTCAATGGTAGCACCGCGGAACTTATAAATGCTCTGATCGTCATCGCCAACAACGCATACATTGTTGGAACCACCGGCCAGCAGGCGCACCAGGTGGAACTGGGCCACGCTGGTATCCTGGTATTCGTCCACCACGACATAGCGGAACTTCTGCTGGTAGTATTCCCGCGCTTCGGCATCGGTTTTCAGCATCTGCACGGTATGGAAAATCAGATCGTCAAAGTCCATGGCACCAGCCGTGCGCAGCCGGTTGGAATAGGCGGTATAGATTTTGGAAATCAAAGCAGCCTTGGTATCGCGCGGCGCTTCGGCGGCGACATCTTTGGCGGAAAGAAGTTTATCTTTGTAACCGCTGATCTGGGAGATGGCTGATTTGACCGGCAGGAACTTGTCATCAATCATCAGTTCTTTGTAGATCTGCTTGATGACACGCTGCTGGTCGTCGGAATCGTAAATCGTAAAGCTTTTGGGGAAGCCAATGCGTTCGGCATCGCGGCGCAGGATCCGTACACAGGCAGAGTGGAAAGTGGAGGCAAATACATCCCCGCCCATGGTATCGCCCAGCATGGCTTTCAGGCGTTCTTTCAGCTCTCCGGCGGCTTTATTGGTAAAGGTAATGGCCAGCACATTCCACGGGCGGGCCGGGGCAACGCTCATCAGCGGCATCAGGGACTGCGGAACCGGCTGGCCGCACATGATGGCGGTGCGCAGCTGCTCCAGATCACTCTGCGCAACCGGGCGGCTGACCTCTTTGGAGCCATAGGCGCGGCCAAAACGGATGATATTGGCAATGCGGTTGACCAGAACGGTGGTTTTGCCGGAGCCTGCACCTGCCAGGATCAGCAGCGGGCCTTCGGTGGTAAAGACGGCCTGGCGCTGCATGGGGTTCAGCCTGGATAAGTCCTGGGCGATGACCGCCCGGCGGGCGGCAATGTAGCGTTGTTTGAAGTCTTCCATAAGTCCACCGTTCTCCATCCGTCTCAAAAGTCTCGGCCCCTATTTTACGGCAAAATCCCCTTCCGGTCAAGGCGGGAAACGGCTGTTGCCGGTTTGCCGCTTTTGTTACCAATTTGAGGTTGACAAATGTCTACCTATTTGATATGGTCCAATCAGAAGACCAGGTAGACACTCGTATACCATGGAGGTGAGACTATGCAGGTGAACCTGTCCGACAGCGAGTGGAAGCTGATGAACCGGCTGTGGGAGCAGTCCCCCCGGACCATCATGGAGTTGACGGCCTCCCTGAAGGAGGACACAGGCTGGAGCAAGAACACGGTGATCACCATGCTCGCCCGGCTGGAAGCCAAGGGGGCCGTCCGGCACGAGGAGGGCGGCCGGGCCAAGCGGTACTTCCCCGCGGTGGACCGCGAGGACGCCGCGGCGGCGGAGCCGGTGGGCCGGACAGTGACGGAACGGCTGGAACAGCGGGAAATTTACAGAGTGCCGCTGGCCCCCTCTCCCATGGGGACAGCGCCCCAGGTCACATCCCCCGCACCTCAGATAGAGGGAGGCGGCTCCCCCTCGG
>ENA-UEQS01001582-UEQS01001582.1-human-gut-metagenome-genome-assembly--contig:-NODE-1582-length-14068-cov-5.538775_pt1 | contig 14068 bp, 10 predicted proteins | sample MGYA00242953_ERZ507953 | MGnify/ENA primary metagenome ERZ507953 (study PRJEB26167, sample SAMN06115474) | human gut metagenome | host: Homo sapiens | place: China:Jiangsu | collected 2016-07-06...
CAATTTGTCCGATTTAAGGTTATTCCTCTCTTTAAGGAACTTATTCTAATAGTTCATAAAAACAACTAGATATTGAAATTTATTAAGGAAATAGTGTTTGTCTTTCCGTCGGTTAGCTTATTGGAAGCTGAATTCCAGTTCTTAGTTCTCGTTAGAAGAATTCCATAACTAATTACCAATAGCATGTTCAAAGTTCGTGAAAAAAAATTAGATTTCGTGCATCAAAGAAATTCTCAATTCAAATCAGTTCCTTTAGGGATTTTTTCTCTGGTTTGTTCGATCGTCCGACGAAGTTGAACCTTCGCTCAAAACCAATAGTAGGACTGTCCATAATTGGCAGAAATTCGTGCCGAATACACCATCCTTTGGTACTCTTCTAACTTATGTTTGGAGAACCCATAGCAGTTAGGGAAAAGGAACCATATCTTGAAAAAAACGCTTCTTCTTATTGACGGTTCAAACTTTATTTTTCGTGCTTACCACGCGCTGCCTCCTTTATCGACATCGACCGGCACGCCCACGAATGCGATTCGCGGCTTCCTCTCAATGCTGAGAGTGCTGATGAAAGATGTTCCTACGGATTACGTTGCGTGTGTCGTAGACCCAAAAGGCAAAACTTTCCGCTCGGAAATCTATCCTGACTACAAAGCTAATCGTCCTCCGATGCCGGAAGACCTTTCCGTGCAAATTCCTCTGATTTTTGAAGGTGTTCAAAAAGAGGGTATTCCTTTCCTTCAGGTCCCTGGAATTGAAGCGGATGACACCATCGGAACCCTCACGAAAAAAGCCGTTGAAGAGGGCTTTAATGTCGTTATCGCCACCGGCGACAAAGACTTTGCTCAGCTCGTCAATGACAACGTTCTCCTTGTGAATACAATGGGCAAGGACAACAGCTGGCTAAACAGTGAAGGCGTTGAGAAGAAGTTCGGTGTCCCTCCTGAAAAGATCATCGATTTCCTGGCTCTGATGGGAGACAAGATCGATAACGTTCCGGGCGTTCCGAAATGCGGAGAAAAGACCGCTGCTAAATGGATCACTGAATTCGGTTCCGTGGACGGCCTGATCGAAAATGCCGAAAAAGTAAAAGGCAAGATCGGAGAAAACCTTCGCTCTGCTTTGGGCTTCCTGCCGATTGCCCGGCAGCTGGTCACGATTAAGACCGATGCTGATTTATCTGCCGAAGTTCCTTCTTTAGAGTCTCTGAAGTTAAAGACGCCGAATCGTGCAGAACTTCTGGATTACTACAACAAACTGGAATTCAGAAGCTGGGCTAAAGAATTAAAGAAGACCGATGTACCGGGCGAAGTGACGCCGTTGGAAACATCGACAACAGCTCAAAAGAGAGCCGCGGTCGGAGCCGCGCCGATTGAAGGCGATACTCTGGATCTATTCTCTCAGGAACAAGAATCCGAAGTGAAAAGAACGCTTGAAATCGTCACGGACGAGACTAAAGCCAAAGAGCTGGCGCTCCACTTGGAAGAACTAGTGACCAAAGACGGTTTTGAATTCTATGTCTTATCGGACGGCTCCTCCCAGCAGGAATATATCCCGGTCGGTGTCGCTTTCGGAACCACGGACGGCAAGACCAGTTACGTCCCGATTGATAACGACGTTCTTTTGGCTCAAGGCCTCACGCTCGGAACCTTCAAAGAGATTTTCGGGAAGGTGCTTGAACACAAGAAACCGATTAAATGCGGCTATGACACCAAGTACATGAAGCACGTCTTTGCCAATGTCGGCATTAATCTTGCCGGCGTTTCCGATGACGTAATGCTCGAAAGCTACGTTTTAGAGGCGCATCGTCCCCATACGATTGAAAAGCTTGCAGCCAACTGGCTCAAGTATGAACTGAGAGGCGAGGAAGATCTCTTAGGAAAAGGTGCAAAAAAACTGTCATTTTCTAAGATCTCCGTAGAAAATGCTGCCGACTTTGCTTCTGAAAGGGTCTTTATTGTCAGTCGTTTGAATCGTCTCTTTAAGAAAGCTTTGTCTGATGATGCGAAGCTTGAGAAAATCTATCGCGATATTGAAATGCCGTTGTCTGAAGTTCTCTTCAAAATGGAACAAAACGGCGTTCTTATCGATACCAAGCTCTTGGATCAGCAAACGGTACAGCTCAATGCCCAAGCTCAAAAATTAGAAGAAAAGGCTTTTGAAGCTGCAGGTGAGAAATTCAAATTATCGAGCCCGAAACAGCTCGGCGAAATCTTGTTTGACAAGATGGGTGTTGTGCTTGACGGAGCTAAGCCTAAGAAGACAGTCTCCGGTAACTATTCCACCAGCGAAGAAGTCCTTTCCGAGCTAGCGGAAAATTATCCTTTGGCAAAAATCGCCTTGGAGTACCGCACGATCACAAAACTCGTGACGACTTATACGGAAAAACTTCCGAAGATGGTCGACCCCAAAGACGGAAGAGTCCACACGACCTTCGAACAAGCGGTCGCTGTGACAGGGCGTTTGTCCTCCACGAATCCGAATCTTCAAAATATTCCGATCCGAACAGAAGAAGGCCGTAAGGTTCGTGAAGCCTTCATAGCCGCACCTGGATGCAAATTGATCAGCGCTGACTATTCTCAGATCGAATTACGAATCATGGCGCATTTGTCCGCAGACAAGCGTTTGGTCGAAGCGTTCAAAAACAATGAAGATATTCACCGAGCAACGGCTGCGGAAGTATTCGGTAAGGAAAAAGACAAAGTCACACCGAATGACCGTCGGATTGCCAAAGTCATTAACTTCGGTTTGATGTACGGCATGAGCCCGTTCGGTTTAGCAAAGAATCTCGGCATCGGCAGAGACGAGGCGAAGAATTACATCAATAAATTCTTTGCTCGATTCCCGGGCGTTCATGAATACATGGACAGCACGAGAGCTTTAGCCGATCGCCAAGGCTATGTTGAGACGACTTTCGGCAGAAGATTGTGGCTTCCGGAGATTCATGCGGGCGGCGCTCGTCGTGCCGCGGCTGAAAGAGCTGCGATTAACGCGCCGATGCAGGGCACGGCAGCTGACTTGATCAAGCTTTCCATGATTGCCGTTCAAAAATGGATTGAAGAGAAGGGACTCAAGAGTAAATTGATTCTCCAAATTCATGACGAACTGATCATGGAAGTGCCGGAAGACGAAGTTGACTTGGTGAAAGAAAACCTTCCGAAGATCATGGACTCGGTGACCGAACTCCACGTTCCGCTGATCGCTGAAGTCGGCGTCGGAGACAATTGGGAAGCCGCTCATTAACAAAAAACGCTCGGGATCAACCGGGCGTTTTTTGATGAAGGCGCCAAAAGCGCCTAAATATCAATTAGTTGCAGGCTTTGGCTTTTTCGGGAACCAAGCGGCCGACTTCTTTCTTGTCAGCATCGAGAAGGATCAGCTGTTTGTCTTCTTTTTTAATGAAGTGCGTAGCATTGATCATGGTAGTGAAACGCATTTCCTGATCCATGTACTCTTTAGCGCACATTCTCTGCGTCATTGCCATTTCGGTGAATTCAATCTTCCCGTCCTCACCGATCTTGTAACGGCCGGACATAGTGTTGCAGCCGGGTTCGGAAGAGAGCGTACCGTCCTTATGGAAATCAATCATGGCCGGAAGTTCGCAGGAAGACTCAGTTTGTTCTTCGAGCGGCATCCAAGTATTGGCAGCCAAATCTTCATTAGTCAGCGCAAAAGCGGAAGAGGCGACAGCGCCGAGAGCAAGACAAAGAATTAAGTTACGCATTTCTACTCCAAATGATTTTTTGTTTTCGATAGCTTAATCGAGAAGCAAAAGGGCCTGCGGATGCAGGCCCTGGAATGTGCAACGAATCTTTAACGAAGCGGCGGAACCTCGGATTCGAAAATCGAGCGCCACATCGGATAAAGAGCGCTGTAGGAAAGTCCTGTGACAAAAAGTGCCCACAAGATGACCAAGATCTGGCCTAAATCGCCTAAAGCGCCGAAGGCAACTGCGCCGCCGGAAGCCAGCAGGAAGAGCAGCAGGCCGAGGCAGACAATCGCACCGATGTTTCTGAAGCAAACCACGAGGCTAAAGAAGAAAGCTTTGCCGATGGGTTGTTTTTTCCAGGCAATCAGCATCGGAGAGAAGCATGTGATGCCCAGCAGCATGGCGTAGAGGACGGCGCCCACGATGAAGCCCAGCCAAGGAATATGGCTGAGCACGCTCTGCGGATCAATCTGGCCTTGAGCATTTTTCCATTGAGCAATGTCTCCGGAAGTGAGCAGGCTGACGATCAAGCCGATAACGATGACGCATAGCCCGTAAATCAGGCCCAATAAAACCAGCTTGTTGCGTGTCTCCATGTCGTTCCAGCCTTCACCGAAGCAGGAGAAGAGTGTCGGACGGCATCCTCTGGCCAGCTCTCTGCCGCAGGCGGCAAAAGCCAAGGCCCCGAAAGGTGTCACCAGAGAGCTCAGGATCGCGCCGAGCCAGGACAAGCCGAGAAGTTCAGACGGCAGGTTGGCGACGAATAAAGCCAGTACGTAACAGCCGAGAATGCCGAAAACAGTTGCGGGCGCACGTTTGACAACAACACATGCGCCTCGCAGCCAGTCCATTCCCGTTTTAAAAGGAAGGTGATAATTTTCCATATAAGGTAAGTTTTAGATCCAAGGTAAATCTTCAGGCGCGGATTCGCGGCGAAGTTTAAGAATACGTTCGAAATGCGCCGGATCATGCGGGGTGAGAAGCGACGCAGGTCTCGGCATATAGTAATCGTAAAGTCGTGAAACCCAAAATCGAAGGGCCGCAGCCGAGAGAATGTCCTGCCAAAGTTTGTGGTCTTCTTCGGTTAAAGGACGAACGCTGTTGTATCCCTCAAGCATAGCCTGAGCACGATCGGGTTCGAATTTTCCGGTCTCTAAATCAATCGTCCAGTCATTTAATGTGACGGCGAGGTCATAGAGGAACGGTGCGTTGCACGCAAAATAAAAATCGATGACGCCTGCCAAAGATTCGTCGTCGCCGTTCTGGTTGATCAGAGCATTATTGCGGAACAAGTCTGCGTGAACGGCGCCGGCAGGAAGGGCTTGGTATTCCGGAGACTTTTGAAGCTCGAGCTGACGAGTGACTTCTTCTTCGAGCATCTGGTAAAGACGTTCAGGAATATAAGGTTTAAGCAGCGGCATGGAGGAAAGCCAAAATGCCGAGCCTTTGGTGTTTTCCTGCGAAAACGGGAAATCTTCAACGGCGTTGTGCATCTTGGCCAGCATCTCTCCCATTTCACGGCAGGCCTTGGCAGAAGGTTTTTCTACATAAGTCCCGCTGAGGCACGGTGCAATTGAGCAGGGCTTTCCGTTGATTTCTGAAAGCAGCCCGCCGTCTTTGCGGGGGATGGGGTAACTGACCGCGAGGCCTTTTTTACCGAGATGACTGGTCAGCTCGAGGTAGTACGGAAGCTGATCTTTATTCAGACGTTCGAAAATCGTAAGAACGTACTTACCTTTATCGGTGTCCAAGTAAAAGTTACTGTTTTCAATACCGCTGGCTATGCCTTTTAAGGAACGAGCCTGCCCGATGTCGTAATGAGACAGCAGTTCATCGAGCTGAGCATTAGAAATCTCAGTAAATACCGCCATTTTGTGTTTTGATCCTCTGATTAGAATCCGAAGTTAATGAATTTGGGAACGCTCATGGTGTTATCGCTTCCGGTTCCGGGACCGCTTCCGCCGGTCTTGTTGCTCGGAGCTTCACGTGTCATGACGTAAGGAACCTGGGTGGACATCGGAGTGACTTTCACTTCAGTAACCTGGTTGTGGTTGTCTACCGTTTCTTCAATCTTGGTTTTCGGCCACAGTGAAGGATTATCAGAGCGCTTCTGTGCGGCTTCTAAGTCCTTTTTAGACTGAGCTTCTTCGGCCTTCATGTCTCTTTTACCGGCCTTGGAGTTCACGATGTCCGGATTTTTCATATTCAAATCCGTAACTTTCTCCTCAACCGTTTCACCGCTTTTGGAAGGTCTCTGAATGTTGTCGGGCGCGTCGTTGATGGAAGGGGGAACGGGGGCGTCGAGTCCTGCAGCGTAGGCTGACCCGAGCATCATGCCGGCAGCAGCGAGGACAGCAGCCAATTGAATCTTTTTCATAGTTTTATTCTTAATGAAACATACTTGATATAAGTGTACGGGAAATTAAAGGTAACGACCGAGCAAAGGCCTCTTTTTAGTCATTCGGTTTTTTCAAAAAGGCGAAATTTTTCACTTAGAATTTCGCTCAATTTCCGACCTATTTTTTCCATAGATTATGGCCACACTTACTTCACAAGAAATCCTGAATGCCACCGTGAGCATGGGTGTCTCCAAAGCCAATCAATGCTGGATTGCCCGAGCAGCGAACACACTGCTTGCCGGTATGTATATAGCGATCGGCGGTTTCCTCGCAATTCGTATCGGACTCGCGCTTCCTTGGGAGCAGTGGGGCGGAATGTCTAAGCTGATTTTCGGTGCTGTGTTCCCGCTCGGACTGATGCTCGTGGTGCTTTGCGGTGCGGATTTGTTTACCGGCAGCTGCATGACGCTGACGACAGCCCAAGCCAAACAAAAGATTTCTTTCGGCCAGACGGTCTTTACATTAGCGACATCCTGGCTCGGCAATTTTGCCGGTGCGCTTTTTGTGGCTTTCTTTATTGCTTATCTTTCCGGTCTGATTTTTGAGAGTGCCGGCGGAACGATGCCATGGGCCACTGCGGTTGTGAATTTGGCCAATGCCAAATGCTCGCTGGGCTTTACCGAAGCGCTTCTTCGCGGAATCGGCTGTAACTGGCTCGTCTGTTTAGCCGTTTTTGCGGCGGCAGCCTCAACGGAAACGATCGGCAAGATCGCGGCTCTCTGGTTCCCGACGATGGCTTTCGTTGCCTTGGGCATGGAGCACTGCATTGCCAATATGTTTTTCATTCCGCTCGGAATCCTGACAGGAACCGATCCCCGCTACATCGCATTAGTAGAAGCAGGGAAGGCCGCAGCACTTAAAGCAGACTTTTATTCTTTTGCCGTCGGCAACCTAATCCCGGTCACGATCGGCAATATTATCGGCGGCTCGGTATTGGTGGGAATGCTCTACCTTGCCGCCAATATTAAAAAGGCCTAAGACGTATTGTTTTAGTGACCGATCGCATCCTTAATTGCGGCAATATTTGCTTCACAGCATTTATAGCCGGCCCGAATGGCTTCTTCGGCACGGTAAGTTTCCAGCAAACCGATGTCGGAGACTTTCGGGCAAAGGATGATTTCAGGAGGATCACCTGCAAGTCGAGTTTTGGTGATTCGATCCTGCGCAATATTAATAGAGCGCGAAATCGTTTCAAAGAAATCAGGAGGTTTGGGTTTGTCGGACTCAACCTCTTTTTTGATTGCAGGAATGAGGTTCTTTGCCTTTGCGAAGATCTTTGCGACCTCGCTCGGCTTTTTCTTGTGTTCAGCTTTTTCCTGTTTTTTGATGTCAACGCGCCTCAGAAGGTCGTTATTAAGGTTTACGGCGATGACAACGTCGGCGCCCAGAGCTCTGCACAAAGAGACGGGAACCGGGTTAACGATGCCGCCGTCGATGTACCAGCGGCCCTCGGGACCTTCTACGGGCGGAAAGACACCGGGCATTGCCATAGACGGCCAAACGGAATCAAAAACCGGTCCTTTGGTAATCCAGATCTCTTTACCGCTCATCAGATCGCAGGTAACGGTGCCAAAAGGAATTTTCAGGTCTTCAATGCGTTTCTGTTTGCGCTCCACGCCGCTCTTTACGAGGAACATCTGCATTTGATGCAGATTGATCCAGCCGTCAATGGAAAAACTCGGATTGAAAAAGGTCGTCCAATTTAAACGATTAATGGCCAGCGCCTGCTTGCGCAATCGATCCAAATGACCGGTGACGTAGCAGGCGCCGACGATCGAACCGATAGAAGTTCCGGCGACGACATCCGGAACAATCCCCTGATCCAATAAACAATCAATGATGCCGATATGGGAAAAACCGCGGGCCGAGCCGCTGCCGAGTGCTAATCCGACTTTCATAAAATCCTCGCTTTCACTCAGATTCTAGCGAGCAAATCTGAAAATCTTTCTTTTCTCCTTCTCAAAGTAGTACATCTTATTTACAGAGGTAAATTTATCTTTAATTACCCCTTTAAATCAGTGAAATTCCGAAAGTGAGGCGCTTTTTTCAGGCGATTAAGATAGAAGACATATCCAAACGTAAAAATAAGGGCACCGGGCGCCTAAAATGGTACCCATTACGAAAAACAATTGCTCTCAAGACAAGGAAAAGAATATGCGGCTTTACTATGGCGTGTGGGACGGTGTCGTCCATGACAACCGCGGCACGGCTGATTACAAAGAACCTGAGGGTCTTGATCTTAAAAATCTTCTCCAGTTCAATAACGGCAACCCCGTTATGACGTTTATCTCGCATCGCGGATTCTTGGTTTTCCATCCGCATGCAAATCTGCTTTTTGCCATGAATAAGTATTATTCAACGGTAAAAGACAATTCCTGCGGCAAATGTACGCCCTGCAGAAGCGGCTCTATCATTATTTCTCAGGCCCTGGAAAAGGCCCTGAAAGGGGAGCCGATCAATTGGGAAAGTCTTCTCGATGTTGCCCGCATGATGAGAAATACGAGTTTCTGCGGCGTCGGTCAAACTTCTCCCGTGGCACTGATCGAAGCGATCAAAGCTTTTCCGGAAGATATGAAAGTTGTACCGATGCCCGATATGCCTTGGGGCGACTATGGAGTGATGACCGCTCCCTGCATTGAAGCCTGCCCGGCACACGTCAATGTCCCACGTTATATTGACTACATTAAAGCGGGCCGTACGGATTACGCGACCGGTGTGGTTCTTCGGCACTATCCGTTAGTCGGCTCCTGCGGCCGCGTCTGTGTTCGGCTTTGCGAAAAAGCCTGCAGAAGAAATCGTCTGGAAGGCGCAGTCGATATCAAGAATCTGAAGCGTTATTGTGCTGATTCTTTGGGTTACACCGTCGACAAGATGTTCGAAGGAGCTGCCGCCGAACCCAGCGAATTCTCTCCGAGAATCGCGGTCATCGGTGCCGGTCCTTCAGGCCTCACATGCGCTTACCATTTGCTGCTGAAAGGCTACAAAGTTGAAGTCTTTGAGGCCCAGCGCAAGGCGGGCGGCATGGCCTTGGTCGGTATTCCTCAATACCGCCTGCCTAAAGATATTCTTTTAGCGGAAGCCAATACGATCGAACAGCTCGGCGGGAAGTTCCATTACGGAAGGCGCTTAGGAAAAGATTTCACATTGGATGATCTGTTCAACGAAGGCTTTAACGCCGTGTTCATCGGCGTGGGCTGTGCCAAGGGCATGAAACTCGGCTTCCCCGAAGACAATGAACCGATTGAAGGATATTCCAACGGTTTGGACTTTCTGCTTCAAGTGGAACGCGGCGTCGTTGAAGGCGAAGCGCCTTCTTTCTCCGGCGACTTTGTGGTTGTCGGGGGCGGCAACGTAGCCATGGACTGCTCTCGCTCGGCTGTTCGTATGACGGACGGAAAAGTCCATGTCATTTACCGCAGAACAGAAGCGCAGGCTCCTGCTGACCCGTTGGAAATCAAAGCGGCTAAGGAAGAGGGCATTGAATTCCATTTCCTGACCGCCCAGAAAGAACTGGTTATCGAGAACGGCAAAGTTGTCGGTCTTCGCTGCATCAAGCTGCGCGAAGGCGCGCCGGAGGCCAACGGCAGAAGAAAACTCATCGAGATTCCGGGAACGGAATTTGTGATTCCCTGCTCAAATGTCATTAGTGCCATCGGTCAGCGAATCGATCAGAGTATCTTTGAACAGAAAGACAATATTCTTTTCGACAAACGCGGCAATATTTCCGTCACGGAATCTCTGGCCACCAGCCGTCCGGGTGTGTTTGCGGGCGGTGACTGCGCGACCGGTCCGACCACACTGATCGGCGGTATGGCACAAGGCCAGACGGCTGCCGAGTCCATTCATGAATACCTGACACGCGGTTCTGTCGGCTTTGAACCGAGATCCCGCATGACTCAGATGATTAAGAAGTGCAATCTTCTTGAGGAAACGGAACCGGTTCTTCCCACACTCCACCAGGCCCGTCAGCAGATGCCGGAGCTTCCGCCCGAAATTCGTGCCCATAATTTCGAAGAAGTCGAGCTTGGTTTAACACCGGAAGAAGCTAAAAAAGAAGCCGAGCGCTGCATGCGCTGCTACCGCTTATTCGGTGTTGTGACTCAGCTGCCGATCCCCGGTTTTAACCAAAAGGCTCAATAAGAACAAAGGAGAAAACAAATGAGAGCCTATATCAACAACAAACCCTTTGATTTTGATCAAGAAATCACGATCTTGGAAGCGGCAAGACAAATGGGATTTTTTATCCCTACGCTTTGCGCTTTTAAACCGCTTTGCCATACTCCGGGCACATGCGCCGTTTGCATCGTTCGTGTTAAACGTGCAGACGGTCAGGAATTGACGCTGACCAGCTGCAAGACACCGCTTGAAGACGGCATGGAAGTGGACACCATTTCCACCCAAGTTAAAAAGATGCAGCGAACCCAAGTCGCTCTGATTTTTGCAGACCACGATATGGACTGTGTTACCTGCGGCCGCTACGGCAACTGCGAGCTTTTGCAGCTGGCCCGTAATTTGGGCGTTCAAAAAGCGCCGTACACGGGAAAGTTTATTGCCGAACGCAAAGTGGACCATACCGATCCGGCGATCGAATTGGATGTCAATAAATGCGTTCGCTGTATGCGCTGCGTAGAGGTCTGTAATCAGATCCAAGGCATCGGCGCCCTTCGAATTGATGAAATCGGCACGAAAGCCGGTGTCTGCCTGAACGGCAGCAAAGACTGGGTGGATTCCACGAAATGCGTGCGGTGCGGACAATGCATTATGGTCTGTCCGACGGGTGCCTTAATGTCAACCGACAACGTGGAGAAAGCCCGTGAAATTCTGGAAGACGAAAACGTTATTTCCGTGGTTCAGTTTGCTCCTTCCGTTCGCGCTACCTTGGGCGATGCCTTCGGAACACTCTCCGGCACCAATGTTGAAAAACGCATTATTGCCGGCCTGAAGATGATGGGTGCCAATTATGTTTTAGACACCAACTTCTCGGCGGACGTCGTGATCATGGAAGAGGGTACCGAGCTGCTCAACCGCGTCAAGGATAAACACTCTGTGATGCCGATGTTTACTTCCTGCTGTCCCGGCTGGGTTAGCTTCGTAGAGCAGCATCGTCCGGATATGCTGGATCATCTTTCAACGACCCGTTCTCCTCAGGCGGTTCTAAGTTCCCTTGCCAAAACTTGGCTGCCGGAAAAAATCGGCTGCGAGCCCTCTAAGATTCGTGTGATTTCCATCATGCCCTGCACGGCAAAGAAGATTGAGGCCAGACGTCCCCAGCTTGCTAAGGACGGCGTGCCGGATACGGATCTCGTCCTAACGGTTCGCGAATTGGCGCGGCTCTTTAAGAGCCGCGGCATTGATCTCAAAGAAATCGATGACGGCGAGTTTGACACTCCGTTTATGAGTCAAGGCTCCGGCGCCGGTGTGATTTTCGGTAAGAGCGGCGGTGTGGCAGAAGCGGCCTCAAGAACGCTTTACCATGTCCTCACGGGAAAAGAGGTGAACAACGTTCCCTTTAAGCCCTCCAACCACCCGCATGTTTATAAAGAAGCGGAAATGGACGAAGGAGGCGTGAAGTTGAAAATCGCAGTCGTTTACGGTCTCGCCAACGCCAACAAGATCTGTGATGAAGTGGCCGCGGGAACCTGCGACTATAACTTTATCGAAGTGATGACTTGTCCGGGCGGATGCGTCAACGGCGGCGGCACGATTCGTTTCAGAGGCAACTATTTGAACGCTACTTCTAAGCGCTTCGAAGTCCTGGAACGCGCCGATGAAAACAGTCCGGTTCGTCAGTCTCACAACAATCCGATGGTCAAAGAGCTTTATGACGAGTTCTTGGGAGAGCCGAATTCTCACAAAGCTCATCAGCTGCTTCATACTTCTTACGACGATCGAAGCAAGACGCCTGCCGTTCCTTCCATCCGTCATGTGTGGAAGAAGATCCAGTTAGGCTAATCAAAATTAAAGCTCTTCGAAGAAATTCCTGAAGGGCCTCCAAAAGTAAAAACCGGATTCCGTTTAGGCTCCGGTTTTCTTATTACTCGTTACGGATTTGTCTTGTAACGGCTCTGAACTGTTCTTTGAATCCGACGTCATAAAGCGCAGAAAGGGCCGGCGGCTCAAAAGCAAAGATCTTAGAGATGTCTTTTTCTGCGTTCGAGATGCAGTCAGCTAAATCTGCGCCGATCTTCATCGTCATGAAGGTATTCAAAGAAATTTCGAAATTCAAAGCGGCTTTTTCACGGATCTCTAAGAGTTCTTTTGTGCGCTTGTTTAAATGACGTGTGTAGAACTTAACGACTTCAAGAATCTCATGGTTGATCTTGACGTTGTTTTTAAGCGTGGCGCGCGCAGCGTCAGAAAGGTTAGGAGAGGTGAGTTTTTCTTCAGCTGTGTTGATTTGCTTAAAGGCTTCTTTTTCAATGCCGGCGACGCGCTTCATATAGACTTTGCCGATCTGCTGCAAAGCACGGTCGACGGCTTCTAAATAAAGGCGGTTGCACATCATATAAAAACCGGCGTACGTCTTAGAGAGTTCCGGAGTCGGGTTCGACTCAGCAAGCTGAGACTCCAAACGCTTTAACACCTGACCCACGCAGTCAGCTACAGAAAGAATGGCGGCAAGGTCCTCGCCTTCGGCCGATTCAATCAGGCTTTCCAGCTGCTCGCGATCGATGCGAACGCCGCGTGCCTTCAAAGAATCCAGCGCTTTATCCAAAAGCACGACGATTTGTTTTTCGTCGTATTCGATCTTGCTTTTGTAGCGGCTGATCTTGTCCTTTAAATTGCTTTGTGTACTGTTAAGAATGTTCCAGGTCTTTTTCGGAGCCGCGATTAAATCTTTTTCCCATTCGAGGATTTGCTTTTGGCGGCCGCGAATGTCTTTACGGACATTTTTGACTAAGCCGAGAAGAGACATGACTTCATTATTGAACATCTCTTCGAAGCATTCGGAACAAATTCTGCGGGTCGCAGGTTCTTGATAGACATAACGGCGAATGAAGTTGCGGCCCTGAGGGTGAACTTCCTGCGCGATGAGTTCAACGCCTTTTTCGAGTTTCGGACGAAGGCCTGACCAGGTTTTCTCAAAAGTCTGAGAATGAAAAATAGCTCTTTCCATTGCCATGTAAAGAGGGTAAGTCACAATCATACGAACCGGTGCAAGCATTCTTAATATTCTTCCGTTAAAGCCTTAATTAGTCCTTCAGGATTAATTTTCTTTATCTTAACTGATCACGGTCTTAAATTTCGGGGGCTAGCTATAAATCCTGGGGCGATGCATCCAAATGGTTTTCACAAACCATTGAGAAAAAACACACCAAGTACCGAGTGTCATTTTCCGCCTGAGACGACGAAGGCTCCGTAGATCGGAGCCCTCATACAGCATTGAAGGAAATTAGTCGATTTCGATCAATTCGTACTGGGTGTTGCCCATCTTATGCTCTGCCATTGCGGTCAGCTGGCGCAGGCCGTGACGGGATTCCATTCTTTCAACTAGATCACGATTGTCTCCATGGTGAGAGTAAACCAAGTCGACACAAGCCTGATCAATAGCGAGGAGGTCGGTAGAAGCCAAAATACCGATATCGGCAATCGTCGGTTTGGCCGCTGCAACTCCAGCGCAGTCACAGTCTACGGACATGTTGCGCATGACGTTGATATAAGTGATTCTCTTGCCGAAGTGGTCAATAGTGGCTTTAGCCGAGTCAGCCATCAATTCCATTAGCTTTTCCTTGGCCGGCCATGCATTCCAATCGGCAGGAGGTTCGCCTTCGATGCCATGGACCTGGCGTTTACCAACCTGACCGGAAGCGCAGCCAATGGCGATATTCTTCATCGAGCCTCCGAAACCACCCATAGCATGACCCTTAAAGTGAGTCAGAACCAGCATGGAGTCATAGTTGACAATGTTCTTGCCCATAGCAACTTCTTTCAGGTGGAAGCCGCCGTTAACGGGCAGGTTGAAAAA
>ENA-UEQS01001593-UEQS01001593.1-human-gut-metagenome-genome-assembly--contig:-NODE-1593-length-14000-cov-7.600661_pt1 | contig 14000 bp, 10 predicted proteins | sample MGYA00242953_ERZ507953 | MGnify/ENA primary metagenome ERZ507953 (study PRJEB26167, sample SAMN06115474) | human gut metagenome | host: Homo sapiens | place: China:Jiangsu | collected 2016-07-06...
AAGCGTTCAAGAAAAACCCCATCGAGGCACTCGATGAGGACACGCTCGACACGATCAATCGCTTCTTTGAGAACAATCTCAACGTTTCGGAGACGGCGCGCAAGCTCTACGTCCATCGAAACACTTTGGTATACCGGTTGGAGAAAGTCAAGAAGATCACGGGCCTGGATCTGCGCGAGTTTGAGGATGCAATCCTCTTCAAGGTCGCGGTCATGGTAAAGCAATACCTCGATTCTCAGAACACTGCCAAGTGCTGAGACCTACCCGGGCGGGCGTAAGCCCACCATATTGCAGGCCATCTTATGGTCCAAACAAACGATGTGAAGATGGCCCTCAATGGGATCAGTTTTACGATCAACGAGGGCGAGTTTGTGTTTCTGGTCGGGCCGTCCGGCTCCGGCAAGACGACGATCATCAAACTGATCACCGGCGAGCTGAGCCCCACATCCGGACAGATCACGGTCAACGGCTTTGACATGCAGGGCATCAAGCGCCGCAAGCTGCCGAAGCTGCGCCGGACACTGGGCGTCATTTTTCAGGATTTTCGCCTGATCGACAAAATGACGGTGTATGAAAACGTTGCGTTTGCCATGCGCGTGGTGGGAGCTTCCAACAAGGAGATCCGCCGCCGCGTGCCGCAGGTGCTCGAGCTGGTCGGCCTGGCCGACCGGGAAAAGCGCTTTCCGGCGGAGCTTTCCGGCGGTGAGCAGCAGCGCGTGGCCATCGCCCGCGCGCTCGTGAACAATCCGCGCATGATCATCGCGGACGAGCCGACCGGCAACCTCGACCCGGTGCGCAGTCTGGAGCTGATGCTGCTGCTGGAGAAGATCAACGAGCTCGGCACCACGGTCCTCGTGGTGACGCACGAAAAGGAACTGGTCGACGCTTTTTCCAAGCGCGTCATCTCTATCGACGCCGGAAGAGTCATCAGTGACGGATTGGACGGGTACTACGGATATGAAGCTGAATAGATTCAACTACCTGATGACGCAGGGCGTGAAAAACATCTTCACGCACGGTTTCATGTCCTTCGCGTCGATCACGATCATCATCGCGTGCCTGCTCATCATGGGCAGCTTTTCGCTGCTGACGCTCAACATCGACGCGAACATCGACCGCCTGCAAAATCAGAACGAGGTCATTGCCTACGTCGATGAGACGCTCTCGGAGGACGAGGCCCGGGCCATCGAGCCCCAGGTCGCCGCGGTGCCGAATGTCGCCACGGTCGAATTCGTCACGCGCGAGCAGGCCATGCAGACGTTCGAGGCTGAGTATGACTCCGACCTCTTTGACAACATTGACGCCTCGGTCTTTCGTCACCGCTACGTCGTGACGCTCGACGATCTGTCGCTCATGAAGGACACGCAGGCCGCGCTCAAGAATGTCGACGGCATCGCCGATGTGACCGCGCACCTGGATTACGCGGAAAACTTTATTACGTTCCGGAACATTGTGAGCGTTGTCTCCGTCGTTTTGATCGTGATCCTTATCGCGGTGTCCCTGTTTATTATGACCAACACCATCAAGCTGGCCACGTTCGGCCGGCGTGAAGAGATCGCCATCATGAAGATGGTCGGTGCGACGAATGGCTTCATCCGTCTGCCGTTTGTGGTCGAAGGCCTTGTGCTCGGCCTGGTCGGCGGTCTGGTCGCGTTCCTGCTCCAGTGGGGACTTTACAGCCTGATCGTCAGCAAGATCATGTCCACCATGGCGGCCGGTATCATCACGGTGCTCCCGTTTGCATCCGTGGCGCTGCCGCTGCTGCTGGTGTTCCTTGGCGTGGGTGTGCTCGTCGGCGTGTTCGGCGGCCTCACGGCCATTCGCAACTATCTGAAAGTTTAAGGAGGAAATCGAATGAAGATGAACCGCAAAGTCGTTCGATCCGTCATTTGTGTGCTGCTTGCGTTGATTTTTATCGTTTCGCTCATGACGGCGCTGATCCCGATCAATGCCAGCGCGGCGTCGCAGTCGGAGATCAACCAGCTCACGCAGCAGCGTAAGGAGCTGCAGGCCAAGCAGAAGGAGCAGCAGAAAACCATCAACAATCTCCGCTCCAAGAAGGCCAGTGTGGTCGATCAGAAGGCCGCGCTGGATCAGGAAAACGATCTGGCGCAGCAGGAGATCGAGGTCGTCAAGCAGCAGATCACGGCCTATGACCAGCAGATCGAGGACAAGGGCGTTGAGCTCGAGGAAGCCAAGCAGGAAGAAGAGGCGCAGACGGTGCGCTTCCGCGGCTGCGTGCGCCATCTTGAGGAGTACGGCCAGATGTCCTACATCGCCATTCTGCTCGAGGCGACCAGTCTGTCCGACCTCCTTGCCCGTATGGACATGGTCGGCGAGGTCATTGCATATAATAAACAGGTGCAGGCCGACATGACGGCCGCCCGTGAAAAGGTCGAGACCGTCAAGGCGGAGCTTGAGGATGCCCGTACCGAGCTGCAGGATAAGCAGTCCGAGCTGGAGACCAAGCAGGTCGAACTGCAGCAGAAGGTGTCCGAGGCCAACGCGCTGCTCGCCAGCCTGGAGTCGGATATCAACGCTTATAAGAGCGTCTACGATCAGTACGAGCAGCAGCAGCAGAACGTGCAGTCGCAGATCGATAAGCAGGTCGAGGATCTGCGCCGCCAGGAAGAGGCGAACAAGAAAAACGACCCCAGCTATGATGCGGGCAAGGACAACGGCGCCACCGGCTCCATGATGTGGCCGTGCCCGTCCTGCCATACGATCACGTCGGAGTTTGGCTGGCGCTACCACCCGATCTATCACACGCAGAAGTATCACTCCGGTGTGGACATCGGCGCGAGCTATGGCGCGAGCATCGTTGCGGCCGACGGCGGCACGGTCATCACGGCCGGCGCTGTGTCCGGTTATGGCAACTGTGTCGTCATCAACCATGGCAACGGCATCACCACGCTCTATGGCCACATGAGTTCCATCGCGGTCTCCTCCGGCCAGAAGGTCTCCAAGGGCCAGACGATCGGTTATGTCGGCTCGACCGGCAACTCCACCGGCCCGCATCTGCACTGGGAGGTCACGGTCAACGGCGTGCGCCAGAACCCGCTCAACTATGCGCGCTGATCGGACATATTTTGACTGAATGAAACTGCCGGGCAGCCGGAAAATGGCTGCCCGGCTCATCTGCTGCATTGGGGCTGCCCGATGCAGGCGGCAAATGGACCCGGAGGGATAGCATGGACGAACACAAGCCACAGGAACAGGCGTCGGAAAAAGTGCCCGCCCGCAGAAAAAGCGGCAGAATGCATGGCTGGAGGGCGAGTATCCTTGCCTGTGTGATCTGTATTCTGGTGACTGCGCTGGTCACGTCGATGATCTTCGTCGGCAAGTTCGGCGGCAGCAGCAACTATAAGCTCGCGCTGAAGTTTGCGCAGGTCAAGCAGGTCGTGGATAAAGACTATATCGGCGACGCGGACGATACGGCGATCAGCGATGCATCATCGAGCGCGATCATCAGCGCCATCGGCGATAAATGGAGCTATTACATGACGGCCGAGGAATACAAGGCCTATCAGATGTACTCCAACAATGAGTACGCCGGCATCGGCGTGACCATCCAGCTCGACGACAAGACGAAGGGCTTTCGCATCACAGCCGTGACGAGCGACTCGCCCGCGGCGAAGGCCGGCCTCCAGCAGGGGGACATCATCACGGCGATCGACGGTGAGGACGTCACGGGCAAGACGCTCTCGGACGTGCAGAGCACCATCCGCGCCAAGCTCAACAAGACGCTCAAGCTCACCATTCAGGACTCCGCCGGCAAGAGCCAGACCGTCACGCTCGACTGTACGGTCATTTACACCGATCCCGTGACGTATAAGCTCATGGATAACGGCGTCGGCTATGTCCAGATCCGCAACTTTGAGACTGGCGGCGGCAGCCGTGCCGTACAGGCAGTCGATAAGCTGCTGGACCTCGGCGCAAAGTCGCTGGTGTTCGACCTGCGCGATAACCCCGGCGGCCTGCTCTCGGAGCTCATCACGATCCTGGATCACCTGCTGCCGCAGGGCGACCTGTTCGTGAGCGTCGACGGCAACGGAAAAGAGACCGTCACGCAGAGCGACAGCGTCTGCGTCAAAGTGCCGATGGCGGTCATCGTCAACGGCAATACCTACAGTGCGGCGGAGTTTTTCGCGGCCGCGCTGCAGGAGTATGACTGGGCGACCATCGTCGGCCAGAACACGACCGGCAAGGGCCGCAGCCAGACGACCATCGCGCTTCCGGACGGCAGCGCCGTGCACATCTCGAGCCGGAAGTATCTCACGCCCAACCGCGTGGACCTGTCCGAGCAGGGCGGCCTTGTGCCGGATGTCGTCGTGGCCCCGGCCGCGGACAGTGATGTCGATGCGCAGCTTGAGGCAGCGATCGCTGCGCTGCGCTGAATCAACGGAGATATACTGAAATTTCAATGATATAAGGAGACGGATTATGGCGATCGACAGCAGATATAAGATGAGTCAGGAGCGTCTGGACACGCTCAAGGAAGAACTGCATTACCTCGAGACGACCCGCGAGAAAGAAGTCGCGGAGCTCATCAAGGAGGCGCGCTCGTTCGGCGACCTGTCGGAGAACAGCGAGTATGACGAGGCCAAGACGGAGCAGGGCAAGCTCTACTCCCGCATTGCCGAGATCACGGACCTGATCGAGAACGCCGAGGTCGTGGAGAAGGTCGAGGTCGCGGCGGACGTCGTGACCATCGGCAGCCACGTGCGCGTGCTCGACGTCGACGAGGACGCGGAAGAGGAGTACACCATCGTCGGCTCGCAGGAGGCCAACCCCATGGAGGGCTGCATTTCGGACGACAGCCCGTTCGGCTTCGCACTCAAGGGCCACAAGGTCGGCGAGACCGTCACGGTCACAGCCCCGGTCGGCGAGCTGCAGTTTAAGATCATTGCCGTCGAAAACGAAGACTGAGGAGTCCATCATGAACGAAGAGAGAAAGAACCAGCAGGCGGCGGCAGAGCCGTCCCTGTCCGAGATCCTTCAGGTGCGCCGCGACAAGCTCAAGGCGCTGCAGGACGCCGGGCGCGACCCCTTTGTGCAGACGCGCTTTGAGCGCAGCGCCTATTCGGTGGATATCAAGAACGATTTTGACGCCTATGAAGGCAAAACGCTGCAGGCCGCCGGCCGTATCATGTCCAAGCGCGGCATGGGCAAGGCCATCTTCTGCGACATTCAGGACGACCGCGGCCAGATCCAGCTCTACGTCCGCAAGGACGCCGTCACCGAGCAGGAGTTTGCCGATTTCCGCAAGTATGACATTGGCGACATTATCGGCGTGCGCGGCTATGCGTTCAAGACCAAGACAGGGGAGATCTCCATCCACGTGCAGCAGGTCACGCTGCTCAGCAAGTCTCTGCGCCCGCTGCCGGAGAAGTTCCATGGCATGACGAACACGGAGCTGCGCTACCGCCAGCGCTATGTGGATCTCATCATGAACCCTGAGAGCAAGCGCAATTTCCAGATCCGCAGCCGGTTCGTGGCCTATCTGCGCCGCTATTTGGACGGCCTGGGCTTCATGGAAGTCGAGACCCCCGTGCTCAGCCCCATCGCCGGCGGCGCGACGGCGCGCCCGTTCATCACGCACCACAACACGCTTGACATTGATATGTATATGCGCATTGCGACCGAGCTGCACCTCAAGCGCCTGATCGTTGGCGGCATTGAGCGCGTGTATGAGGTCGGCCGCATCTTCCGCAACGAGGGCATGGACACCAAGCACAATCCGGAGTTCACGACCTGTGAGCTCTATCAGGCCTATACCAACCTCGACGGCATGATGGACATCCTCGAGGGCATCCTCTCCGGCGCGGCCAAGGAGATTCTCGGCACGTATCAGCTCCAGTGGCTGGGCCACGATGTGGACCTCACGCCGAGCTGGCGCCGCGTGACCATGGCCGACGCTGTCAAGGACGTCACGGGGGCGGACTTCATGGCCATCCTCGGCGACGCGGACGCGGCAGTCGCCCTCGCCAAGAGCGTGGGCGTGGACATGGAAAACGTCGCCCACACGTGGGGCAACGCGCTCTATGAGACGTTCGACCAGAAGGTCGAGTCCACGCTCATCCAGCCGACATTCATCACCATGTACCCCGTGGAGGTCAGCCCGCTTGCCAAGCGCAGCCCCGAGCAGCCCGCGCTCACCGAGCGCTATGAGATGTTCATCTGCGGCTGCGAGATGGGCAACGCCTTCTCTGAGCTCAACGACCCCATCGACCAGTATCAGCGCTTCAAAGCACAGGCCGAAAAGCGCGCCCACGGCGATGAAGAGGCCAACATGATGGACGAGGACTTCGTCATGGCACTTGAATACGGCATGCCGCCCACCGGCGGCCTGGGCTTCGGCATTGACCGCTGCGCCATGCTGCTGTGCGGCGCAAGCTCCATCCGCGATGTGATCCTGTTCCCGACCATGAAGCCGCTGGACGCGGACAAGAAGCCGGAAACGGTCGAGGCCAAGCCCGCCGAGGCCGCGCCTGCAGCGCCCGCAGTTGAGGAGAAGATCGACTTTTCCAACGTGCAGATCGAGCCGCTGTTTGCCGATTTTGTGGACTTTGACACGTTCAGTAAGTCCGATTTCCGCGCTGTGAAGGTCAAGGCGTGCGAGGCCGTGAAGAAGTCGAAGAAGCTGCTCAAGTTCACGCTCGATGACGGCACGGGTACGGATCGCGTGATTCTCTCCGGCATCCATGCCTATTACGAGCCGGAAGCGCTCGTGGGCAAGACCTGCATCGCCATCACGAACCTCCCGCCGCGGCCCATGATGGGCATCGACTCCTGCGGTATGCTCATCTCCGCCGTGCACCACGAAAACGGGGAAGAAAGGCTGCACCTGCTCATGGTCGATCCGCACATCCCGGCCGGCGCAAAGCTGTACTAAAATCCATATGCAAAAGCCCTTTGCGTGCAGATCATGCGCACGCAAAGGGCTTTTTCGATTTCGGGGCTGCGCGCGTTACTGCGCGGGCTGGAAATTTGTCTGATAGATCTTCTCGGCGATCTTTTTCGGTGCGAAGTCAACGATGACAACGCCGTAGGCCGTTCCGGCCTGCCAGTCGTAGTCATAGAGATCGAGGTTGATGCGCTTGGCGTATTCCTTCGGGTGGCCCACTTTTCCGCTGCCGCTCGTGGACGTGAAGTTCAGGAAAAACGTGTCCTCCGCCGCCTGACTGTTGTCCAGACAGGTGTGGATGGCGTCGATTTTGTCATCGGTGTCATAGTTGTAGCGATCCTGCACGCACAGCGTCTCGCGGCCGTTGATCACGGAGTTCGCGGTGGGGTCAGACAAAACGGTGCGGTCGCCCTGATCCGCCCAGCCGAAGTACAGGCCGCAGCGCTCGAAGCCGACCGGAAGCTTGTCGTCAAACCGCGTGGCGAGGACGATCTTCCCGCGCACTTCGCCCAGCGTCGGGATCTCGTTTTTCAGATACCAGCGCTCCGGATCCTTGCCGATCGTCTCATACAGGACCTTCTGAATCTCCGCGACATCGTCCTTGCTGTTTTCCGCCTTCATGCACAGGATGACCGTCTCGGTGGGGTGGGCGTCCAGAAACGCGGAAACGTCGCGCAGCACGTCATCGAGTGTGAGCGTTCCGGCAAACGGGGAGTTGGAGGTTTTGCAGCGCGCGATGCTGTGCTTGAGCACCAGCGTCTGCTGGTCGTGCTTCTGTTCGAGCACCAGACGCATATCCAGATAGCGGTAGCCGTAGATCAGCTGCGTGGCAACGCTCGCGTCCTGACATTGAAAAATGTAGCGCATATCCACATACTGCGTGCAGCTGTCGTGCGTACCGGGGATCGACATATTGCTGAGCTTTGTCTCGTCCGGCACGGTTTCCATCCAGTCGGTGCTGGAGATGTTCGCTGCCATGGCCGGCGGCGCGGTGATCCCGGCAAAGACGGAAAGCACCATGCAGACGAGCAGCGCGCAGAGCCAGAAGCGGTGTTTGGTGGCCTTCATAAAGTATTCTCCTCATCATTTTTCAGCCGCACGAGCATACCGTGCGGCGGTCGTGTGCCGCCAGTATAGCACAAAACCCGCGTGTTGGGAACGGGAAATCGCATTCCGGGCGTTTGTTCCGGTGCGCGGCGGTAGAAAATGCGCAAATGCTGTGGTATACGATTGCAAAAATGTGTTGCAGAGAGGAGGGGGCGTGTGCAGCATGCGGGCGCGGACAGCCGCCGCGAGAAAGCGCTTGTGCTGGGCCTACCGGGGGAGTAAGACGCCTCTGCATAGTGTTATCCGGCAGATTCCGCAAACAACTGTTGCGGCGGGGCGGGTTTTGCGGTATAATCAAACCAATTTGTGCCTGAGTGCGTGAAAGGAAACAATGTTATGAGTAACGACGCCAACGTCAGCAAACGCGACGGCTTTCGCAGCCGCGGCGGCTTCATCATCGCCTGCATCGGCTCGGCCGTCGGCATGGGCAACATCTGGCGCTTTCCGACGCTGGTGTCCAAATGGGGCGGCATGACCTTCCTGCTGCCGTATTTCCTGTTTGTCATTCTCATCGGTTCCACCGGCGTCATCGGGGAGTTTGCGCTCGGCCGCGCAGCCGGTGCGGGGCCGGTCGACGCTTTCGGCATGTGCACCGAGGCGCGCTGGGGTAAGCGCCGGCCCGGCGAACTGGTCGGCTATATCCCGGTGCTCGGCTCTCTGGCGCTGGCCATCGGCTACACCTGCGTCATGGGCTGGATCTTTAAGTATACGTTCCTGGCGTTTGACGGCGGCCTGTCCGCCATGGGGCAGGACATGGATGGGATCGTCGCCACCTTCAATGCCACGGCCAGCGCGTGGGGCGCGAATGTCTGGGTCGTCGTCGCGGTCGCGGTGAGCTTTGTCATCATGTCCTTCGGCATCGCCGGCGGCATTGAAAAGGCAAATAAGATCATGATGCCGATTTTGTTTTTGCTGTTTGTGGGGCTGGGTATCTATGTAGGAACGCTGCCCGGTGCGTCGGACGGCTATCGGTATATCTTCACGATCAAGCCCGCGGGCCTGCTCGACCCTTATGTCTGGATCTATGCCTTCGGTCAGGCGTTTTTCTCGCTGTCCGTTGCGGGCAACGGCAGCGTTATCTATGGCTCTTACCTCAGCAAGAGCGAGTGCATCCCGAGCTCGGCGCGCAACGTGGCGCTCTTTGATACGATCGCGGCGCTGCTGGCGGCGTTCGTCATCATTCCCGCCATGGCGGCGGGCGGCGCGCAGCTCGACGCCGGCGGCCCCGGCCTGATGTTCATCTACCTCGTCCATGTCATGAACGGCATGGCGGGCGGGCGCATCGTGGCGATGGTGTTTTTCGTCTGCGTGGCCTTCGCGGGCGTCACGTCGATCATCAATCTCTATGAGGCGCCGGTCGCGTCCCTGCAGGAGCGGTTCGGCCTCAAGCGCGTGCCGGCCACGGCGGTGATCCATGTGATCGGCCTCGCCGTTGCGCTGTGCATTCAGGCCATCGTGTCGCAGTGGATGGACGTCGTGTCCATTTACATCTGCCCGCTGGGCGCGCTGCTCGCGGCGGTCATGTTCTTCTGGATCGGCGGGAAAAAGCTCGTGCTCGAGAGCGTCAACCTCGGCGCGCGCAAGCCCATCGGCGGCTGGTACTATCCGCTGTGCAAGTATGTCTACTGCGCGAGCGTGCTCGTGGCGCTCGTCGCCGGCGCGGCGCTCGGCGGCATCGGCTGAAGCGAATATCGAATAAAAATGAGCGGCCCTTCGCATTTGCGAAGGGCCGCTGTGCTTTGCGCGGTTTAGAACATTTTGATGTACGCATCGCGGTCCGGGCCGACGGAGACGTACTTGATGCGGCAGCCGACGGCAGCCTCCAGATAGTGCACGTAGTCGAGCGCCTCCTTCGGCAGGTCGCTGATCGTGCGGCAGCCGGAGATGTCGCAGTGGAAGCCGGGCAGGTACTCATAAATGGGCTTTGCCTTGGCCAGCTTCACGCCGATGGGGAAGCGGTCCACGCGCTCACCGTCGATGTCGTAGGCGACGCACACGGGGATCTTGTCCAGATAGGACAGTACGTCGAGCTTTGTCAGAGCGATGCTCGTGCAGCCCTGCATCTTCACGCCGTAGCGGGAGGCGACCACGTCGAACCCGCCCACGCGGCGCGGACGGCCGGTCGCAGCGCCGTACTCGCCGCCGGCGTCGCGCAGCGCAGCGGCCTCGTCGCCGAACATCTCGCAGGTGAACGGGCCCTCGCCCACGCAGGTGGAATAGGCCTTCATAATGCCGATGATCGTGTCGAGCCGGGCCTCCGGGATGCCCGCGCCGATGGGCGCGTAGGCCGCGATCGTCGAAGAGCCGGAGGTGTACGGATAGATGCCGTAGTCAATGTCACGCAGCGCGCCGAGCTGGGCCTCAAAGAGCAGGGACTTGTTGTCCTCAATGGCCTCGGTGAGGTAATCCGTCGTGTCGCAGACATAGTCCTTGAACGGCATGGCGTAGGTGTCGAGCCAGTCCATCATCTCGTCGAGGTCGATGGGGTCATGGTGATAGCCGTTGACGATGAAGAGATTCTTCCACTCGAGAATGTCGGCCAGGCGGGCCTTGAGCGCGTCGCGGTCGGCCAGCTCGCCCATGCGCAGCGCCTTTTTCATGTATTTGTCCGAGTAGGCGGGGGAGATGCCGCGGCGGGTGGAGCCGAACTTCTTGTCCGCCAGACGGTCCTCTTCCAGGCAGTCAAGCAGCTTGTGGTACGGCATGCAGATGACGGCCTTGTCGCTGATCTTCAGGTGCTCCGGTGTGATGGTGATGCCGCCTTCTCTCAGGCGCGCGACCTCGTGGAACATGTGCTCCGTATCAATGACCATGCCGGGGCCGAGCACGTTCACGGTCTCGTCGCGCAGGATGCCGGACGGCATGAGATTGAGCACGAACTTGCCCTTGTCGTTGATGACGGTGTGGCCGGCGTTGTTGCCGCCCTGATAGCGTACGACGACGTCATACTTCTGGCTGAGCAGGTCGACCATGCGGCCCTTGCCCTCGTCGCCCCAGTTGATGCCTACGATGGATGTCAGCATTGTTGAGAAACCTCCTGTTTCTTTTACACGTTTACGGATGCGTCGCATCCGAGCAGTGCTGTATATTTGTTCAGGACCGGCGCGACCTGCTCGCGCAGGAACGTCTCGGTCTGGTGTACGGCCATGCCGGTGAAGGCATGGGGGTCAACAAGTTTGTTGAGCTCCGCGCGCGTGAGCCCGAAGATCGGGTCAGCCAGGATGCGCTCGAGCAGGTCGTTGCTGCCGCCATGGAGCTTGACCTCTTTGCCGGCGGCGACGCTGTGCTGCCGGATGGCCTCGTGCAGGGCCTGCCGGTCGCCGCCCTTTTCCTTGACGCAGTACATGAGGATGTTCTCCGTAGCGAGAAACGGCAGCTCGTCGGCCAGATGCTTTTCGGCCATTTTCGGGTACACGGTCAGGCCGCGGATGACGTTGAGGTACAGCGTGAGGATGCCGTCGGTGGCGAGGAATGCTTCCGGGATGCTGATGCGGCGGTTGGCCGAGTCGTCGAGCGTGCGCTCAAACCACTGGGCGCTGGCCGTGACGGCGGCATTCTGCAGGTCGCAGATGACGTAGCGCGACAGGGAGGCGATGCGCTCGCTGCGCATGGGGTTGCGCTTATAGGCCATGGCCGAGGAGCCGATCTGGCCGCTCTCGAACGGCTCGTCCACCTCTTTGAGGTGGGACAGCAGGCGGATGTCGCTGGAAAACTTCGAGGCGCTCTGCGCGATGCCGGACAGCACCTGCAGCACCTGAAAGTCCACCTTGCGCGAATAGGTCTGGCCGCTGACGGGGTACGCGCCGGGAAAGCCCATCTTTTCGCAGATCTTCTGCTCGAGCGCGACGACCTTCTGCTCGTCGCCGTCAAACAGGGCGAGGAAGCTCGCGCCCGTGCCGGTCGTGCCCTTGCAGCCGAGGAGCTTGAGATTGCCGAGCTGAAACTCCAGCTGCTCGAGATCCATCAGCAGATCCTGCGTCCAGAGCGTGGCGCGCTTGCCGACGGTCGTCGGCTGCGCGGCCTGAAAATGCGTGTAGGCGAGCGTCGGCTCTGCCTTGTGCGCCTCGGCAAAGTCCGCGAGCGCCTGGATGACGTTCACCAGCAGGCTGCGGATCTGCTCGAGCGCTTCGCGCATGAGGATGATATCCGTATTGTCGCCGACGTAGCAGGACGTGGCGCCGAGGTGCAGAATGGGCTTTGCCTCCGGGCAGCACGCGCCGTAGGTCAGCACGTGGGCCATGACGTCGTGCCGCACCTCGTGCTCGCGCGCCGCGGCGTAGTCATAGTCGATGTCCGTGATGTGCGCGCGCAGCTCGCGGATCTGCTCGTCCGTGATCGGCAGACCGAGCTCCTGCTCGCTCTCGGCCAGCGCGACCCAGAGCCTGCGCCAGGTGGAAAATTTGTTGTCGTCGGAGTAAATGTGCTGCATCGTGCGCCCGGCGTAGCGGGTGCACAGGGGATTGACGTAGCGGTCGTGCATGCTTATCCTCTCTCTGCGTGGCGCAGCGCCGCCGAGATCAGGCCCTTGAACAGGGGGTGCGCCTTGTTCGGGCGGCTCTTGAACTCGGGGTGGTACTGAACGCCGATATAAAAGTCGTTTTCGGGGATCTCGACGGTCTCCACGATGTGGCCGTCCGGCGACAGGCCGGAGAGCACGAGCCCCTTTTCCTGCATGAGCGCGCGGTAGTCGTTGTTGAACTCGTACCGGTGGCGGTGGCGCTCGGAGATGTCCAGCGTGCCGTAGCACTCCGCCATTTTTGTGCCGGGCACGATATGGCACGGATATGCGCCGAGGCGCAGCGTGCCGCCCTTGTTGATCTCGTCGCTCTGGTCGGGCATGAAGTCGATGACCTTGTGCGTGCTGCCCTCGTCAAACTCGCCGGAGTTGGCGTCGGCGAGGCCGCAGACGGAGCGCGCAAACTCGATGACCGCGATCTGCATACCCAGGCAGATACCGAGATAGGGGATGTTGTGCGTGCGGGCGTAGTGCGCGGCCGCGATCTTGCCCTCGATGCCGCGGTTGCCGAAGCCGCCGGGCACGAGAATGCCGTCGCAGCTGCCGAGCACTTCCTCTACATTATCGCGCGTGATCGTCTCGCTGTCAATCCATTGAATGTCCACGCGCGTGCCGTAGACATAGCCGGCGTGGCGCAGCGCCTCGGCGACGGACAGATACGCGTCGTGCAGCTGCACATATTTGCCCACGAGGCCGATCGTCACGCGGTGCGAGCGGCTGCGGATGCTCTCGAGCATGGCGTCCCACTCGGTCATGTCCGGCGCGGGCGCGTCGATGTGCAGCTCACGGCAGACGATCTCGGAAAAGCGGTTCTTTTCGAGCATGACCGGTGCCTCATACAGCACGGGGATGGTCATGTTTTCGATCACGCAGTCGGGCTTGACGTTGCAGAACAGGGAGATTTTGCGGAAGATAGACTCCTCGAGCGGCTCATCGCAGCGCAGCACGATGATGTCCGGGGAAATGCCCATGCCCTGCAGCTCCTTGACCGAGTGCTGCGTGGGCTTGGTCTTGTGCTCCTCGCTGCCGTGCAGATACGGTACGAGCGTCACGTGGATGTAGAGTGCGTTTTCGCGCCCGACCTCCAGCCCGACCTGACGGATGGCCTCGAGAAACGGCTGGCTCTCAATGTCGCCGGTCGTGCCGCCGACCTCCGTGATAACGACGTCGGCGTTCGTCTTGCTGCCGACACTATAGATAAAGTCCTTGATCTCATTCGTGATGTGCGGAATGACCTGCACCGTCTCGCCGAGGTACTCGCCGCGGCGCTCCTTGTTGAGCACGTTCCAGTACACCTTGCCGGTCGTGAGGTTGGAGTATTTGTTCAGATCCTCGTCGATGAAGCGCTCATAGTGGCCGAGGTCGAGATCGGTCTCCGCGCCGTCCTCGGTAACGTACACCTCGCCGTGCTGATACGGGCTCATGGTGCCGGGGTCGACATTGACATAGGGGTCAAGCTTCTGCGCGGCG
>ENA-UEQS01001598-UEQS01001598.1-human-gut-metagenome-genome-assembly--contig:-NODE-1598-length-13968-cov-6.775466_pt1 | contig 13968 bp, 9 predicted proteins | sample MGYA00242953_ERZ507953 | MGnify/ENA primary metagenome ERZ507953 (study PRJEB26167, sample SAMN06115474) | human gut metagenome | host: Homo sapiens | place: China:Jiangsu | collected 2016-07-06...
TGCATAGTTATGCAAACGCCTGAACCACTATATATAGCTAGTAATTGATAGAAGAATACCCATTTTAGGGGATTGCGTGAGCGTGTCATACTCGATATTCTCCATGATGATTTCACGGTAAATATCTACGGCGCTCTGTTTGAACGCTTCCGTTCCTTTCCGTTCCGGCGCAGCCCTGCAAGGTGAGGGGTCAGGGGAAAGGATAGGAAAGGAATCGGTACTTGATAGATCCGTAATTGATTTTTCTTTCTTTGATAAGTTAGTTCTTGATCTGTCTTTATTTAATTGCGTTGGATTTTCCGACGTCGGATTATCCGTTGTCGGATTTTCCAACATCGGTTTACCCGGTATTGGATTTTCCAACATCGGCTGCGGCTGCTCATAGATGGTATATTCGATAGCAGTCATTTTGCCTTTTTCATCGCGCCCCTGCCGCCGCAGGATATATCCGGCTTTTTCAAGCTCCCATACGGCGGTGCGGATCGCGTCAATGCTCTCACGGTTGATATGGGACAGCCCTGCAAGGGTATAGTCCCAATCCTCCGGCAGGGACAGCATTTGCGACAACAGCCCCTTGGCTTTCAAGGTCAGCTCCTTGTTTCGCAGATGGTGGTTTGACATGACGGTGTACCCGCTGTTGCGCTCCACCCGAAATACTGCCATAGGTTATCAGCTCCTTTCGCTCACTTCGCTGTGCCGCGACGGATGGCGGTCAGCTTGCCCGGCTCATACGGACATTCCGCATACACACAGAACTGGTACTTCCAATGCGGACGGTAAAAGTGACAGGTATTGCAATCCTCACAGTCGGCACAGCCGCCGTTTTCGTAGCGGTCAAAGCCGGGCTTTCCCCGCATGAGCATTTCAAACGCACGGCTGCTGCCGTTCGTAAAGTACATTGTGGCTGCACCTCCTTTCAGATTTGGGCAGAAAAAAACGCCGTAGACTTTTCTCAAAATCTACGGCGTGGGCGTATGCGAAAAGGGATGCTGCCTTGCGGTAACATCCCTTTTGTCGCTTGGTTATTCAATTTTTGAGCTAACCTGTTTGCCCTCTGCCCTTAAAAGCGTTGATTTTACTGGGTTTCTGCTTGTTTTCCTATGTCAACGCTCTTGATGGGAGACGGTGTTTTTTGCACGCACTGCGTTTTCACGACCCGCTGCCGGACGTCTGCGTGGGCGCCGTGACCTCCGTGCGCGTGACGCCCTTGGAGAAGGTCAGGCTCTTGAGGATGGCCGAAAAGTCGTTGGACATACTGCGGTAGAGGTCGGCGTTCTCGTTGGCGAACTGCACGTCGGTCGGCAGCTCGGCAATGAGGTTGTAGTTCGCGCCGTCGACGGTCAGGCCGCAGATGGCCTGATACTCCGGCAGCACGGTATAGTCATAATCGGTGGGAAAGACCTCAAGCATGAACAGAAAGCCGCCCAGACCGTTGTCGTAGTCGGTCTTTTCGTAAAAGCCGACGTAATAGCCGCCGTCGTTGGCGCCGCATTCGGTCAGGTAATCGTCGCCCCAGCTGGCCGGCAGCGTGACGGAAAAATAGCCGCCCTTGCCGTCGTCATACGTCGGGCAGAGGGTGATGTTCCCCGCCTTGTCGGCCGCAGCCGTCGGCTGGGCGGACGCGGCGGTCTTCTCGCTGCGGCCGCAGGCGGCCAGAGACAGCGCGAGCGCCAGCGCCAGCACGAGCGCCGGGATGTTTCGTTTCATGCAGATCGCTCCTTTCCGAATCTTCGCACGGGAATATTATACGCCGCCGGCCCGCGTGTGTAAACCCCAGGGCCGGGCGGCGCGCGGCGCGCAAAAAGATGCACGTCAGATACTCTGACGTGCATCCGAGCGAAAGGTTCCGGTTTTTTTACGCGGCGGCGGGCTTGCTGTGCTTGCGCAGGACGATCTGCAGCACGATGACGACCACGATGACCGCGACGCCGACGACGTCGGTCATGAACTCCGGGTCGATCAGGCACAGGCCGCCAGCGGCAAGCAGGATGCGCTGCCACCAGGGCGCGCGCGTGACGATATAGCCCTCGAGCGCGGCGGCGATGCCGAAGATGCCGAGGCACGACGTGATGATGACCTGAATGGCGGCGAGCACGCCCTGATCCATGAGCAGCATGGAGGGGTTCATCGCAAAGATGTACGGCACGATGAACGCCGCGATGGCGAGCTTCGTGGCATTGATGCCGGTCTTCATGGGGTCGGACTTGGCGATGGCGGAGCCGGCATAGGCCGCCAGTGCGACCGGCGGCGTGATATCGGCGACGATGCCGAAGTAGAACACGAAGAAGTGGGCCGCGACCTTCGGGATGCCGAGCGTGATGAGGATCGGCGCGCAGGTGGAGGCCATGATGCAGTAGTTGGCGGTCGTGGGCACGCCCATGCCGAGCACGATGCAGCAGAGCATCGTCAGGAAGAGCGCCAGCAGCAGCGAGAGCGTCGGGTTCGGGATGGCGCTGCTGATCGCAATGACGCCGCTGATGAGCTTGGACGCCAGGCCCGTGACGGTGATGCAGCCCGCGATCATGCCGGCCATGGCGCAAGCCACGGCGACGGTGATGCTGCCCTTGCCGCCGGCCTCGAGCGAGTCGAGGATCATGCGGCCGGTCTTTTTGGCGGTGATGCCGGCGACGCTGCCGGTCTTGGTCTCCTGCACCTCGGCCGAGGCGTCACAGATGGTGCCGACCAGGCTCACGGCGATGGAGATCAGGATGGCGATCGCAGCGGAAAACTGCAGCGAGCGGATGTTCGCCGTGACCATCCAGATCAGGAACACGAGCGGCAGCAGCAGATAGACGTTGCGGATGAGGTACTTGAAGCGGGGCAGCTCCGAGCGCGGGATGCCCTTGAGGCCGAGCTTCTTGGCCTCGAGATGCACGGAGATGAAGATGCCGCCGAAATACAGCACGGCGGGCAGGATCGCCCAGAGCGTGACCTGACCATAGGTCACGCCCATGTACTCGGCCATGAGGAACGCGGCCGCGCCCATGATGGGCGGCATGATCTGGCCGCCGGTGGAGGCCGCCGCCTCGACGGCGCCGGCGAACTCCGGCTTGTAGCCGGTCTTTTTCATCATCGGGATCGTGACCGAGCCGGTGGTGACGGTGTTGCCGACGGACGAGCCGGACACCATGCCGCACAGCGCGGACGAGATGACGGCGACCTTGGCCGGGCCGCCGGAGGTCCAGCCGGCGATGGCGTTGGCTGCGTCAATGAAGAAGCTGGCGATGCCGGTTCGCTCAAGGAAGCCGCCGAAGATGATGAACACGGCGATGAACTTCGCGCACACCTGCACGGGCGTGCTCAGCACGCCGGACGTGCCGAAAAAGAGCGTGTAGATCACGCGGCTGAGCACCTGCTGGAACGTCTGCCCGGCGTTGAGCATGCTCACGAACGTGTACACGAGCAGCGCGCCGACGACCACGAGGATCGGCAGGCCGACGCAGCGGCGGCACAGCTCGGCCAGCACGAGGATGCCGGCCACGCCGACGGCGATGAGAAACGGCGTCATCTTGGCGGCGCTGGTGAGCGTCTTGATGAGCACGGAATAGTTAAAGCAATAGTAGAAAAACGCAGCCGCGCCGATGACCATGATGACGATATCGTACCACGGCAGGCGGTTGGCGTGCACATGCTTCTTGCTGGCGGGGTAGGTCAGGTAGCCCATGATGACGATCAGCCCGAGGAACGCGGTCAGGCGGATCTCGAGCGCGGCCGTGCTGAACAGCGTCGACCAGATGCAGTAGATTGAAAACAGCGCCATGACGACGGAGATAACGATCTTGGGCTTGCCCGCCCAGATGCGGGTGGCGGATTCGCGGTCATACTTGCGCATGACGGCGTCCATTTCCTCCTGCAGCGAAGCGCTTGCCGCGGCGTCCGCGGCCTTTTTGTTGTCAGACATAGAGGGAAACCTCCGTTCCGGTTAGGATGGAAAAGCTACGGCGTCAGGGGTACTGACGCCGTAGCGAACGTTTACGGGATGCAGCGCATCACCGCCTCGGGCATCAATAGGTGCCGGCCTTGATGGTGGCGGCGGTGTAGTACGGGGAAGCGGAAAGCAGGGACTGCACGTGGCTGTCGTCGAGGCTGACGAGGTAGACGCTGCCGGCGGTGGCAAGGTCGGTGATGGCCGTGGTGGGCGCACCGGCGACGATGAACGCGGCGTCGATCTTGCCGTCCTTCAGGCTCTCGGCGCTGTCGCCGAAGCTCTGGTACACGGCGGAGATGTCAGACTCCTTGAGGTCGTAAGCGCTGAGCACGTCAATGGCGTTGAAGTACACGCCCGAGCCGGCTGCACCGATGGAGACCTTCTTGCCGGCGAGGTCGGCAACGGTCTTGATGTCGGGGTTGGTGGTGACGATCTGCACCTGCTCCTGATACAGCTGAGCCACGACGGAGAAGCCGGTGACGGGGCTGTCAAACAGGCGCTGGCCGTTGTAGGCGTAGTTCATGACGTCGCTCTGCACGAACGCGAGCTGGACGTTACCGTTGGTCAGATCCTCAACGTTGGCCTGAGAGCCGCCGGAGGTGAGGGCCGTGACCTTGCAGTTGGACTTGCCGGAGACGAAGGAAGCGAGCACGCCGCCGAAGGCGTAGTACGTGCCGGACTCGCCGCCGGTGCCGAAGCTGAGCGCGGAAGCGGTGCCGTTGCCGGCGCCTTCCTTGACCGCGTCGACCTTGAAGCCCTTCTCCTCAAAGTACTTGGCAGCGCCGGGGTGATACGGCACGCCCTTGACGGAGGCAGCAGCCTCGATGCTCAGCTCCGCGCCCTTGGCGTGCTGAGCGGTGATGGCGTCGAGATTGTCAAAGATGGTGGACACAAATGCATAGATCTCGTCGGTCGGGACATCGTCGCGGGCGATGACGATCGCGCCGACGGAGACGGTGTTGGTATCGACCTTGGAAGCGGAACCCGTGTCGTCAGTCTTGGTGTCGGTATTGCCGCCGCCGCAGGCGCACAGCGCAAACACCATGACGAGGGCGAGCGCCAGCGCCACGATTTTGTTGAACTTCATAGTTGATTCTCTCCTTTTTGAAATTTTCCTCTTGCAAAGATTCAATATGCGTTCATTATACCTGCAATTTGTGCAAATTTCAAGCGAAAAATGAAACTTTATGCCTGTTCGTGTGCAAAAACTTTCACACACTAACAGTTTTCTGATACAAATCGCCACATCTTGCGCCGCTTGGGCAAATTTTCCCACGCCGGGCACAAGATGCCTCACACAAGTAAGCAAAAATCCGGCCTGTGCAAATTTTGCACAGGCCGGATCATCGACCGGAATGCGTTATGCGTCCTTGTCCTTGTCCGCGTCCGGGTCGGGCTGCACGAGCACGCGCTCGACGCGGCGGCCGTCCATGGCGAGGACCGTGACGGTGAGGTTTTCGTACCGGAAGCTGTCGCCCACCTTCGGGAACGTGCCGAAGCGCTCGAGCGTCCAGCCGCCGACGGTGGTGCTGTCGGCGTCGTCGAGGGCGTCCTCGTTCCAGTCGAGCAGCTCGAGAAAGTCCGAGAGCGTCATGGCGCCGTCGAGCTCATAGCCGCCGTCGGGCCGCGTGACGACCTCGTTTTCCACCACGTCCTTCTCGTCCCAGATGTCGCCGACGAGCTCCTCGAGCACGTCCTCCATCGTGATGACGCCGAGCGTGCCGCCGAACTCGTCCGTGACGACGGCGAGGTGCTTCTGCTCGCGGCGGAGCTTTGCCAGCACGTCGGGCAGGCGCGTGGTCTTGTAGACGAAGCACGGCGGAATGAGCTGCGCGCGCAGATCGTCCGGCCGGCCGTCCATCATGGCCTTGAAAAAGCGGTTGAGATACAGAAAACCGATGATATTGTCCACGCTGCCGGAGTAGACCGGCAGGCGGGAATACGACGAATCGTTGATGATGCGCACGATCTCGTCCCAGTCGTCGTCGATGTCGATGGCGACCATGTCGACGCGGGCGGTCATGGCCTCGCTCGCGCTGATGTCGGAAAAGTCGAGCGCGGAGCGCAGCAGCTCGCTGCGGTCCTCGTCGAGCACGTCCTCGTCCTCGGCCGTCTCGATGATCGACTGCAGCTCCTGCGAGGCGGCCTCCTCGGGATCGCCGTCGCCGGCATCGCCGTGCAGCGGGCGCGTGATGAGGTGCACGAGCCCGACGACGAGCCAGATCACGGGGTAGAGGATGACCGACAGCGCGCGGATGATATAGGCATTGCGCAGGGCGATGCCGTTGGCGTTCTGCTTGGCGACGATCTTCGGCATCGTCTCGCCGAAGATGATGACCAGCAGCGTCAGCACGACGGTGGACACCCACGTCCACTGCTCACCCGCGAGCAGGATGACGATCACGGAGCCGAGCGACGACGCCGCGATGTTGACGAGGTTGTTACCGATGAGGATGGCGCTGAGGGTGCGGTCGAAGTGGTCGAGGATGCCGACGGCCGTTTTCGCGCGGCGGTCGCCGTCCTCGGCGGCGTTTTCGAGCCGCAGGCGGTTGGCCGACGAATACGACATTTCCGACGCGGAGAAGAACGCCGACAGCGCGATCAGCACGACGAGCGCGGCAAAATACCACACGATGCTCATGCCGGCTCGCCCCCTTTCTCCGGGGCGGCGTCCGCGGGGGCGGCCTCGTCGGTCTCCTCCGGCAGCAGGCGCACGACGAGCTTGACGATGCGCTTTTGCTTCATGTCGGAAATGCGCACGTCGAGCCGGTGATAGCGGAAGCCCTCCCGCTCGCGCGGGATGTAGGAAAACTGCTCATACGTCCACTCGCCGAGCAGCTTGTAGCGCAGCTCCTCGTCGTCCTCGGGGTCGGTGTAGCCGAGCCGGTCGAACACCTCGCCGACGGTCATCTCGGCATCGACCTCATAGCGGCCGCCGCCGAGCGGCACGAACGACTCCTCGACCACGTCGTCCTCATCCCAGATCTCGCCGACGAGCTCCTCGACGATGTCCTCCACGGTCACGATGCCGAGCGTGCCGCCGTAGTTGTCGGTGACGATGGCGAGGTTTGCCTTGCGGCTGCTCAGCTCGGGCAGCACCTCGGCGATGAGGGTGCTCTGGTGCACGAACACGGGCTCGTCGAGCAGGGGGCGCACGTCCACGGCCTTGCCGCCGGCGGCAATGCACGCCTTGATGTATTTGCGGATCTGCAGGATGCCGATCACATTGTCAATGCTGTCGGCATACACGGGCAGACGGCTGTGGCGCTGCTCGCGCACGTAGGCGAGGATCTCCTCCGGGGGATCGTCCACGTCCACGGCGGCGACGTCCACGCGCGCCGTGATGACGCTCTCGACCGGCACGTCGGCAAACGACAGGGCCGAGCTCATGAGCTCGCCGCGCTCGGCGGTCAGCTCCCCGTCGTCGGTCATGTTCTCGATGATGTCGGCCAGCTCATCCTCCGTCACGGTCACGGCGGGCTCGCTCTGTACGCGGCGGGCGACGGCGTTGCCGAAGGCGGTGAGCAGGGCCGACAGAGGCTTGAAGAGCACCATGAAAAACCGCAGCGAGCGCGCCGTGCGCATGGCCAGCCGCTCGGCGTATTTCTTGGCGATGCTCTTCGGCAGCATCTCGCCTGCGAAGAACACGACCACGGTCGTGACGAGCGTGCCGGCGGTGACGGCCCACATGCCCCACTGCCGCTGCACGGCCACGGTCACGAGCGTTGCGATCGTCAGGTGCAGAATGTTTGTGCCGATCAGCAGCGTCGTGATCGCCTGATCGAAGTGGTCGAGCACATACAGCGCCTGCTCGGCGCGGCGGTTGCCGTGGTCAGCGGCGGCTTTGAGCCGGATGCGGCTCGCGGATGCAAACGCTGTCTCCATGACGGCGAAATAGGCCGCGCCAAGGAGCAGCACGATGATAACAGGCAAAAGATTCCATAAATCCTGCTTAGGGCCAGCGTCCATTGCGGATCATCACACTCCTGAATACCTCCCCCGGCCGGTGCCTATCCGGTCGGGAGATAAATTAACGTTCATGATACCATAAAATGCCCGGCGCGTCAACGGCTTTTCTCCTCCGTGACGGCGACGTTGCCCGGCCCTGCCAGCTCGCGCAGCTCCTCGACGAGCGCGGGGTGCACGACGCAGCGGGCCGCGGCGCGCCGGCCCGTGTCCTCAAACACGAGCACGAGCTGCTCGTCGCCGGGGAACATCTCGAGGATGAGCTCGATGCGCTTCACGGCCGGGTGGTCCTTATCCGGCAGCCGCACCCAGAGGCGGTGCCGCTTCGGCGGCTCGGGCCGCGGCGGCGGGTCGCGGCGCGGCGGCGTGCGCAGGGTCTCGAGCCCCTGCTCCGTCAGCGGCAGGACCTTGTCCGCCACGAGCTGCGGGTCGGATTCATCCCGCGTCGAGATGCGCCCGGCCACGAACAGCGCGGGGGTTTCCTGCGCCAGCAGGTCGCGGCAGGCATCGAGCGCGGGCGAAAACACGAGCACCTCCATGCTGCCGCTGTCGTCCTCGAGCTGGAGGTAGGCCATGCGGGTGTTTTTGCGCGTGGCGCGCTCGCGGCTGGCGGTGCAGATACCGGCCAGCACGACGCGCTGCCCGTCGCGGTAGCGGTGCGCGGCCGTGGCCGGGGCGTGGAAGCTCGCAAGAATGTCGCCCATGGGCGCGGCCTTGGCCTGCTGCGCGAGCGCGCGGTAGTCGTCCATCGGGTGGCCGGTGAGGTACAGCCCCGTCGTCTCGCGCTCCATGGCTATGAGCTCCGCGCGCGTGAACTCCTCCACGTCCGGCAGCACGAGCTGCGTCGTGTCGGCGGGCGCTCCCCCGTCGTCCGGCGCGCTGAAGAGGTTCATCTGGCCGGTGAGGTTCATGCGGCTCTCGCTCGCCGCGCCGCCCAGCACGCGGTCGACCGACTGCATGAGCGCCTTGCGCTTGTAGCCCATGCGGTCGAAGCACCCGGCGCGGATGAGGCTCTCGACGGCGCGGCGGTTGAGGTCGTGCCCGTTCATGCGGCGGCAGAACTCGTCAAACGCCGTGAACGGCCCGCCGATCTGCCGCTCGCGCATGAGCGCCTGGATGAGTCCGCGCCCCACGCCCTTGATGGCCACGAGGCCGAAGCGCAGATCACCCTCCTCGACGGTGAAGTCGGCGTCGGACGCGTTGATGTCCGGCGGCAGCAGGCGGATGCCCAGCTCGCGGCACTCGGCGATGTACTCCGTGACCTTCGGCGTGTTGTCGAGCACGGAGGTCAAAAGCGCTGCCATGTATTCGTGCGGGTAGTTGCGCTTCATGTACGCCGTGCGGTAGGACACGATGGCGTAGGACACCGCGTGCGCCTTGTTGAAGGCGTAGCTTGCAAAGGCGAGGATCTCGTCGTAAATTTCGTTTGCCGTCTGCTCCGGCACGCCGCGCGCCACCGCGCCGGGGATATTCCGCTCCGGGTCGCCGTGCACGAACGCGGCGCGCTCGGCCGTAATGACGGCCTCTTTCTTCTTCGACATGGCGCGGCGGATCATGTCCGCCTGCCCGAGCGAGAACCCGGCCAGCTGCCGGAAGATCTCGATGACCTGCTCCTGATAGACGATGCAGCCGTAGGTCACGGACAGGATCGGCTCGAGCAGGGGGTGCTTGTAGGTGATGCGCTCCGGGTGCGCCGAGCAGGCGAGAAACCGCGGGATGCTCTCCATCGGCCCGGGGCGGTAGAGCGCGATGACGGCGGTGATGTCCTCGATGCTGCGCGGGCGCAGCCCCATGCACACGGCCGTGATGCCCGCGCTCTCGAGCTGGAACACGCCGACGGTGCGCCCGGCGGCGAGCATGTCAAACGTCTTCTTATCGTCGAGCGGGATGCGCTCGACCTGAAATCCCGGCTCGCGGCGGCGCACCTGCCGCGCCGCGTCCTCGAGCACGGTGAGGTTGCGCAGGCCGAGAAAGTCCATCTTCAGTAGCCCCAGCTCCTCGAGCGTCGTCATCTGGAACTGGCACACGAGCGCGCCGTCGTTGCTCGCCAGCGGCACGTAGGCGTACACCGGCTGCTCCGTGATAACCACGCCCGCCGCGTGCGTGGACGCATGCCGCGGCATGCCCTCAATGGCGCGGGCCGTGTCGATGAGCTGGTGCAGCCGGTCGTCCCCGTCATACATGGCGCGCAGTGTCTGCGACTGCTGCAGCGCCTCGTCGAGCGTGGTGTTGATGCCGCCGGGGATGGCCTTGGCCACAGCGTCCACCTCGGCGTAGGTCATGTTCATGACCCGGCCGACGTCGCGCACTGCCGCGCGCGCGGCCATCGTGCCGAACGTGACGATCTGCGCCACGTGGTCGGCGCCGTATTTGCGGATCACGTAGTCGATCACTTCCCCGCGCCGCTGTACGCAGAAGTCCACGTCGATATCCGGCATGCTTACGCGCTCGGGGTTGAGAAAGCGCTCGAAGTAGAGGTTATACTGCACGGGATCGACGTCCGTGATGCCGAGGCAGTAGGACACGACGCTGCCGGCAGCGCTGCCGCGCCCCGGCCCGACGGGGATGTGCTGGGCCTTGGCGTAGCCGATGAAATCGCTCACGATGAGAAAGTAGTCCACAAAGCCCATGCGCCGGATCATGTTGAGCTCATAATCCAGACGCTTTCGCACCTCCGGCCGGTCGCCGTAGCGTTTGGCAAAGCCGCGCGCGCACAGCTTCGTGAGATAGGCGTCCGCGTCCGTCTCCCCCTCCGGCAGCAGAAAGCGCGGCAGGTGGTAGTGGCCGAACGTGAAGTCGAAATGACACCGGTCAGCAATGCGCTGCGTGTTTTCCACCGCGTCGGGATATTCGTCAAAGAGCGCGCGCATCTCGGCCTCGCTCTTGAGGTAAAACTCATCGTTCGGGAAGCGCAGGCGGTCCGGGCTGTCGAGCGTCTGCCCGGTCTGGATGCACAGCAGCACGTCCTGATCGTAAGCGTCCTGCTTTTTAATATAGTGTACGTCGTTCGTCGCCGCGAGGGGGATGCCCGTCTCGCGGTGGATGCGCAGCAGCGCCGCGCGCACGCGCGCCTCGTCGGTCATGTGGTGGTTTTGCAGCTCGAGGTAGAAGTTTCCCTCACCGAAGAGCTCCTGCAGCTCCACGGCGCGTGCCTTGGCCGCCTCATAATCTCCCCGCAGCACCGCGCGCGGAATGTCGCCCGCGACGCAGCCGCTCAGGCAGATGAGACCGTCTGCATGTTTGTGCAGCAGCGGCCAGTCGATGCGCGGCTTGCCGTAAAACCCGCGCTCGAACGCGGCCGACACGAGATAGCACAGGTTGTGGTAGCCCGTCTCGTCCCGGCAGAGCAGGATCAGGTGCGTGTAGGCATCGTCCACGCCGTGGACGCGGTCGGTCATGCCGCGCGGGGCGACATAGACCTCGCAGCCGATGATCGGCCGGATGCCGGCAGCGACTGCCGCCTTGTAAAAAGCGACCGCGCCGTACATGACACCGTGGTCGGTGATCGCCAGCGCGGTCTGGCCCAGCTCCTTGGCGCGCTCGATGAGCGGCCCGATGCGGCATGCGCCGTCGAGCAGGCTGTATTCACTATGTACGTGCAGGTGTGCAAACCCCATCGTGCGTTCCTTTCAGTCGTCCATGTGAAATTCCATGAGTTTTTTCAGCCGGTAGTTCAGGCAGCTCTTCGTCACCGGCGGATACGAGAGCGTGGCGAGGTCGGCCAGGCTGGCCTCGGGATTGGCAATGCGCAGCAGCGCCGCGCTCTGCAGCTTTTCCGGCAGCACGTCGAGCCCGTAGTCGCGCTCGATGCGGCGGATGGCGTCGATCTGCTCCTGCGCCGCGGCGACGACCTTGTCGGCGTTGGCGGTGTCGCAGTTGACCTTGCGGTTGATGGAGTTGTTCATGGATTTCTCCACCTTGGCGGACATGATGTCCATGGCGGCGCAGGGCGCGCCGATCTTGGTCAGGAAGTCCTCGATGGCCTCGGACTTCTTGAAATAGAGCACGGTGTTCGCGCCGCGGTCGATGCTGCGCGCGGCAAAGCCCAGCTCCGTGAGCAGGGCGGCCGTCTCGCGGCTGACGCTCGCGTGCGCCGTGATGAGCTCGAGGTGGTAGTTCTTGCTCGGGGCGGTCACGCTGCCGCCCGCGAGAAACGCCCCCCGCAGGAACGACGCCTTGCAGCAGTCGTTCTCGAGCACGGCGAGGTTGATGTGGTGCGCGACCGTGCGCGAGAGATCGGCGCCGAAGGCGGCGAACACCGTCTCGACGGCGGCGCGGTCGGTGATGGTCAGCACGTGGCGGCCGCCGGCCTTTTCCCCGGCCGGCAGGGCAAAGTGCGCGCCGAACGCGCGGCGAAACAGCTTCGGCAGCCGCTCGGCAAAGGCGTCGCACGCCGTGACGATGCGGATCTCCCGCGTCGTGAACGTGTGGCAGTACAGCAGCACGCCGTAGGCCTCGGCCACGGCGCAGCAGTGGCGGCTGACCGGCACGCGGCACAGCTCGTTTTTCACTTCGGATGCAAAGGACATGGCGCGCCTCCGTCAGGTCTTGGGAAAGTCCCGGTTGCGCAGGCGGACGTTGGCGTCGCGCGCGGCGAGGTAGTCCGTCAGTACCTTGGCCACGGCCACGCTGCGGTGCTGCCCGCCCGTGCAGCCGATGCCGATCGTGAGCGCATAGCGCCCCTCGGCGGCGTACTGCGGCAGGAGAAAATCGACCATGTCGGTGAGCTTGGAGAGGAAATTTTTCGCCACGTCGCTGCGCAGGACGTATTCCTGCACCTCGGCGTCCATGCCGCTCATGGGGCGGAGCTTTTCGACGTAAAACGGGTTCGGCAGAAAGCGCACGTCGAACACGAGGTCGGCGTCGATCGGGATGCCGTACTTGAAGCCGAAGGACACGACGTTGACGAGAATGTCGCGCCGCGTGCCGCCGTCGGCAAAATACTCGCAGATGCGCTTTTGCAGCATGGCGAGCGTGAGGCCCGTCGTGTTGATGACGAAGTCTGCGCGCTCGCGCACGGGGGCGAGCAGCTCGCTCTCGCGGCGCACGGCCTCGGGCAGAGAGCAGCCGCTCTCGGCCTGCAGCGGGTGCGGCCGGCGCGACTCCTTGTAGCGGCGCACGATGGCGCTCTCCGACGCCTCGACGAACAGAATGCGGTAGTGCACGCCCATGCTCCCAAGCTCCCCGAGCGCGGCAAACAGCTCGGAAAAGCTCTCCTGACTGCGGATGTCCGTCACGAGCGCGACCTTTTCATACCGTCCGCGCGTGGCAAGGCACAGCTCGGCAAACTTCGTCAGCAGTGCCGTGGGCATATTGTCCACGCAGTAAAAGTCCAGATCCTCCAGCACGTCGGCCGCGCGGCTCTTGCCGCCGCCGGACAGCCCCGTGATGATCAGAATTTCCATGCTCGTTCGTTTCTCAGCGGGGGATTCGCACCTCCGGCTCCAAATGCACGCCGTGGGCGGCGTACACCGCCTGCTGCACCTGCCGGATCAGCTCCTCCACGTCGGCGCTGGTAGCGCCGCCCACGTTGATGACAAAGCCTGCGTGCTTGGTGGAGACCTGCGCTCCGCCCACCGTCAGGCCCTTCAGGCCCGTCTGTTCGATGAGTGTCCCGGCGAAGTAGCCCTCCGGCCGCTTGAAGGTGCTGCCGGCGCTGGGATACTCCAGCGGCTGAGACTGGCGGCGGCGGGCCATGAGATCGTCCATCCGCCGCCGGATGGCAGCGGGGTCATCGGGGGTCAGGCGCAGTTTGGCACCCAGCACCACCGCCTCCGTATCCAGAAAGGCGCTGCGTCGATAGCCGAAGGCCGCCTCCTCCGCCGTGAAGCGCCGCACGCCCTCCGGCAGCAGCGCCGTCACCTCCGTCACCACCTGACGCATCTCGCCGCCGTAGGCTCCGGCGTTCATGCATATGGCACCGCCTAAGGTGCCGGGGATGCCGTGGGCGAACTCCAGACCCGACAGGCCGTGCTGCTGGGCATACACCGCCAGATGGTTCAGCAGGATGCCGGCGTCCGCCTCCAGCGTCACCTCGTCCAGCTGCCGCACCGCCGTCATATGCTCCGCCGTCT
>ENA-UEQS01001606-UEQS01001606.1-human-gut-metagenome-genome-assembly--contig:-NODE-1606-length-13909-cov-7.470792_pt1 | contig 13909 bp, 10 predicted proteins | sample MGYA00242953_ERZ507953 | MGnify/ENA primary metagenome ERZ507953 (study PRJEB26167, sample SAMN06115474) | human gut metagenome | host: Homo sapiens | place: China:Jiangsu | collected 2016-07-06...
ATCGGGCAAATATTCTGTACTTGCTGCGAATAGGTCATAATCATACTCTCCTTTTGAGAAATGTCGCTTGGCGGGAACACGGCTGCGCCCTGCCGGCACAGCTCGCCCTCCCGTTTTGCATCGGCTGCGCGGGCCGCTCTCTCTTTCGGCCGCACAGCACTACCACGCATGATTTTATTATAGAGAATGCGCGCGCATTTTGCAAGACATTTCCGCCAAAAATCCGCAATTCTCTTTCTGGTCATTTCCATCTAACCGTCAATTCGTCCGCTTTCTGCCGGGCATTTGTCATTTTTCTGTCAATTCTGTCAGCAGGTCCGGTCCACGCCCCGCTGTCCGCGCCCGGCAAACGGTTCCACCGGCCGCAAGGCCCGGATGCAGGCAAAGCCGGCCCCGGCTGCTGCCACAGCCATCCAGTGTCGACCGACTTCCAGCCCGAAGAAATTGGCTGCAAACGGAAAGGCAAGGCTGCCCACGCTCTGCCCCAGCGCCAGAAAGCCATAGTTGACCCCCGCATGGGGGAAGCCGAACAGGTCGGTGGAAAGGGCCGGCAGAACCGCCGCCAACGCCGAGTAGCAGAAGGTGAGGCCCGCATAGCAGGCCACCACGCCCCAGCCCTGTGCAAAGGCAAACCCCGCCGACAGCCCGGCAGACACCGCAAACAGCAGCATGTCCGTGGGGCGGCGGCCGATTCGGTCACTGAGTAGGGGCATCAGCAGGCGGCCTGCCGCACTGCCCACGCTGCCCAGTACCACGCTCCACAGCGCCGCCTGCTCCTCCAACCCGCGCTCCATGCCCAGCTTTAAAATAATGGGGCTGAACAGCAGCACTGCGGGGGTAGAAAAGCACACCGCTCCGGCGCACAGCCAGTACTGCTTTGTGCGCAGCATCTGCTGCGGGGCAAGGTCAATGGTGTTTTTGCCGTTCTCCTGCGGTTTTTGGGTCTGCCCGGTCTGCGGCGGGTCCTGCAAAAGCAGACTGCCCACAAGGCATACCGGCAGGGTGACCGCCCCCAGTGCCCAGAAGGCCCCCCGGATGCCCTGCACGACCCAAAATCCCCGCACTGCCGTGCGCACGAATACGGTGAGGAAGGCACCGCTCAGGCCCACCGCCCCGCCGATGACGCCGGTGGCCAGCCCCTTGCGGTCGGCGTACCACTTCTGGGCGCAGGACTGGATGGACGGATACAAAAACGCCGTGCCCAGCCCCGCCGGGATGCTGAACGCCAGAAAGAACGCCTCTGCGCTGCCCGGCGGCAGCAGGCCCGCCGCAAAAAAGCCGCCGCAGAGCAGGGCGGTGCCCCACAGGCCCGCGCAGCGGGGGCCGTGCCTGTCCTGCAGGAAGCCGCCCAGCACGCACCCCACACCGAAGGCCGCGATGAGGATGCCAAACGCATACCCCGCCCCCTGCTCCGACAGGCCGTATTCCTCCATGACCGGCTGCTGGAACACGCCCCACGCCGCCGGAAGCCCCGTGAGCACCTGAATGGCGGCCCCGGCGGCAAGGATCGTCCACGGGTGTTTTGCTGCAAACTGCTGTTTCATCGTTTCACCTCAAAATCCGTGCAATTTGCGATAGTGTGCCCATTCGGATTGACAATCCGGCAGTTTCCTTTATAATATGATGTACTGGAAACAATTCAATTGACATATAGAGAGGTATTGCAACCATGAAAACACAGGCATTGAAGGGCATGCGCGACCTGCTGCCCGCCGAGCAGACCCTGCGCGACTACATCCAGGGCAAGATCCTGGAGACCTACCGTGCGTCCGGCTTTGAGCGCATCTCCACCCCTATGCTGGAGGACATGGAAAATCTGGACAAGTCCGACGGCGGCGACAACCTGAACCTGATCTTCAAGGTGCTCAAGCGCGGCGACAAGCTCACCGCCGCCCTGAACACCGGCGACCCCAAGCAGCTCTCCGACATGGGCCTGCGCTACGACCTCACCCTGCCCCTGAGCCGCTACTATGCCGCCAACAAGGACAAGCTGCCCAGCCCCTTCAAGGTGATCCAGACCGACCGCGTGTTCCGTGCCGAGCGCCCCCAGAAGGGCCGTCTGCGCGAGTTCGTGCAGTGCGACATCGACATCCTGGGCGACAGCTCCCCCAACGCCGAGGTGGAACTGATTGACGTGACCACCCGCGCCCTTCTGAACATCGGCTTCACCGGCTTCACGGTGAACATCAACGACCGCCGCATCCTGCGCGGCATGCTGGAGAGCATGGGCTTTGCCGCCGATACGCTGGATTCCGTCTGCATCACCTTTGACAAGATGGACAAGATTGGTGCTGACGGCGTGAAGGCCGAGCTGACCGAAAAGCAGCTGCCGGAAGCCGCCATCAACGCACTGGCCGATTTCATCGCCGCCGGTGAGGTGACGCTGGACGCCGTGGCTGCCCGCTGCGCCGACCCCGCCATCGCCGATGACCTGAAGTACGTTCTGGCCACCGCCAATGCGCTGGCTGCCGGCCGCTATCAGGTGGCCTACTGCCCCAGCCTGGTGCGCGGTCAGGGCTACTACACCGGCATGGTGTTCGAGATCACCTGCCCGCAGTTCAGCGGTGCCGTGGCCGGCGGCGGCCGCTACGACAACATGGTGGGCAAGTTCCTGGGCACCCAGGTGCCTGCCGTGGGCTTCTCCATCGGTTTCGAGCGCGTGTGCGGCATCCTGCTGGAGCAGGGGTATCAGATCCCCGGTGCCAAGCAGAAGATCGCCCTGTTGTACGGCAAGGACGCCGACTTCCCCGCCGTGCTGAGCAAGGCCGCTGCCCTGCGTGACACCTACAACGTCACCGTGCTGCAGCAGGCCAAGAAGCTGGGCAAGCAGCTGGGCCAGCTGGAGGCCGCCGGGTTTGCCGGTGCCGCCTTCATGGACAAGGACGAAGTCAAAATTTTTGCACAGCAGTAACCACAAAACGCAGACAGGCCCCCGCACAAAACCGTGCGGGGGCCTGTTTTTTACTTCGTCATCAAATGGTGAACTGCACCACGCAGAAAGCAGCGTAGATGCACAGCAGCGCAATGCCCTGCGGGCGGCTGAGCTTGCCCTTGAGCAGGGCGGGCACCGTCAGCAGCAGCATGACCGCAAACATCACCGGAATATCCATCACCAGCGAGGCGTTCATGCCAGCAATGGTGGAGTTCTGCGGGATGGTAAAGGGGGCCAGCGTCACGCTGACGCCGCTCACCAGCACCAGATTGAACACGTTGGCACCGATGACGTTGCCCAGCGACAGCGCCCCGTGGCCCTTGGCCAGCGAGGTGATGGCCGTGACCAGCTCCGGCAAAGAGGTACCCAGGGCCACAAAGGTCAGGGCGATGACCGATTCCGGCACGCCCAGTGCCTGTGCAATGAGGGTGCCGTTGTCCACCAGCAGGTCCGCGCCCACCGCGATGAGCACCGCGCCCACCGCCAGCAGGCCCAGTTCCTTGGCAAAGGAAGCGTTTTCTTCCGGCTCTTCCTCTTCTTCCGGGGCGGAGGCATTCTTCATGGCCATCACGTTGCAGACGATGTAGGCCACGAACATGGCCAGCAGGATGATGCCCACCGGCCGGGTGAAGGAGCCGGTGGTGTAGGCCACACCGGCGTAGAAAGCTGCCGCCACAAAGAAGAACAGCACCGGGGTGCGCAGGCTCTTGGGGTCCACCTTGCCCGGCTTGGCCACAATGGGAATGGCCGCAATGAGGGCGGAATTGCAGATGACCGAACCAATGGCGTTGCCGTAGGCGATCTCGCCGTGACCGGTGAGAGCCGAGGTGGTAGACACCATCACCTCCGGCAGGGTGGTGCCGATAGACACCACCGTGGCACCGATGAGCAGCTCCGGCACATGGAAGCGGCGGGCAATGCCGGTGGCACCGTCCACAAACCAGTCACCGCCCTTAATCAGGCACAACAGGCCCACGATGAACAGCAAAACAGGTACAAGCATGTTTTTTCTCCTTTTTGATCGTTCCTTGGCCCGGCTCCGGGAACGGGAGTCTCTCAGCCGGGCAAAAAAGAAAAGACTCCTATTACAGGGTACGCATACTACGTCCTTGTAATAAAAGTCTCAAGCATCCGGTACTGCATCGGGCATTTCTGCCGGGTTGTCGCTGCAGCACAGCGTATCATCTCTTGCGGGATATACGCCCTTTACTCCCTTTTATCTTTGCATATTATACCTGTTTCAACGGCAAAGCGCAAGGGGAAACCTGTAAATTTCACCCTGCCTTTTCCACTTTTTTCGCATTGGGATAGATGCGTTCCATGCGGGCATTGTCGAAATGGGCGTCCAGATAGGTCTCCACGGCATTGGCAGCTGGCACCCCGCTGGTGCGGGCGTCGTAACGGGCCAGCGCCAGCGAGCTGGTGACCATGTTCACCGCCATGAACACCGCCAGCAGCACGGTCATCCACGGCCGCACCCGGCTGCGCAGACGGGTCATGCACTTCATGACCACCGGGTAGCCGTAGCGCATCCACACCACGGCCGCCATGCCCCAGAAGAAGCAGTACAGCAGGTTGATGCGCCCGCCCAGATTGAATTTGAATTTGCTGTAATCCCAGAACACCGTGCCGAACAACAGCTCGGTCACGGCGCTGCACACATACTCGTACACGCCGCCCATCACCGTGCCGAACACAAACAGGTAGCGGTCGCTCTTGTCCTGATTCTGGCGCAGCAGCACGGTGGTCAGGGCCAGAGCCAGGCCCCACACCACGCTGAACGGCCCCCACACCAGACTGGAACGGCTCATCCAGACGCCTGCCGTCAGGCGACAGAACACTGTTTCCACCAGGTCACCCAGAAACGCGCCCACCACGAACAGCCACAGCAGGTCGGCGGCGCTCAGGGGCGTTTCGCCGTTCTGGGCAATGGTCGGTTCCTGCCGGGCCGTCGCCGGGTAGGCCCGCTGGATGCGCTTTTCCACATACAGGGCAATGCGGCGGCGCAGGCCGTCGGAGCTTTCACCCAGCCGCTGGTTCAGCTGTTCCAGCACCGGGTGTTTGGCCGCATAGTGCCCCACCAGCACGGCCGAACCGATCTGGTCCAGCGCTGCCACGATGACCGCCGCCCACACCAGCGGGTGCAGCAGCCAGCTCGGGATGGCCTGGCACAGCCGCAGCAGCAGGCCATTGAGCCACAGCACGCTGGCAGTGCCCAGCACGCCCCACAGCAGCGAATACTGCAGGCAGACATAGCCGTTCAGGTTGAAGCGCTTACCGGAGTAGTCCCACCATTTGCGGCGGTGCAGCCGTTCCAGCAGCTTAGCCGTCAGCCACTCCATGACCGTGGAGGCCAGCGTACAGGCAAAGAAGAGGTACACCGGGTCGCTGCGCAGGTCCGTGAAGCCCACGGCCAGCAGTACCGCCGTGGAGCCGTACACAAAGCAGAAGGGCCCGGCTGCTGCGCCGCGGTTGGCAAAATGCTTGCCCCGCACCGTAGCTACTACCGTCTCCCCTACCCAGCCCGCAAACGAGTAGACCAGGTAAAGGACGCCCAGCGTATAAAAATCGTATTCCATAGCAGTCCTTTCTTCCAAAAGCGTTGGTTTTCCAGCAGTTGTATTGTACCCTTTTTGCCTGCAGAACGCAAGCATGGCAAAGGGGCCGCCCGCAGCGGGTGGCCCCTTTTAGATTTCGTTGTACGATCAGAATTTGCGCCAGGTGTCGGGCAGGAACAGCACCAGCATGGGGAAGATCTCCAACCGGCCTGCCAGCATGTCAAAGATCAGCACCAGCTTGGCCGGGTCTGCAAAACCGCTAAAGTTCTGCATGGGGCCCACCAGCTCCAGGCCCGGGCCGATGTTGTTCAGAGTGGCGGCCACGGCAGTGAAATTGGTCACCATGTCAAAGCCGTTCAGACTGATGAGCAGGAAGGACCCCACAAAGATGAAGCTGTAGGCCGCCATGAACACGTTGGTGGTACGGATGGTCTCATGGTTCAGCAGCTTGCCGTCCATACGCGCCGGAGCCACCACCTGCGGGTGCAGAGCCTGCTTGAGCTCCTTGCCCAGCGTCTTGCCCAAAATGAGGATGCGGCTCACCTTGATGCCGCCGCCGGTGCTTCCGGCACAGGCACCAATGAACATCAGCACCACCAGCACTTCCTTGGACAGGGTGGGCCACAGGTCAAAATCGCAGCTGGAAAAGCCCGTGGTTGTGATGATGGAACCCACCTGGAACGCCGCTTGCCGCAGCGCCTCGCCAAAGCTGTTGTAGATGCTGTAGATGTTGGCCGTGATGATGGCAATGGCGGCTGCAATGACCACAAAGTAGCCGCGCACCTCTTCGCTGGCTGCAGCACGGCGGAACCGGCGCATCAGCAGCAGGAAGTAGGCGTTGAAGTTGACACCGAACAGGATCATGAACACGGTCACGACCCACTGGATGTAGGGGGAAAAGCTGCCAAAGCTGTCGTTCCGGAAGCCGACGCCGCCGGTGCCTGCGGTGCCAAAGGACGTAAGCATGGCCTCGAACAGGGGCATGTGCCCCGCCAGCAGGAACAGCAGTTCCAGCACGGTCAAGGCCAGATAGATGCCATACAGGATCTTGGCGGTAGACTGCACCTTGGGCACCAGCTTGTCCACCTGGGGGCCGGGGCTCTCTGCCTTCATCAGGTTCACATGGGAGCCGCCGGTCAGCGGCAGCAGCGAAAGCAGGAACACCAGCACGCCCATGCCGCCGATCCAGTGGGTGAAGCTGCGCCAGAACAAAATGCCCTTGGGCAGGCTCTCCACCTCCGGCAGGATGCTGGCACCGGTGGTGGTAAAACCGGATACCGTCTCAAACAGCGCATCCACCGGGTTGGGGATGCAGCCGGTGAGCACGAAAGGCGCGGCGCCCACCACCGAGATGACGATCCAGCTCAGTGCGGTGGCAGTAAAGCCCTCCCGCATATAGAATACCTTGCTGCGGGGCTTGATGGCCCGCAGCGCAAAGCCGATGCCTGCGCTCACGGCAGCCGTGAGCAGGAACACTGCCAGTACCATCCACTCGCCGTAGATCAGGCTGGCAGCGGCGGGCAGAAGCAGCAGGGTGCCCTCGATCATCAGGATATAGCCCAGCAGACGGAAAACGATCGCATAATTCATAGCCCGCCTCCGTCAGCTCTCCACGATGTCCCGCAGGTCATGCAGGCCATGCTCCAGCGTGACCACGATCACGTTGTCGCCCACCTGGATCTGGTCGCCGCCGCGGGGGATCAGGATGCGGTCGCCGCGGGTGATGCAGCACAGCAGCAGGTTCTTTTTCAGATGCAGCTGGCTCAGGGGCACACCGGTGGCCCGGCTCTCCTCGTGCACCGTGAATTCCAACGCTTCCACGCGGTCGTCCAGGATGCGGTACAGGGTCTTGATGTTGCTGCCCGCCTCATTCTGCAGGGCACGCACATACTGCACAATGTAATCGCAGGTCATGTACTTGGGGTACACCACGCTGCCCAGGTCCAGCCCGGCCAGAATGTCATCGAACTCCAGACGGTTCACCTTGGTCACCAGCTTGCCGTGGGAATGCTTTTTGGCAAACAGGGTCAGCAGCACGTTTTCTTCGTCGATGTTGGTCAGAGCCACAAAGGACTCTGCGGACTCCAGGCCCTCCGACAGCAGGAAGTCCCGGTTGGAGCCGTCCTCGTTCAGGACCTGGGCACCGGGCAGCTGCTCAGCCAGCTCCTGGGCGCGGGCGGCATCCCGCTCCACGATGCGCACCCGCACATGGTTGTCCAGCAGCTCCTGGCTCAGGTAGAACGCGATGGCGCCGCCGCCCACGATCAGGGCGTTGCGCACCGGCCGCACCGGCATGTGGATCTGCCGGAAGAAGGCATGCGCGTTTTCCTGGGTGGCCAGGAAGGTGACCTGATCGCCGTTCTGCAGCACAAAGTTGCCGTTGGGGATGATCACCCCGCCGTCACGCTCCACGGCACACACCAGAATGTCGCTCTTGAGCCGACTGGGGATCTCGCGGATGGCTACGCCGTCCAGACCCTGTGCCTCGGTGAGCGCAAACTTGATCAGCCGCACGCGGCCGCCCGCAAAGGTGTCGATCTTGCTGGCCCCCGGGAACCGCAGCAGATGGGAGATCTCCTTGGCTGCCGCCATTTCCGGGTTGATGATGGCCGAAATGCCGATCTGTTTCTTGATAAAGTCCAGCTCGTGGCTGTAGGACGGGTTGCGCACGCGGGCAATGGCGTGGCAGTGGCCCGCCTTTTTGGCAAACATACAGCACAGCAGGTTCAGCTCATCCGAACCGGTCACGGCAATGAACACGTCCGCATCCTCAATGCCGGCTTCGGACAGGGTAGTGATGGAGGAACCGTTGCCCACGATGCCCAGCACGTCGTACGTCTCGATCAGGTGCTCCACCCGCGCCTTGTTCGTGTCCACAACGGTCACGTTGTGGCCCTCCTCGCTGAGCTGCCGCGCAAGGGCGGTACCGACCTTGCCGCTGCCCACCAGAATGATCTTCATAACAAGTCCTTTCTCCTTTGGCAGCCCCTTTCCCGGAGCATACAAACACAGCTTAGTATATCATATCCAGCCGCAAAGTTCCACTGTTTGCCCCACAAATACATCGAATTGCTTAAAAAGCGACGGTTTTTTTGTGCAGGATTACCTGTTTTCAGCGTGAAAGCGCAAAAAAGGGGCTGCCGCACAGCTTTTGTGCAGCAGCCTCCTTGGGTCAAAATGATTCAGAATGCCCTCCGCGTGCGCTTTGGGCGTCATCAGCGGAAAAGTATCGTTATAAGAGCAAGGTCTCCCCTGCTGTCAGGTCTCAGTACCGCTCTACGCCGTCCTTGGTGACAAGGGCGTATACCAGCGGGGCTTCCTCCGGCTTTTCCGCGCCGTACACAAGGCCGCTGCGGTACTCGGCGGCAGCGGCTTCAAACTTGTCCGCTGCACCGTAGAAGGTCGCCAGGCTCTCGCCCTTGTGGACGTAGTCGCCGCGCTTTTTGTGCAGGGTGATGCCGGCGGCAAAGTCCAGCGGGTCGCCCTTTTTCTGGCGGCCGGCACCCAGCAGCACACTGGCCGAGCCGATCTTTTCGGCATCATTGGCCACGATGTACCCATCCTGCTCGGCCAGCAGCTCATAGCGGGCAGCAGGCTGCTCAAACAAGCTGTAGTCATCCAGCACGCGGGTATCACCGCCTTGGGCGGCAAACATCTCCTTGCACTTGGCAAAGGCAGAGCCGTCCGCGATCACCGCCTGTGCCATGGCGCGGCATTCGGCGGGGGTGCCCTTCCCTGCCAGCACCAGCATATTGGCGGCCAGCTGCAGGCACACCTCGGTCAGGTCGGCGGGGCCACGGCCCTTGAGCACATCCATGCTCTCCATGACCTCCAGGCTGTTGCCGATGTTGTGGCCCAGCGGGGTGTCCATGTCGGTGATCATGGCGGCCACCCGGCGGCCATGGTGGGTGCCGATGGACACCATGAGCTTTGCCAGCTCAATGCTCTGGTCCACGGTTTTCATAAAGGCACCGGTGCCGGTGGTCACATCCAGCAGAATGGCGTCCGAGCCGGAGGCCAGCTTTTTGGACATGATGCTGGACGCGATGAGCGGGATGCAGCTCACGGTGGCGGTCACATCCCGCAGGGCGTACATCTTTTTGTCTGCCACGGCGATGCCCTCGCTCTGGCCGATGACCGACAGACCGATGCGGTTGACCTGTGCAAAGAACTCTTCCTGCGTCAGGGCCGTCTTGGTGCCAGGCACGCTCTCCATCTTGTCGATGGTGCCGCCGGTGTGGCCCAACCCGCGGCCGCTCATCTTGGCGATCTTGACCCCGCAGGCTGCCACGATGGGGGTGATCACCAGCGTGGTCTTGTCGCCCACGCCGCCGGTGGAGTGCTTGTCCACCTTGATGCCCGGAATGGGCGAAAGGTCCACCATGACGCCGCTGTGAGCCATCACGTCGGTAAGCTCTGCCGTCTCTTCGTCGGTCATGCCGCGCAGGTACACAGCCATCATCCAGGCAGCCATCTGATAATCGGCCACCTCACCGGACACATAACCGTTGACGATGCTCTCCAGCTCTTCACGGCTGTGGGTGCCGCCGTCGCGTTTTTTGGCGATCAGATCATAAATGCGCATAACTTCACGCTCCTGTCGAAATAGTATGACATTGTAGTCTCAGTATAGCAAAATTCCAGTCAAAAGCAAGGTTCTTTCTGTAACTTTTGCCCATTTTTTAAGCAAAAAGGCGCAGCTGCCCGAAAAAGCAGCTGCGCCTGTGAGGTTTGCGGAGAAACGCCCCGGATCAGCGGGAACCCTTGTCGTAGGGGATGCCCTCTGCCTTGGGGGCCATGCTGTTCTTGGACGTGAAGGCCAGGATGACCATGGACGCCACGAACGGCATCATGTTGTAGATGTTGCTGGACCAGTGCAGCTGTGCCAGGAAGGTGGAATCTGCAATGTTGGCCAGGCTCTTGAACACGGCAAAGAACATGGCCGCACCAAAGATGTTGAAGGGCTTCCACTGGCCGAAGATCATAACGGCCAAGGCCAGGAAGCCTGCACCGGCCACGCCCACCTCAAAGTTCCAGGTCTGCACCGGGGGCACGATGTAAGCCATGCCGCCAATGGCACCCAGGGCTCCGGACAACAACACACCGGCGTAGCGCATCTTGTAGACATTGATGCCCACCGAGTCGGCTGCCTGGGGATGCTCGCCGCAGGCCCGCAGACGCAGGCCGAAGCGGGTCTTGTACAGCACCACATAGCTGATGATCAGCAGGATGATGCCCAGCGGAACAAAGACGCTGAGCTCCAGCCCGCCGATGCTGAACAGGAAGGGCTTATTGGAATAGTTCAGCTTGGCGCTGCCGCTGTCGCTGAAGTATTTGGCGATGACCACGGCAATGGCGGTGGCCAGCAGGTTCAGGGCTGTGCCGCCGATGGTCTGGTCCGCCTTCAGGTTGATGGAGGCAAAGGCCAGCAGCAGGCTGTACACCATGCCAGCCAGGGCCGCCGCCAGAATGGTGAGCAGCACCACCAGGAAGGGAGACATGTCGGCGGGCAGCAGGGTCAGAGTCAACACACCTGCCACACCGCCGATGACCATGATGCCTTCCAGCGCAATGTTGATGATGCCGGAGTGCTCACTGAACATACCACCCAGAGCCACCAGCATCAGCACGATGCCATACAGCAGCGTATATTTGATCAGAAGCAGCATATCACTTGCCCTCCTTCTTGGTTTCGGTCTTGGCCGGAGCAGGCTCTGCGTTCACATTGGTCTTGTCGGCATTCTTGAACAGCAGGCCGTGGATCTTGCCGCGGAACAGCATGGAGAATGCGCACAGATAGATGATGATACCGCTGATCAGGTCCGAGATCTCCGTGGGGTAATACTTGGTGGACAGGAACGAGCCGCCCACCGAGATGTGCGAGATGAACAGTGCCGAGAAGATGGTGCCGATGGGGTTGGAGCTTGCCAGCAGAGCAACGGAAATGCCGTTGAAGCCCATGGCCGGCAGGCTGGTGGAGTTCAGCGGGTTCCACTGGGACACGTTGGACAGGAAGTACAGGCCGGCACCAAAGCCTGCCAGCGCACCGGCAATGGCCATGGAGAGGATGATGTTCTTCTTCTCGTTGATGCCGGCATAGCGGGCAGCGCTCTTGTTCAGGCCGACGGCCTTGAGCTCATAGCCGAAGGTGGTCTTGTTCAGCACCACCCAGATCAGGATGGCCACCGCCGCTGCCAGGAAGATGGCAATGGTGGTGCTGTTGGTCTGGAACATCTTGTTCAGGCCGAAATCCGGGATGATGGACTGGGCAAAGGCCGGGTTCTTGCTCAGGTTCAGGGTACGGGTGTTCCGCACGTCGTACATGGGGCCGGTGCCGTTCTGGTAGACCAGTTCGTTTACCAGATACAGGCCGATCCAGTTGAACATAATGGAGGTGATGACCTCGTTGATGTTGAAGTAGGCCTTGAAGAAGCCGGGGATCGCGCCCCAGATGCCGCCCAGCAGGGTGGCTGCCAGCAGGCAGACGAACCAGGGCATCTTGAGCATAATGGCGCAGTACAGGGCACCGTAGGCACCCAGCGTGTACTGACCGGCAGCACCGATGTTGAACAGGCCGGTCTTGAAGGCAAATGCCACCGACAGGCCGGTCATGACCAGAGGTGCTGCGTTGGCCAGCTCCTTGCCGACGCCGTAGGGAGCGTCGTGGAAGCCGCCTTTCAGGATGCGCACAAAGCCGTCGCCCCAGGCGTGTGCCGGGTTGATGGCCAGCAGCACCAGAAAGCCCACGATCAGACCGATGAGGATGCACAGCAGAGCCGCCAGCACACTGGTGACCGAGCTTTGCAGACTGCTGTGGGAAAGTTTTTTCTTGTCCATTTGTTACTTAGTCTCCTTTCCCTGCTTGCGTGCACCGGCCATATACAGGCCCAGTTCCTGCACGGTGGTGGTCTTGGGGTCAAACTCGCCCACGACCTCGCCCTCGTACATGACCAGGATGCGGTCGGACAGGTTCATGACCTCGTCCAGCTCCAGGCTGACCAGCAGCACGGCAGTGCCCTTGTCACGCTCTGCCACGATCTGCTTGTGGATATACTCAATGGCACCCACGTCCAGGCCGCGGGTGGGCTGCACGGCAATGAGCAGCTTGGGATCCTTGTCGATCTCACGGGCAATGATTGCCTTCTGCTGGTTGCCACCGGACATGCTGCGCACGATGGTGGAGCTGCCCTGGCCGCTGCGCACGTCGTACTGTGCGATCAGCCGGTCGGAGTACTCACGCACTTTATCCGAACGGATGAAGCCGCCCTTCTGGAACTCCGGCTGCCAGTAGCGCTGCAGCACCATGTTGTTTTCCAGGCTGTAATCCAGCACCAGACCATGCTTGTGGCGGTCCTCCGGGATATGGCTCATGCCGTCCTTGGAGCGCTGGCGGATGGTGGCGTGGGTAATATCCTTGCCATCCAGCGTGATCTTGCCGTTGGCCAGCTTTTCCAGACCGGTCAGGCCGTAGACAAACTCGGTCTGGCCGTTGCCCTCAATGCCTGCCAGGCAGACGATCTCACCGGCGTGCACCTGGAAGGTAACATCCTTCACCGAGTCTTTCTTGCGCTGGTCGTTGTGCATGGTCACGTTCTGCACGTCCAGCACCACGGCACCGGGCTTTGCAGGCTGCTTTTCCACCTGCAGCTGCACATCACGGCCCACCATCATGCGGGAAAGTTCTTCCTTGGTGGTGTCCTTGATGTCTACGGTGCCCATGTACTTGCCCTTGCGCAGCACCGTGCAGCGGTCGGCCACGGCCATGATCTCGTTCAGCTTGTGGGTAATGAACAGGATGGACTTGCCTTCCTTCTTGAACCCGCGCATGATCTCCATCAGCTCGTCGATCTCCTGCGGGGTCAGCACAGCGGTGGGCTCATCGAAGATCAGGATCTCGTTGTCGCGGTACAGCATCTTCAGGATCTCCACGCGCTGCTGCATGCCCACCGAGATATCGCTGACAAGGGCATCCGGGTCCACGCGCAGGCCGTACTTTTCGCTCAGGGCCATGACCTTCTTGCGGGCCTCGGCTTTCTGCAAAAAGCCCATTTTATTGGGCTCCACGCCCAGAATAATGTTGTCCAGAACGCTGAAGCATTCCACCAGCTTGAAGTGCTGGTGCACCATGCCGATGCCCAGTGCATTTGCATCGTTGGGGTTGCGGATGGCGACCTCCTTGCCGTTCTTGCGGATCTGACCAGCCTCCGGCTGGTACAGGCCGAACAGCACGCTCATCAGCGTACTTTTGCCGGCACCATTTTCGCCCAGCAGGGCGTGTACCTCGCCTTTGCGCAGCTGCAGGGTGATATCATCGTTTGCCTTGATCCCAGGGAATTCCTTGGTGATGTGGAGCATCTCGATCACAAAATCCTCTGCCAATCTGCTCACTCTCCTTTCGTGCCGTATCGACACCTATACT
>ENA-UEQS01001607-UEQS01001607.1-human-gut-metagenome-genome-assembly--contig:-NODE-1607-length-13908-cov-4.388764_pt1 | contig 13908 bp, 10 predicted proteins | sample MGYA00242953_ERZ507953 | MGnify/ENA primary metagenome ERZ507953 (study PRJEB26167, sample SAMN06115474) | human gut metagenome | host: Homo sapiens | place: China:Jiangsu | collected 2016-07-06...
CGATGTTTTCGCCTTCTTTTAATGGAACTACGATCATAATTTAAATTGTTATATTGTTTAATTATTTATATCCTCAAATTGAGCGGCAAAATTACTGATTGTTTCGGGATTAGCAAAACTTTCAGCGATTATTTTTATAAAAGATGCCTTTCTCCGTAATTATAGCCGTGATTAGCTCGTGGGGAGTAATGTCGAAGGCGGGGTTGTAGACTTTCACGTCTTTCGGGGCCATACGCCTTGAATACCACATCTCGGTGACCTCATCGGGGTTACGTTCCTCTATTACAATGGAATCGCCGTCCGGGCACGAGCCATCGATGGTGGATGTCGGGCCTAATACATAGAAGGGGATCTTGTAATGCCGGGCCAAGATAGCCACTCCAGACGTGCCGATCTTATTCGCCACGTCGCCATTGGCGGCTACACGGTCGCAACCTACGACCACGGCATGCACCCAGCCTTTCCGCATGACGACGGAGGCCATATTATAGCAAATCAGCGTCACGTCCACGCCGGCCCTGCTTAGCTCATAGGCCGTGAGCCGGGCGCCTTGCAACAAAGGACGGGTCTCGTCGGCGAAGACCTTGAAACCATAACCTCTCTCCTGCCCCAGATAAATCGGCGCCAAAGCGGTGCCATACTCCGAGACCGCCAGATGTCCGGCGTTACAATGCGTAAGGATTCCCATCCCGGGACGGAGTAGCTCCAGACAGTTCTCGCCGATCTGCCGGCAAGCGGCGGCGTCTTCCTCCCGGATCGCGATCGCTTCCTTATATAATAGCTCTTTCCATTCCGGGACAGACAAGGTTGGATGAGCGACCAATACCCGCTCCATCCGGTTCAGCGCCGCCACCAGATTCACCGCTGTCGGACGGGAACCGGCCAGATACTCCTTGATCTTCCGAAACTCATTCACGAAAACGGATTTCTCCGCCGTATCGATCCGACGGGCGCAGACATAGATACCATAAGCGGCCGCTACCCCGATAGCAGGTGCTCCACGTACCTTTAATTTATAGATAGCGTCCCATATCTCCTCGGCAGTGGTAAGGGTCAGATACGCTTCCTTACCCGGCAGCAGAGTTTGGTCCAAAATGATCACACCGTCCGCTTGCTCGTTGAAACGCACGGTCTTTAAATCAGATAGAGTTTGTATCATTCGATATGAATATATTAATAGTTCACGGGACCCAGCGTAGCTTCTATCGCCACCCCTGCGGCGGTAACCGCTATCGCTCCTACGACAAGGCCTGCCGTAGCCCCATGAGTCTCTTTCACGTAAAAGAAATCGCCGGATTGCTGCTGTCCCTCATCGAAATACTGGGGAGCCACGTCGCCGACCTTGATCAATTTCGCCAGATAGAAGTTCCGCTCAAAAGAGGAATGCTTCAAGGGCTTCCCATTAGTCCCTCCGGCGAACAACGTCAGGTAGCTACGGAATCTCAGCGGAGAATCTTCTTCTGTAAAATCCTTCACTCGGATATTTACGGTTGTGTTTGCTTTCGTTGTCATTTGTTCCTTTACATACTCTTCTTTCGGGATCTCGTTAAACGGGAAGTTGGCTAATTGCAAAGGCGTATTGACTAATTTGGAATGCGGCGGGATAAACTCAACGCCCTTTGGCAAACTCACATCACCGGAGAAGGAACCTTCCGAGTAGCTCCACCCGCTGCTGCTCCTATCGCTCCAATGAAAGGAGCTACCGGATGCCACGCTAGAGCTCTCGCCTCTCACCGAGGCCACTTTCGGGTCGTAGGTGGTAGCCACGTCATCGATAATCAGCGCCGACCGCCCCCAATCCACATACAAGGGTTCATCCAATTTATTATAAATGGTAATAGTAACCGGGGCGTTCTCTCCCCAGAAACGATAAGAGATACGTACCGTATCGTTTTCCTGCACAAAATCACCTCTCTCATTCTTCTCCCCGACGGGGTCATTCGAGTTCAACATCGAATAATAATAAGAAGAACATGCGCTCAAGCCGAGAAGCAGAGCCGCAAAGACAAAAAGATAAAGCAGATTCCTCATGGCACTTCTTATTTGTTTCTACAAAGCTAGCAAATTATTCCTTGATATCTATTGGGTGCCTTATCTTTAACTTGATTTAAAGGGATCGGTTCACAAGGTTGTGGACCACAAGGCTGTGAGCCCATACACGTTTATCATAACCTTTAGCTCTTTTATCCGGAATCCTTACCCTTTTCTCTTTTATATATTGTACCTTTGAAGCTGAAGTATTCATTATCCACCATCTGTTAGACGATCATCTAACGGATGGTAGATGATCGTCCAACAGTTGGTGCATGATCATGCAACGGCTGTTGGAAGATGAATCCTTCTTGAAGAAACCGCTAAGCTCGCCTATAGAAACGGGTAAGCGATCCAGAAGAATCAGACAAAAGATCTATAACCATTTAAACACAGCACAGATGTCAGCAAATTACAAGCTAGTCAGAAATCCCAACCCGAATCCAGAGGAATCCGGGAAGTCATTACCCCTACATCCTCGTTTGGTCTCTTGCGGGACGATACATACGGATGAGTTCATCAATAGAGCGAAGTCACGGTCTTCTTTCTCGCCCGCGGATATGAAAGGGCTCTTCCAAGACATGATGGTGGACTTTCTCATGTTCGGTTATAACGTGGAGCTAGAGGGGATCGGTACTTTCAGCGTCTCACTGAAAAGCCGGCCCGTCATGGAAAAGAATGAGGTCCGGGCGGAATCCATCCATTTTAAGGACGTGAAGTTCAGATCGTCCAAGGAACTACGAGACCGGCTGAAGACAATGCCGGTGTTTCGTGACGAGTACACGGTTAGCGATCCCGCATATCCCTCCGCCAAGGAATGCGAGCAAGAGGTATTCCGTTATCTGGAGACGAACCCTTTTATCCACCAGAAGAAGTATATGTCGCTCTGCGGATGCTCCAGAAGTAAGGCTTCCCTCGACTTGCGGCGGCTGGTAGAGGAAGGGAAACTGCGGTGGGAAAAACTAGGTACTTCCCATCTATATTATAAGGTAGAAGAGCCGGTTTCCGGCGAGACAAATCCAAAATAATTCATTAACTTTGCGAGTATTAATGTTGACTAAAATAAAATGCGATGAAAACAAACATTCCTGAACGTATCGCCGCCCTACGGGAGGCTATGAGACAACAGAAGGTTGACGCTTATATCATACCCAGTTCCGACCCGCATCTAAGCGAGTATCCGGCCGATCGCTGGAAATCGAGAGAATGGATATCCGGCTTCACCGGCTCGGCGGGAACGATCGTGGTCACCGCGGACAAGGCGGGCTTATGGACCGATTCCCGGTATTTCCTGCAAGCGGCCAGCCAACTGGAAGGTTCCGGTATCGAACTCTATAAGTTGGCGCTTCCGGAGACACCGTCTATCACGGAATTCCTCTTGCATGAGTTACACGCCGGACAGGCCGTAGGACTGGACGGGCAAACCTATAGCGCCGCCGAAGCGAGTGCCTTGGCAAATAAACTAAGCCGTAAAGAAATCAAGCTGGATACCTCGGCCGACCTGATCGAGGGTATCTGGAAGGACCGTCCCGCCGTTCCCGGAAACCCGATATTCGAGATGCCGGAAGCATTAAGCGGAGCCTCCGTGCACGAGAAACTAGACCTAATCAATAACCAGTTGCGGAGCGAGGGCGCCGACTGCTTGATCCTCGCCGCCTTGGACGAGATCGCATGGACATTCAATATCCGGGGTACGGACGTGACCTATAACCCAGTCGTAGTCAGCTACGCCTTCGTATCGGAGGATGAGAGCGTGCTTTTCATCAAGCCGGAGAAGCTGACCGCCGAGATCACCGAGCATTTGAAGAAAGAAGGGGTTACGCTGGCCGAATACTCCATGATCCAGAGGTATCTGTCCCGCCTACCGGAAAACAGCCGGGTATTCGTGGATATGAACAAGACGAACGTCTCCTTATACGACGCGATCCCGGGAAACTGTACGATCGTGGAAGGGATCTCCCCCGCCAATCACTTGAAGAGCACCAAGAACGAGACCGAGATCAAGGGATTCCAAAACGCCGTGGTAAAAGATGGTGTCGCCTTGACAAAATTCTATATCTGGCTGGAGAAACAAATGGCGGAAGGAGCCCAAGTTACAGAGATCAGCGCCGCCGAGAAGCTGACAGCCTTACGTGCGGAACAACCGCAATACATCATGGATAGCTTCGGCACGATCTGCGGTTACGCCGAGCATGGAGCGATCGTTCATTACTCCGCTACGCCGGAGACGGACGCGACCTTGAAACCGGAGGGATTGCTTTTAATCGATTCCGGCGCGCAATATCTGGACGGTACGACGGATATCACCCGCACGATCGCCCTTGGAGAGCCGACGGAGCAGATGAAAAAGGATTTCACCCGTGTATTGAAAGGTACGATCAGCTTGGCGAAAAGCAAGTTTCCCGCTGGAACACGAGGCTCTCAGATCGATATCCTTGCCCGTAAGGCGCTATGGGATTCCGGCATTAATTATTTGCACGGAACCGGTCACGGTATCGGCCATTGCCTGAACGTACACGAAGGCCCCCAAAGCATCCGCATGGAGGAGAACCCGGTGACCTTGAAGCCCGGAATGGTGATCAGCGACGAGCCGGCCATGTATCGTACCGGCGAATACGGTATCCGTACGGAGAACATGATCTTGGTACGTGAGGACAGCGAAACGGAATTCGGGAAATTCCTAGGATTCGATACGCTGACGCTTTGTTTCATCGACACGAGCTTGATTATCATCCCCATGCTCTCTGTCCGTGAGCACGCTTGGCTGAACAAGTACCACCAAATGGTCTACGACAAGATCAGCCCGTTCTTGAACGAGGAGGAGAAAGCTTGGCTGAAAGAGAAAACAACAGAAATTTAAACAACTAAAAATGGCATTAATTAAATCCGTTCGTGGCTTTACCCCGAAGATCGGTAAAGACACTTTTTTAGCAGACAACGCCACGATTATAGGTGACGTAGAGATCGGTGAAGGTTGCAGTATCTGGTTTGGCACCGTGCTTCGCGGCGACGTGAACTCGATTCGCATCGGCAACGGCGTAAACGTACAGGATGGTTCCGTCCTTCACACCTTATATGAGAAATCGACGATCGAGATCGGCGATGATGTATCCATCGGCCATAACGTAACGATCCACGGGGCGAAGATTTGCAATGGCGCCTTGATCGGAATGGGCTCCGTGGTATTGGATCACGCCGTAGTAGGCGAGGGAGCGATCATCGCCGCAGGTTCCGTAGTATTAAGCAAGACGATCGTCGAGCCGGGCAGCATCTACGCCGGAGTTCCCGCTAAGTTCGTCAAGAAGGTAGATCCCGAGCAAGCGAAGGAGATCAACCAAAAGATAGCCAAGAACTATCATATGTATTCTTCTTGGTATAAAGAATAATAGCATGTATTTGATTATTTGAATTATAAACCATATATTTGTATCTGTAAAGTAACAACCAAAGGGTTACATGAAAAATGATTCAAATAATAGGGTTCCAGCCAATAAACACTATTTGTCCCGAAGAGTGGGATGGATAGTGTTTATTTTTATGCTGGGAATAGGCGGATATCTGGCGTTACCCTCCAATTATTATTTGCGTAGAGCGCTTACTCATTTATTACCCAAGATCGATCAATATCCGATTTTCGAGAACCGGGTCGTACAGGCAGGTTCGCCCCGCCCTTGGGAACTATCGGAAGCTTACAATACGAAAAGTATTCCAGAGCGTTATCTTCCCCGGTTTGAGGAACTGGGTACGGTTGCCTATGTAATCATCCAAGACAATCGACTGCTATTCGAGCAATATTGGGAAGATTATTCCCCGGAATCGCATAGCAATTCCTTCTCGATGGCGAAAAGCATCGTCTCGTTAGCGATCGGCTGCGCTATCGACGATGGATTTATCCGGGATGTCGATCAACCGGTAAGCGACTTTTTCCCGGAATTCAAGGGATACGACGGAAAGGCCCTAACGCTTCGCCATTTGCTGACCATGAGCGCCGGCGTGGATTTCGACGAGGCTTACAGCTCTCCTTTCTCTCCTACCACCCAGTTGTATTATGGCGATGACCTACAGGAAATTGCCTTCGGGATGAAAGAGATCGACGAGCCCGGCGTAAACTTTATCTACCAAAGCGGCGTGACACAACTGCTGGGCTTTATCGTGGAGAAGGCTACCGGCGAGAAACTCAGCGATTATGTATCCCGCAAACTATGGACTCCGATGCACGCCGAGGAAAGCGCCCTTTGGAGCCTCGACCGGAAGGACGGCATGGAAAAAGCCTATTGCTGTTTCAACAGTAACGCCCGTGATTTCGCCCGCTTCGGACAATTATTACTCAACAACGGCCAATGGGATGACCGGCAATTGATCTCTCCCGCTTATTTGGCGGAAGCGACAAGCCCCGATACCCGTCTTGTCTATAAGGATCTCGGCAAACCCAACCATTGTTACGGATTCCAATACTGGATTCTCGATTACAAAGGGATGAAGATCCCTTATATGAGAGGAATCTTGGGGCAATACGTCTTCACGCTCCCGGAAAAGAACGCCGTGATCGTAAGACTCGGGCACAAACGCAGCGATACTTATACCGCCGACCAACATTATCCGGACGATATAAATACATGGTTGGACGCGGCGATGGACTTACTTCAATAAGAATCTATTTATCAAACGATCTAAAAATAAACGCACATGAGAAAAACGATTTTAACGACAGCGCCATTGGCGGCACTCCTATTGCTTTCTTGCGCACAGAAACCCAGTACGCAAAAGCCGGACATCACGTATATGCCGCAACCACCGTTCAATCCGCCGACGTATGTTTGCTACAAGGCCCCCGCTCCTATCAAGATCGACGGAAAGCTTTCTCCCGGGGAATGGGACGCGATACCTTGGACCAGCGACTTCGTAGATATCGAAGGCGACAAACGCCCGGCCCCTCACTTCCAGACCCGGGCCAAGATGACTTACGATGATAACGGAATGTACTTCGCCGTCCTTATGGAGGAGCCGCACGTATGGGCGACCATCACGGAACACGACGCCGTGATCTTCCATGACAACGACTTCGAGATCTTCCTGAATCCTACGAACGACACCCATAATTATCTAGAGTACGAGGTGAACGCCTTGGGTACGGAATGGGACTTGTTCTTAACCCGCCCCTACCGGGATAATCCGCAAGTATTGAATAACTGGGAGTTCGCCGGAATGAAATCCGCTGTTTATGTGGACGGTACGCTGAATAACCCGAAAGACACGGATAAATCATGGAGCGTAGAGGTATTCATTCCTTGGACTTCCGTATTCCAAATGGACAGAGGAAAAGAAAAGCCGGAAATCGGCGAGCAGATCCGTGTGAACTTCTCTCGTGTGGAATGGACAACGGACGTGAAAGACGGTAAATACGTGAAAGTCCCTATCCAAGGAGAGGATAAGATTCGCGAGTACAACTGGGTATGGGCGCCTACCGGGGTAATCAATATCCATATGCCCGAATACTGGGGTTATGTTCAAATATCGGATAAGATTGCGGGAGAAGGTGAGACTCCTTTCGTAAAACATCCTTCGGAGGAGACGAAATGGATCTTGCGTAATTTATATTACCGTCAGAATGAGTTCGCCGCGACCTTCGGACATTATGCCGATAACATCAACGACTTGAAGGCAAACGAGCTATGCCCGCAAGAGATCGCCAATCAACTGGAAATACATACGACACCTTCTATGTACGAGATATCGCTACCCACATCGGACGGTACGGTATGGAATATCCGGCAAGACGGTCTGGTATGGCCTAAAAAGAAATAACACAATTTATTAATCAACTAAAATATCATGAAGCAAAAGAATTTATGGATAGCGGCCTTGGCTTTAGGCATCACGCTATCGGCTCACGGACAACAAAGCGGTGGAGGCATCTCACCCACGATGTTGCAGCAAATCAAACAGTCTTATCAGGGAACGCCGGCCGATAAGGCGATCCGTAACGCGATCACCAATAACGACATCAACAAGCTTGCCGTTAATGGGGAGAGCAAGAACAATTTGGATACTTACTTCTCCAATAAGGTAGAGAGCAAAGGGATCTCCAACCAACGTTCCTCGGGCCGTTGCTGGCTTTTCACGGGATTGAACGTGTTCCGTGCGCAGGCGATCCATAAATACGACATGGGTGAATTCCAATTCTCCCAGAATTATTCTTTCTTCTGGGATCAATTGGAGAAAGCGAACCTTTTCTTACAGGGCATCATCGATACTCGTCTGAAACCGATGGACGACAAGATGGTGGAATGGCTGTTCAAGAACCCGATCGGAGACGGAGGGCAGTTCACGGGTGTCTCCGATATCTTGACCAAGTATGGCGTGGTTCCCGCCGAGGTCATGGTAGAGACCAACAGTAGCAACAGTACCGGACGCATGAGCAACCTGATCGGATTAAAGCTGAAAGAATACGGCTTGCAACTTCGTGACCTGTCTACGACCAAAGGCACGACCGTAGCGGATCTGGAGAAAAAGAAAACAGAGATGCTAGGTACGATTTACCGTATGCTCGTATTGAACTTGGGAGAGCCGCCTACGAAATTCACGTGGACTCGCAAAGACGCTAAAGGGAATCCGGTAGAGACGAAGGAATATACGCCTCAGTCCTTCTTCCAAGAATATATCGGGGACGATTTGAGAAACAACTATGTCATGTTGATGAACGATCCGAGCCGCGATTATTATAAGTTGTATGAGATCGATTACGACCGCCACGCTTACGATGGCAAGAACTGGACTTACGTAAACCTTCCGATCGAGGATATCAAACAAATGGCTATCGCTTCCATCAAGGACAGTACCATGATGTATTTCTCTTGCGACGTGGGCAAGTTCTTCGATCGTGACAGAGGCATTCTGGATGTAAACTTCTACGATTACGGTTCACTGATGGGTACGACTTTCGGCATGGATAAGAAACAACGTATCCAAACATTCGCCAGCGGTTCCTCACACGCCATGACCTTGATGGCTGTTGACCTCGACGCAAATGGAAAGCCGAAGAAATGGATGGTTGAGAATAGTTGGGGTCCCGGAGCGAACGCCGGCCACCTCATCATGACAGACCAATGGTTTAATGAGTATATGTTCCGTCTGGTAGTCAACAAGAAGTACATCACGGATCAAGTAAAAGAGATCTTGAAACAAACACCGACTCGCCTTCCCGCTTGGGACCCGATGTTCGCTGAAGAGGATTAAAATAAAACACGGATGAGATAGACAACGCGAATCGTTCAATTACCAATCCGTACATCTATCTCATCCGTATTCCATTGCTATATCAAAAGAGTCTGGGCATACAATCACTCGAATAGCAAACCCGGCTTTATCTATTAACGGATATGGATTTGCCGCAAGATTTGATCCGTCGCTCCTACACTGTTTTTCACAAAATCACCGGCAGCTTGCCCGGAGGTTTCCAAGGCTGTCGGGTCGGTCAATAACTCGTCCATCTTCGTTCGGAAAGAGGAATCGTCTGTGATGGAGAAACCACCACCTACGGCGATCAGATCCTTCGCCTCCTTAAACTTATGGTATCTCGGGCCGAATAAGACCGGCATCCCATAAACGGCGGCTTCCAACGTGTTGTGGATACCCGCTCCGAAACCACCACCGATATAAGCGATCTGTCCATAGCGATAAATGGAAGATAAGAGTCCGAAACTGTCGATGATCAAGCAATCCTTATCGGCCAGATCATCCTCATGCGCCTCCGATAGACGGACGGACGGACGTTTTAGCATCGCCTCGATAGAAAGGAGATGTTCCCGGTGAATCTCGTGCGGGGCGATGATCAGCTTCATCTCCGGATGCTCATGGAAATAAGGGATAAAGATCGCCTCGTCTTGAGGCCATGAACTGCCGGCCACCATCACGATCGGCCTCTTACCCTCCTTGCTTTCCAAGAAACGTTCGATAAACGGAAGCTCACGAGCTTGCTTACGGACATCCAACACCCGATCAAAACGGGTATCGCCGGTCACCGTCACATTCGTGATACCGAACTCGTTCAAGAGTTTCATCGAACGCTCGTCCTGAACAAAAAGATGATTAAAATAAGATAGCATCTTCCGGTACGGTTTTCCGAACCATTGGAAAAATAGCTGGTCGGGGCGGAATATAGCGGAAATGATATAAACCGGTATTCCCCGCTTCCGCAACTCACGCAAATAGTTCCCCCAAAACTCGTACTTGATAAATATGGCGATCGCCGGATTCGCCAGATTCAGGAACTTCTTCACCCGGAAAGGCGTATCAAAAGGAAGGTAGCAGATCACGTCCGCTCCCTTGTAATTCTTCCGTACCTCATAACCGGAGGGAGAAAAGAAAGTCAGCAACACCTTATACTCCGGATGTTCCGCCTTGATCTTCTCGATCATAGGGCGCCCTTGCTCGAATTCACCCAACGAGGAGGCATGGAACCAGATGTATTTAGCGTTCCGGTCGATTTTCTCACGAAGTATGGAATTTGTTTTCCATTGCCCGAATCGCATCAGTCTCGCCTTTTTATGGAAAGGCGAGATCAAAGCGACTACAAAAGCGTAGAGATGTATTGCTAAACTGTACATGATTATTTTAATATCTCGATAGCCCGTTGGATACGGCGGATAGACTCCTCTTTACCTAAAGCCTCGGTAATATCAAAGATGCCGGGGCCCTTGCCCTCGCCAACCAAGGCCAGACGGGCGGCGTTCATGATATTCCCCAAATGATATCCCTTGCTCTCGATCCAAGCCTTGCACTCGTTCTCGGTACCTTCTACGTCGAACGGCTCACGGGCACGCAGTTGCTCGATAAACTCACCCAATTGAACAGCCGAATCTTCCTTCCAGCGTTTCTTGCGAGTCTTCTCATCGTACTCCGTCGGGGCGATAAAGAAGAAAGAGCAAAGATCCCATAACTCACTCACGAAATTGACACGGCCTTTCATCATGCCGACTACTTTCTCTACATAAGCATGGGTAGTCTGGATACCGTGGCTCTCCACGATCGGCAAGAACAGGTCGGCGATCTCCGCGTTACTCTTCTCCAGTAAATAGTGGTGGTTAAACCATCTGCCTTTCTCATAATCAAACTTAGCGCCGCTCTTGCTGCAACGAGACAGGTCGAACAAACGGATCAAATCATCCATGCTCATCACCTCCTGATCGTTACCCGGGTTCCAACCCAACAAAGCGAGGAAGTTTACGACAGCCTCGGGGAAGTAGCCACTCTCACGATAGCCCGATGAGACATCACCCGTCTTCGGATCGTGCCATTCCAAGGGGAATACAGGGAAGCCCAGACGATCGCCGTCACGCTTGCTCAACTTACCATTACCTTCCGGTTTCAACAGCAACGACAGGTGGGCGAAACTAGGCATCGTATCTTCCCAACCGAAGAAACGATATAATAATACGTGAAGCGGCGCGCTCGGCAACCACTCCTCACCACGGATCACATGGGTAACCTCCATCAAATGGTCGTCAACGATATTCGCCAAGTGGTAAGTAGGCAATTGGTCGGCCGATTTATATAATACCTTATCATCCAAGATAGAGGAGTTGATAACGACCTCGCCACGGATCAAGTCGTTCACGTGGATATCCTCATTCGGCTCGATCTTGGCACGAACTACGTACTGATGACCTGACTCGATCAGGCTCTGAACCTCTTCCTGAGAAAGCGTCAACGAGTTGCGCATTTGCGAACGGGTAGAGGCGTCGTATTGGAAATTGGCGATCTCCTTCCGTTTCTCCTCCAACTCGGCAGGCGTATCGAACGCTATATAAGCATGGCCATCGTTCAGCAATTGATCGACATACTTCTTGTAGATCTCACGACGCTCGCTCTGGCGATACGGACCGTAGTTGCCGCCGAAGCTCACGCCCTCGTCGAACTTGATACCCAGCCAAGTCAAGGCCTCGATGATATAGTCTTCCGCCCCGGGAACGAAGCGTTGGGAATCCGTATCCTCGATACGGAGAATCATATCACCGCCATTCTGTTTAGCGAATAAATAGTTGTATAAAGCCGTGCGGACACCTCCGATATGCAGCGCCCCCGTAGGACTAGGTGCGAAGCGTACTCTTACTTTTCTTTGAGTCATAATACTTACATTCTATAATAATGCGGCAAAAGTACGCCTTTTTTTCCGCTTAGTGAAGTTTTTTACGTATATTTCGGACGCAAAAAGGAATCTATATGAAACAGAAGAATTACAATATACCGACCGTGGTCTACTTCGTGGTGACCGCATTACTTATCGCCTACTTCTTCCCTCGGGAGGGAAAATTCCGTTATCAGTTCTATGAGGGCAAGCCTTGGAGATATGGATTACTCACCGCCCCGAGCGATTTCCCGATCTACAAGACCGACGACGAGGTAAAAGCGGAGAAAGACAGCGTACTCCGTAAGTTCGAGCCTTATTACCGCATGAACCCCGACATCCAGAAGCAAGAGGTCGAGAAACTGCGTGCCAACTACAATAACGGCAATAACGGCTACAGCGGAAATGGGTACAGCGACCTGTACGACTACTTCTTCGGCCGTCATTGATCGATGAAATAACGAAGCTTTCTTCGAGTCTCTCTCTTTCTCATATGCAGCGGGGGCGTGTACCGTTTGGTACACGCCCCCGCTGCGCCGTTTTATGTACGAGGCTTCCGCAGGCCGCTCAGCAGCAGGGCTGCCGCACCGACGCCGGCGCAGCCGGTGAGCCACACGCCGGCGCCGTCCACTGCCGCCGCCGGGGCCCGCAGCAGCACCACGACCCCCACCACAAAGAAGAAGGCCAGCACGGCCCCTAAAACCGTCAGGGCGATCCGCCCGATCCTACTCAGCGGCGGTACCAGACGGCGACCGTAGTGCAGGCAGCACCCTCCGGCCACCGCCGGAAGGGCCGCCGCCGCCAGCCAGATGATCCGGTCACCGGCGCTGCCCTCCCAGAGCCCGGCTCCCATGAGTATGGCGTAGGTCACCAGCGCCCAGCCGGCGATCCGTTGGGTTCTGCCGGTCTTTTCCAGCCGCCGGACCGCCTGACGGGCCTCCGGGACCTCCTGTGCCGCCTGACGGTACAGCTCCAGTGCCTTTCTCCGATCCCGTGGAACGCCCTGTCCTGCCTCATACAGGCAGCCCAGATCGTACTGCCCCAGCGGCAGGCCCCGACGGGCCGCCTCCTCGTACCAGTGAGCCGCTTGGGCGTCGTCTACCGGGCAGCCGCCGCCCTTTTGGTAGCAGTATCCCAGCGCCACCGCTGCCGGACCGTCTCCGCCCTCGGCGCTGCGCCGGAAGCAGTCAAAGGCCTTGGCCTCGTCCTTTTGGCAGCCCTTTCCCTTCTGATAGCACCGGCCCGCCTGCCGCAGAGCGCCCATGTGTCCGGCCTGTGCCGCCTGCTGGTACAGCTCCAGCGCACGGGCCGGATCCTGCCCGATGGCGTCGCCGGAGAGCAGCATATTCCCCAGGGCATAGGCCGCCCTCACATGGCCCCGGCGGGCCGCCCGGTCATAGAGATCCGCCGCCAGATAGGGGTTGCGCTCCAGCCCGACGCCGTGCTCATAGCACCGGGCCAGCGCCGCCATGCCGTCGGGATAGTTCTGTCCCGCCGCACGGCGGTACTCCTGCGCCGCCTGCTTTTCATCCCGGTCGATGCCCCGGCCGTCCTCCAAGTGCAGCCCCAGCAGGAACTGTCCACGAGCAAAGCCCTGTCCCGCCGAGGCCCGGAACAGGGCCGCCGCCTTGCGGTCGTCCTGCTCTACGCCGAGGCCCTCCCGGTACAGCACGCCCAGATTACACTGCGCCGCCGCCATACCGGACTGCGCCGCCTGACGGTACAGCTCCGCTGCACGGTGGATATCCTTC
>ENA-UEQS01001609-UEQS01001609.1-human-gut-metagenome-genome-assembly--contig:-NODE-1609-length-13902-cov-6.830307_pt1 | contig 13902 bp, 10 predicted proteins | sample MGYA00242953_ERZ507953 | MGnify/ENA primary metagenome ERZ507953 (study PRJEB26167, sample SAMN06115474) | human gut metagenome | host: Homo sapiens | place: China:Jiangsu | collected 2016-07-06...
ATCTTGGCGCATTCTCATTTGGAAATAGTATTACTTGCTCGAAAGCGTGTCCAGCTTCACCCAGCCGCGGCGGGTGACATCCTTCGCATAGGAGTAGTACTCCACCTGCGCCCAGCTGCCCTCAATCTGGCAGATAATCGCGGTGTCGCCCTCGTAAATCCACGACCAGCCGTACTTGCGGTATGTCGTCGACGGCCCGAAGTAGACCGCGCCGGAGGTAATCACCGTCCGCGTGTCGTTCAAATTCGTTTCCGTCGGGATGCTGTCGCTGCTCACATCCACGCGGTTGGCGGGCGTGTAGGCGCGCATCCAGCCATCCGACGTTTTGAACTCAATCTGATACCACCAAATGTCGTTCTCGCTGTCCCACGCCTTGCTGATGACGTTGACGATATCGCCCGCGTTGTAGAACGAGCCGGGCTCGTCGAAGCGGTTGCTGGGACCGGAGCGGGTCGCCGCCCGCTTCTTCAGCGCTGCCGCAACACCCTTGGACGGGAATGCAGGCTCTGCCGTGGGAGTCGGGGTTTCCGTCGCGCCAGTCGGCACAGGGGTAATCAGCTCCACCGTCGAGGTCGGCGTGGTAGACGGGCGCGGGGTCACATAGGCGATGTAAGGCTTCGGGGTCGCGGTGGTGTAAGCGCGCGGAGTCGCTGTGGCGTGCACATCCGCCGCAAGGGCAATGTCCGAAATCGCCACGCCCGCGTTCCCTCTGCCCGCGTAAACCGTCTCGATGGTCAGGTCAATCTGCGTCACGCCGGTGTACTCCTCCGGCAGCAGCAGGCGCTGGTAGCCGTTTGACCAGTCGGCGCTGCTTGTCGTGGGCAGGAAAGCATCCGACAGCGTGTAGCGGTAGGTCACGCTCTGCTGTCCGTGGGCATACCAGATTGTCACGGCGACGGCCGCGGGCCGGTCATAGCTGTTGTAGTAGTTCTGGTTGTAGCAGTAGCCGCTGCGAATCCAGATTTCGCCGACGCTGGCGCCGCTGAGCGCAAGGGACAAGTCCGGCGCGGCGGCGCTGGTGCGAACCCACGCGGTGGCAGTATTGCCGTCGAGCAGATCAGCGGTCACATCGGTTTCGCCGCTGTGCTCGGTGGCGGAGAGAATCGCGCTGGTCGCGACAAGCCCGCTGCTCGTCGCGGGAACGTCCGCCAGCACGGGAATGCAGATCGCTGCCGTCAGCGCGGCACAGAGCAGAATCTTCAAGGTGCGCTTCATGTTCATCATCCTTTCCGGATAGGGGGGCGTTATCCTCCTGTCACTCATATAACGAACGACAATGGGTAATTCTTCATCTGCTGCAAAATTTCCTCCAATTTTTTTGTTTTTGATGAAAAAAAGCATCAAAATCATCCATGCCCCCCTTTTCAAAAAGCAAAAAACGTTGTACAATATGGAATGAAAGGTGCTGCGTTCAGACAGTGCGTTTCTTTATCCTGATTTGTAAGCACTTACACAACGAAGGAGGACTTCTTCATGGAACTTCGGACGGCATCCTCTCCGCGCGACGTAAAGACGTACGACACGCAGCGGCTCCGCGAGGAATTTTTGATTGACGACCTGTTCCGCGCGGATGATATCAAGCTGGTGTACAGCCACATCGACCGCATCATCACGGGCAGTGCTGTGCCGGTGAAGAGTACGCTGGCGCTGACGGCGGGCGAGGAGCTGCGCGCGCAGTATTTTCTGGAGCGGCGCGAGCTGGGCGTCATCAACATCGGCGGCGAAGGCACGGTGACGGTGGATGGCACGGTGTACACGCTGCGCCACCGCGACGGGCTGTACGTCGGGCGCGGCAGCAAGGACATTGTGTTTGCATCCAAGGACGCGGCGAATCCGGCGAAGTTCTACCTCAATTCCTGCCCGGCGCACACGGCGTATCCGACGGTGTACATCCGCCCGGAGGACTGCGTACGGCAGGAACTGGGCAGCCTGGAAACGGCGAATCACCGCACGATTTGCAAGTACATTCTGCCGGGGCAGGTGCAGTCCTGTCAGCTGGTGATGGGCATGACGAGGCTGGAACCCGGCTCTGTGTGGAACACGATGCCCTGCCATACCCACGACCGCCGCATGGAGGTCTACCTCTATTTCGACATGCCGGAGGACGCGTTCGTGATGCACTTCATGGGGGAAGGGCAGGAGACGCGCCACATCATCATGCGCAACGAACAGGCGGTCATCAGCCCGTCGTGGAGCATCCACAGCGGCTGCGGCACGCAGGCATACACCTTCATCTGGGGCATGTGCGGCGAAAACCAGGACTTCGACGACATGGACGGCATCGCCATGAAGGACTTGAAGTGAGGGAGACCCAAGGGGCTTTGCCCCTTGACCCCAGCAGGGCGCTGCCCTGCACCTGCCAAAGGGTCTTCGACCCTCTCGACACCCATCTCGCGATTGAGTTGAGCGCACTTTCAGGCAGTTTCCGCGTGTTTATCCGCGATAATTGAAAGGAGATTTCCCATGAGCAATATGTTCTCTCTGGAGGGCAAAATCGCCCTCGTCACCGGTGCATCCTACGGTATCGGCTTCGCCATCGCCTGCGCCATGAGCGACGCCGGCGCGACCATCGTATTCAACGACATTAAGCAGGAATTGGTGGATAAGGGCATTGCTGCCTATGCCGAAAAGGGCATCAAGGCGCACGGCTATGTCTGCGACGTGACTGATGAAGCCGCCGTCAACGCGCTCGTCGCCAAGATTGAGGAAGAAGTCGGCGTGATTGACATCCTTGTCAACAACGCGGGCATCATCAAGCGCATTCCGATGTGCGAAATGACCGCCGAACAGTTCCGTCAGGTGATTGATGTTGACCTGAACGCGCCGTTCATCGTCTCCAAGGCGGTCATTCCGTCGATGATTAAGAAGGGTCATGGCAAGATTATCAACATCTGCTCCATGATGAGTGAGCTTGGCCGCGAGACGGTGTCCGCTTATGCCGCGGCGAAGGGCGGCTTGAAGATGCTGACCCGCAACATCTGCTCCGAATACGGCAAGTACAACATCCAGTGCAACGGCATCGGGCCGGGCTACATCGCCACGCCTCAAACTGCGCCCCTGCGCGAGATTCAGCCGGACGGCTCCCGTCACCCGTTTGACAAGTTCATCATCGCCAAGACGCCTGCCGAGCGCTGGGGCGACGCGGCGGATTTGGGCGGCCCGGCGGTCTTCCTTGCGTCGGATGCGTCCAACTTCGTCAACGGTCACATCCTCTATGTCGATGGCGGCATTCTGGCGTACATCGGCAAGCAGCCCTAACGGATGCGCAGGCATAGGGGAGAAAATGCCGCTCGCAAGGGGGCGTTTTGCGGAAGAAATGCGCGCAAAAACCGCTTTTTCTGCAAAAGCCCCTTGCGTTCCGGCGAAAAATGTGATAGACTGTAAAGCGTTGATTTCTCCCCAAGGAGGTTTGAAGCATGAGTGCATTTGGTGTGGTTCTGACGGTCATCATCACGATTTCCGCTCTGTTCATGATTTTTACGGTTCTGATGCAGAGCAGCAACGTGAAGGGTCTGGGCGCAATCGCTGGCACGTTCGACAGCTATTTTGACAAGCACAAGGCCAAGAGCGCGGAAGCGAAGCTGGCGCTGGGCACCAAGATTGCTGCGGCGATTTTCGTGGCCTGCTCCCTGCTGATGCTGCTGGTCAAGTAATCAGCAGTTTCGCATGACAAAATGGGCTGACAGACGACTGTTTAGCCCTTTTTGTCGTGGAAGAAAAAAGTTTTTCTTCGCGAACAGTGCGTTTGGGGCGCAGGGGATTTCGCCTCTGCGGAGGCGAGGAGGGGGCTTTGCGATCGCCCCCTCCACCCCTTCGCAGCGCACACCCCTATTTCTTGGATTTTTATGTTGCCTGAGAGAACGAAAAGTACACTAATTAAAAAACTTCCGATTAAAATCAAGTAACATCCGGAGGGGCAGGCGAAGCAGTCCAGAGGGCGACCGCAAAGCCCTCTGGTCGCTCCCGCAGGAGCGAAACCCCTGCGACAATCAAAATCAGCATAAAATCATCAGCATACGAAAAAGAGCAGGGGAGTCGCCTCCACCTGCTCTTTTCCGATTACTTAACCAGCTCACAGAACTTGTCAATGTTCCCCTTGACAACCTCCAGACTGGAGCGCCAGAAGTCGGGATTCCGTACATCAATCCCCACGCTGGCGGCGACGTCGGCAATCGTGCCCGAACCGCAGGAGCGCAGCAGACGGCAGTAATCCGGCACAAACGCCGCGCCCTTTTGCAGATACTGCGCGAACACGCCCTTGGCGAACAGCTCGCCGAACGCATAGGGGAAGTTGTAGAAGTTGTAGCCGGACGAATAATAATGGCTCTTGCACGCCCACATATACGGGTGGCGAATCTCCGGGTCAAGCCCGTCACCGTAGGACGCTTCCTGCGCGCGCAGCATGGCGTCCTTCAGCTCGTCGACGCTCATGGCGTGGTCGGCGCGCGTGTCGATGACTTCCGTCTCGAACAGGTAGCGGCTGTAAATGTCCACAATCGTCTGGTTCGTTTCCATCAGGTTGCCTTCCAGCAGGGACAACTGCTCATCGGGGCTTGCGTCCTTGAGCACCATGTGCGCCAGCAGCTGCTCGTTGAAGATGGACGCGGTTTCCGCCAGCGGCATGGGCGTGTCAATCAGCGAGTACGGCAGCCCTGCCAAGCAGCGGTTGTGCCACGCGTGACCCAGCTCATGCGCGATGGTCGACACATCGGAGAAGCTGCCGGTGAAGTTCGTCATCACCAGCGAACGGCCAGCAAAATGCACGGGGGAGCAGAACGCGCCGCCGGTTTTGCCCTCGCGCGGGTAGATGTCAATCCAGCGCTGCTCAAAGGCGTTGTCGATGAACTTGCCCATTTCCGGCGTGAACTGCCCCATCAGGCGGACGAGCATTTCGCGCGCTTCCTCCACCGTGTAGGTGTGCACGTTCTGCCCGACCGGCGCAAACAAATCGTAGAACGGCAGGCCATTTTGATGCCCCAGCAGCTTCGCCTTCGCCTTCATGTAGCGGCGGAAGTGCGGCAGATATTCGCGGATGGCGGTCAGCATGGCGTCCAGCGTCGCGCGGTCCATGCGGGAGTCGCTCAGCGTCATGTCCAGCACGGAAGGATACCCCTTCGCCTTGCTTAGCGTGCGCGCCTCCATTTTGACGGCGTTCAGGCAGTAAGACATGGGCAGCTCCATCTTCTTGTAGGAAGCAATTTCTGCCTCGTAGGCATCTTTACGGACGGAGGCATCCGCGTCGTACGCAAGCCCACGCACGGCAGACAGCGGAATCTCCTGCCCGCGGTAATTCGCCGTGTGGGTGGAATCCAGCTTGTCGCGCAGCTGGCTGAACGCGCTGCCGCCTGACAGGCTCATCTCCAGAATCCACGGCTCAACCGCTTCGGGGATGGTGTGGTGCGCGTTCTCGGCGGATTCACGCAGGTAGAACGCGACCTTCTGCAATTTGGGCGACGCGGCAATCAGGTCTTCGAGGTTCGCAAGACCTCCGATATAGCGCGTGATGGCGCTGCTGACGATGCGGCTGTCGTTGAAAATCATGTCCAGCACGTTCAGGTACTTTGTCGCGTCGGCATTGTTCGCGTCCACCGCCTGCGTCAGGCTGCAGAACGACGAGAGCCGATCGGACAGCGCACCAAGAACCTCCTGCTGGTCGGTGAGCTTCTCCAGCTTCGTCTGCGGATCGTCGCCGCCGTCCAAAATCGCCTGTTCGACCTTGATTTCCTCCGGAAAACGCTTCAAATCAGCCAGAAAAGCCGGGTCATCAAAGCCCTTGTAAAGGTAAGACAAATCCCAATTCGGGTTCATGGGGGTGATTCCTCCTTAAATGGTATAGTCATTAACAAGATGATACCCCAAAGCGCGAACATTGTCAATGCCCGCTTGCCATACGCGGTGATTTTTCAGGTGCTCCGGGTCATGCGCGTCCACACCGAGAATGACGTCATTGTGCCATTTTCGGGCGTATTCCCAGAATGGCGCGGACGGATACCCCCGCGTGTGACCCTCCATTTGGCTGTTCAGCCCCAGCAGATTGTACTCGATGGGCATGTGCTGTTCCTTTGCGCACTGGCAGAGCATGTCCGCCGCTTCCTCGCACGCGCGATTGAACTGGTCGTCCGTGCGGTGGCGCATGAACAAATCCGGGTGGGCGATGTAGCAGAACAGCCCGGTGCGCATGGCGGCGACTGCGGATTGGGCATAGCGCAGCACGCCCTCGTCCGTCTGGCACTCAAAGCCGATATACGGATTGTCCTCCTCGCTGTCGGCGTAATGCTGACCGAGGATGTAGTAGCCGATGCCCTGCTCGCGCATCCGCAGCAGATGGTCGTGATAGCGCGGGAAGTACTCGCTCTCCAGGCCCAGGCGGATTTCAAGCTGCCCGGCGTAGCGCTGCTGGAGCGCATGGACGGAATGAATGTAATCCGTCAGCTGGTCAAGCGGCATCCGAATCCCGCTGACGAAGCCGTTTGCGAACGGGAAGGGCGCGTGGTCAGCGAAGCCGAGCACATCAAACCCGGCGTCCAGCGCGGCTTCGACATAGGCTTCATCCGTGCCGACGGCGTGCTGGCAGCGGGATGTGTGCGTGTGAAAATTATGCTTCATAATTGCTCCTTGCAAAAAGATGCACCGGCGTATGTGGGCGGTGCATCTTTTGCCTGATTACATTTTTTGCAGATAACGCTGGGTTTTCAGCGCTTCGAGGCACTTCTCCTTGCTGCGCTCAATGTGGCGGTGCATCAGCTTCTGGAAATGCTCCAAATCGCGCTGCTCGACATAGTCCACCAGCTTGTAATGCTCCTCGTGCGCCTGCAGCAGGCGGTTCTCCTGCGAAATTGCCATGGATGAGAAGCGTGTGATGTACTGGTCCTGCCCCTCAATGACGCGCAGAATGCGGTTCTGCCCGCAGATTTCGGTCATCTGGCGGTGGAAGGCGCGCGCCATGGGGGAAAGCGTCTCGAAATCGCGGCTTGCCATCACGCCGTCCATCTCGTGCAGCCGGTCGCGCAGGGCGGCGATATCATCCGCCGTCGCTTTCTGGATAATTGCGGGCAGCGTCAGCATTTCCAGCGCGTTGCGGATGGTGTAGATTTCCTCCACGTCGGCAATCGTGAACGCGCGGACGATCACGCCGCGCCGCTGTACATACTCCACCAGCCCGTCGCGCTCCAGCTTCCGCAGGGCTTCACGCAGCGGCGTGCGGCTGATGTGCAGGCGGTCGGCGTATTCTGTCTCGACGATGCGCTCGCCAGCGGGAATTTCCCCGGTGATAATGGCGTGCTTGAGCACTTCGTAGGCGATTTCACGAATCGGGCGGCTTTCCATCATGGGCTGGAAGGGGATGGCTGCCATAGCGAACAACTCCTTGTGGATGGCTTAGAATCCGCCGCGTTTGTGTCCTTTCTGGTCAACACGTCCGCGGACGCAAAGTGCATTTTGTTTGCACTTTGTATACAAGAATAATACAAAAAGCAGCCCTTGTCAAGGGAAAAATCCATTTTTTCCGCAATTTTTGGCGGATTTTTTGCTGATTTTCGGCTGTGCTTTTCTAATTTAAAATACGCGCGCGATTGCAGGAGGAGACGAATTCATCCGTCGCAGGCGGATGAGGTCGGTTCTGCAACGATACCCCAAAAGGATGGGCGTGTGCACCCGAAGGGGTCGGGGGGGGGCGATCACAGACTTCGTCTGTTTTCATGCACCCTCGTCGCGTCCGCAGACGCGAAACCCTCTGCAACAAGAAAAATCAAGCCACATCGAAAGCGAAAATCACGAAAAAAGCGCAAAGAAAGCCGCCTGCCTTCGCGCCTTTGCGAAAACAGACGGCTTCCAAAGTCAAATCAGGCGAATGCAATTATTCCAGAATCTCACGCCGCAGCGCATTGACATAATCCAGCTGCTCCCACGGCATGTCTGCCTTGCCGAAATGACCGTAGTTGCAGTTCGCACGGTAAATCGGGCGGCGCAGGTTCAGCCGCTGAATGATGGCGTTCGGACGCAGGTCGAACAGCTTGTCCACCGCTGCCGCCAGCTTGTCGTCCGAAACAACGCCCGTGCCCATTGTGTCGATGAACAGGCTCACCGGGCGCGCGACGCCAATGGCATACGCCAGCTGAATTTCGCAGCGCTTCGCCAGCCCCGCCGCGACGATGTTCTTCGCAATGTGGCGCGCCGCATACGCCGCCGAGCGGTCAACCTTCGTCGGGTCTTTGCCGGAGAACGCGCCGCCGCCGTGCGGGGCATAGCCGCCGTAGGTATCAACGATAATCTTGCGCCCGGTCAGACCGGAGTCGCCCGCAGGCCCGCCGATGACAAAGCGCCCGGTCGGGTTGATGAGATAGCGGGTGTCCGCCGTCAGCATTTCCGCCGGAATCACCGGGCGGATGACGTGCTCCATCATCGCCGCGTAAATGTCCGCGTGTGCGATTTCGGGGTTGTGCTGGGTGGAGATGACGATGGTATCCACCGCCACGGGCTGACCGTCCTCGTAGGCAATGGTCACCTGCGCCTTGCCGTCGGGCCGCAGCCACGGCAGCGTGCCATTCTTGCGCACTTCGGTCAGGCGGCGGGTCAGGCGGTGCGCGAAGGCAATCGCCGTCGGCATGTATTCCGGCGTTTCGTCGCACGCGAAGCCGAACATCATGCCCTGATCGCCCGCGCCGATTTCGTTGGCATCCTGCGTGCGGGTTTCCAGCGCGTCATCAACGCCCATGGCGATATCGGGGCTCTGCGCGTGGATACTCGTCAGCACGGCACAGGTGTTGCCGTCAAAGCAGAGGGAAGAATCATTGTAGCCGATGTCCAGCACAACGTCGCGCACGATGGCGGGAATATCCACCTTCGCCGTCGTGGTGATTTCGCCCATCACCATCACCATGCCGGTGGTGGCGCAGGTTTCGCAGGCGACGCGGCTCATGGGGTCTTGGGCGAGCAGCGCGTCCAGCACCGCGTCAGACACCTGATCGCACAGCTTGTCCGGATGACCTTCCGTGACCGATTCCGAGGTAAAGAGTTTCCGCATTTTTGTAGCTCCTTTCAGCTAAGCCAATAGGGGGATGGTTGAGAGCTGCAAAAAACCCGGCGTCCTTGCACACAAGGCAGCCGGGAATCAATCAGAAGCGATTGTCCTTATCTGTCAGTGCTGCTCTGGATAGAGCCTGTGTGCGCACTGTGGGAATTGGCACCACGCACCTGCGTGCCGGTTGCCGTGGCTTCATTGGGCCCGTCCCTCTGCCACTCGTGATAAGGGGTATTACTTTTGCATCCGATATGCTACCACAATTCTGCCCGTCCGTCAAGGGCTTTTGCATCTTTTCTGTATTTTTTTCGGGAAAAATCACGATAAGAACGAACGTTCTCTTGCATTTGCGGAAAAAATCCGCTATACTACATAAGCCGTTGCAATGACGACCGGGTCCTGTGCGATCTGTCGGTGTGAACCTTGTCAGGGCCGAGAGGCAGCAGCAATAAGCGCTGGGCGGATGTGCTGCGGGGTTGCTCAGTCTGAGCGGCGGTATCTTCTACTTGAATATCAATGAACAGGCTGCATTGACTTCTCATTGCAGCCTGTTTTTTATCGACGCGGGATTGTGAAATGGTGGATGGCGAACAAAGCAAAAAACGCAGCAAACTTATTGTTTCTGTGCGGCATGTGTGCTATACTGACCATCGCGCAGAAGCGCAAGTAATTTGGGAGGTATAACAATTATGCGGAAGTTCCTGTCCCTGTTTCTGGCTCTTGCAATGAGCATCGCCTGCTGCACGCTGGCAGCGGCGGAGGATACGGCAGAAGCAATGCAGTATACCGAAGAAAACATCACCATCGACGCGGGCGATCACCAGATTCCCGCAACGCTGACCGTGCCTGTTGGCGCGGAAGGGGAAAAGTTCCCGGCTGTTGTTATGCTGCATGGCAATGGCTCTACCCGCCACGAAGCGGGCAATGCCTATGATTATGCTGCGCTGGCAATGGCGAAGGCAGGCATCGCGACGATTCGTTTCGACTACATCGGCAATGGCGACAGCACCAGCGATTACATCGACTTCACCTATGACAAGGGTGTGGAAGACGCGATGAAGTGCTACGAATACCTCAAGACGCTGGGCACCATCGACATGGATCATGTGGGTGTGATGGGCTGGAGCCAGGGCGGCCGTCTGGCGCTGCTGACGGCTGCGCGCAACGAGGTGTTCACCTCCGTGCTGACGTGGGCAGGCGCTTACGATCAGAAGGGCAATGAGGCAGAACAGTACGCAATTGCCAAGGAAAACGGCTATTACGAAGTGACCTATGACTGGCGTGAACCGCTGAAGCAGTCTCCTGCCTACTATGAATGCGCGATGAGCATTGATTATCCGGCGGAAGTTGCTAAGATCAAGGTGCCGCTTCTGGCAATCAACGGCAAGGCGGACACGACCGTGGTGCCGGAAACCGCGCAGAAGATTGTGGATGCGGCGGTGAATTCCCCGGATGCGGAAGTGCTGCTGCTGGACGGCGCGGATCACACCTTCTGCGTCTTCAGCAATGACGACACGGTGCTGAAGACCTTGGTGCAGGATACCATCGACTGGTTCAAGAAGACGCTGTAAGCGCAAAAAGTCAGCAAGGGCTGCGAAGGAGTGGAGAACATTCCTTCGCAGCTTTTTTTGCGTGTGTTTTGTACAAATTGTGTATTCCGACTGTACAAAAACGGAAAGCAAGGTATAATAATAGGAAAAGCAAGGAGGTCATGCAGACATGGAACTGAACGTGATTCGACAGGCAGACCCGCAGGTGGCGGACGCGATTGAGGCGGAACTGAACCGTCAGCGCTCGCATATTGAACTGATTGCGTCGGAGAACTTCGTATCCCCGGCGGTGATGGCGGCGATGGGCTCGTGCCTGACGAACAAGTACGCGGAAGGGTATCCCGCGCACCGCTACTACGGCGGCTGCGAATGCGTGGATGTGGTGGAAAACCTCGCTCGTGACCGCGCTAAGCAGCTTTTCGGCTGCGAGTACGTCAACGTGCAGCCGCATTCCGGCGCGCAGGCGAATACGGCGGTGTACTTCGCCATGCTCCAGCCGGGCGATACCGTCATGGGCATGAGCCTGTCCAACGGCGGCCATCTCACGCACGGCAGCCCGGTCAACCTGTCTGGCAAGTACTTCCATTTCGTGCCTTACGGCGTGGATGCGCAGGGCTATATTGATTATGACGCCATGCGCGCGCTGGCGCTGGAATGCAAGCCGAAGATGATTGTCTCCGGCGCATCGGCGTACCCGCGCACGATTGATTTCGAGAAGATTCGCGCCATCTGCGACGAGGTGGGCGCGCTGATGATGGTGGATATCGCCCACATTGCGGGGCTTGTTGCGGCGGGGCAGCATCCGTCGCCCGTGCCGTATGCTGATTTCGTCACGACGACGACGCACAAGACGCTCCGCGGCCCGCGCGGCGGCATGATTATGTGCCGCGAGCAGTACGGCAAGGCGATTGACAAGGCGATTTTCCCCGGCACGCAGGGCGGCCCGCTGATGCACGTCATTGCGGGCAAGGCGGTCTGCTTCGGCGAGGCGCTGAAGCCGGAATTCAAGGACTATCAGGCGCAGATTATCAAGAACGCGAAGGCGCTGGAAGCCGCGTTCCGGGCGGAAGGCATCAAGATGGTGTCGGACGGCACGGACAACCATCTGCTGCTGCTTGATTTTTCCGGCACGGAGATGACGGGCAAGCTGCTGGAGACGCTGCTGGAAGAAGCGAACATCACGGTGAACAAGAACACCGTGCCGAACGAGACGCGCTCGCCGTTTGTGACCAGCGGCGTTCGCGTGGGCACGCCGGCAGTGACGAGCCGCGGCTTCAAGGAAGCGGACATGGCGAAGGTCGCCAAGTGGATTGCGCGCGTCGTTCGGGAAGGGGAAAATGCTGTTCCGTCGGTGAAGGCGGAGGTGGAAGCCTTTATGAAGAATTTCCCGCTGTATGAGTGACGGGGGTTTCGCTCCTGCGGGAGCGACGAGGGGGCTTTGCGCTCGCCCCCTCGACCCCTTCGCAGTGCACACTCCCATGCTTTGGGGTTTCATATTTCTTTGCTATATAGAGCATCTAACCCGAACCGCAGGTTCGCCGGATAAACACGCGGACACCGTATGCAGTCGTTACCAACTGAATCGCGCGGAAGGGTCAAGGGAGGAACTCCCTTGGGTTCCCCCAATCAACACGCGGGCACACTATGCAGTTGCGCTCAACCCAATCGCGAGAAGGGTGTCGAGAGGGTCGAAGACCCTTCGCGGGTGCAGGGCAGAGCCCTGCCGGAGTCCAGAGGCAGAGCCTCTGGCGCCTCCCTTGTACACGAAAAATTCATACTTTCCTTGCAAATCCACCAAATTTGAGCCGGAATTTCGGCTAAATTCCGGTGGATTTTTTTTTGAATGTGTGCTATACTATATGAACGAGGGGTCTGTGCGTTGCAAAACAGACCGCAATCAAACGCCGCCATTCCGGAATGATGATGCTGGGGAAGTCGGAATTGTGGAATGAAGAAAAGGAAGTCGCCGGTGGAGGGCTTGCAATGCCCGTCCTGCGGTGATGGAATCGGCAGCGTTTGGCAAACGACGGGGAAATGCTGCGAAAGCGGACACGGGCAGGGCAGTCCTGCGCGGGCAGTTTTCGGCTGCAAAGGCGCAACGGATAAAATGCGTTTTTTCCCGGCATGGAAATAATGCTGATGGGGTTCGGCGAAACGCAGGCTTGCCGTGTCCAGCAGCAGTTTTCCGCAAAAATGGCTTTTTTACTTCCGTGATGGAAGTATGTGAAAGAGAAGGAACGAAAACGTTTGAAAGAGAGTGATGGTATGACCCCGAGAACGAAAGCAGCGCAGCCGGCAAGCCGCCTGCGGATTGTCAGCCTTGGCGGTGTGGATGAAATCGGCAAGAACATGACAGTTTTTGAATATGAGGATGACATTGTGGTGGTTGACTGCGGCAGCATTTTCCCCAAAGAGGACATGCTGGGCGTCGATCTGGTCATTCCGGATGTGTCCTATCTGGTGGAGAAGAAACGCAACGTGCGCGGATACCTCTTCACCCACGGGCACGAGGACCACATCGGCGCGACGCCGTACATCCTGCGCCAAGTGCCCGCGCCGCTCTACGGAACGAAATTGACGCTGGCGCTGGTGGACTTGAAGCTCAAGGAGCACCGCATTCAGGGCATCCCGATGCAGGTGGTGCAGCCGCGCGACGAGGTGCGGCTGGGCAAGAACTTCACGGCGAAGTTCATCCACGTCAGCCACTCCATCGCGGGGGCGTGCGCCATTGCGCTCACCTGCCCGGCAGGTACGGTCGTCGTCACCGGCGACTTCAAAATTGACTACACGCCCGTCGATGGGCATATCACCGACCTTGCGTCCTTCGCCGAGCTGGGCGAGCGCGGCGTGCTGGCGATGCTGTGCGAATCCACCAACGTCGAGCGCCCCGGTCACACCATCTCCGAAAAGAAAATCGGCGTGACGTTCGAGAACATGTTCCGCGACGCGCAGGGGCGTGTGATTGTCGCCATGTTCGCGTCGAACATCCACCGTATGCAGATGGTCATTGACAACGCCCTGCGCTACGGCCGCCGCGTCTGCTTCATCGGGCGCAGCATGGTCAACGTCAGCCGCGTGGCGATGCAGATTGGCGAACTGCGGATTCCGCCGGAAGCCATTATTGAGGCGGACGCGCTCGACCAGTACCCGGACAACGAGATTCTGGTGATGACGACGGGCAGTCAGGGCGAGCCGATGGCAGGCTTGACGCGCATGGCGTACAGCGAACACCGCAAGCTGCAAATCCGCCAAAGCGACACGGTGATTATCTCCGCCACTTCCCGGCTCGGATGGTACCTCATAATCAAAATTCAACACCAGATGCACATCACC
>ENA-UEQS01001614-UEQS01001614.1-human-gut-metagenome-genome-assembly--contig:-NODE-1614-length-13856-cov-6.503665_pt1 | contig 13856 bp, 10 predicted proteins | sample MGYA00242953_ERZ507953 | MGnify/ENA primary metagenome ERZ507953 (study PRJEB26167, sample SAMN06115474) | human gut metagenome | host: Homo sapiens | place: China:Jiangsu | collected 2016-07-06...
AGGACGGTCTGTCCGGTTGCATGGCCCTCAAGCGGAAAGACGAGGCGACGTTCTCTCTCGAAAAGCTGGCTGTGGCCCCGTGGAGCCGGAACCGGGGATACGGCGGGGCGCTGGTGGCGCACGCCGTGGAGGAGGTGCGGCGGTCCGGAGGCGGAACGATCTGCATCGGGGCCATGTACGAAAACAGGAAACTGGTGCGCTGGTACGAGAGGCAGGGCTTCAGCATTACGGGAACCCGGAAGTTCGCGCACCTCCCGTTCGTGGTGTGTTTCATGGAGAAGAGCGTGTGAGGGCGGGGCGTCTTGGACAGGGCGGAGCACGGGTGGGATGCGGCGTTAGAAAGATTGATCAAGCGTTCAATTTGGACGATTGACCCCCTCTCAAAGGGGACGTACAAGGTTCTCATGAGAACTGAACATCCGAATGCTTCCTGCAATGTGGAACGTCCCGTCGTCTCCCTGCGCACCGTCATTATCGCCGTGGGGGCCGCCCAATTCATGCTGCCGTTCATGCTGTCCGGCGCGGGGCCGCTGCTGCCCGCCATCGGGCGGGATCTGCACGCCAGCGCCATGCAGTTGAGCCTCATCAACGCGGCCTACACGTTGTCGCTGGCGATTTTCCATCTGGTGGCGGGCCGGGTGGGGGACATGGTCGGGCGCAAGCGGCTTTTCCTCAGCGGCCTGTCGCTGTTCGTCGTCATGTCGGCCTTGCTGCCGTTCGTGACGAACATCTGGCTGTTCCTGTGCTGCCGTTTCGTACAGGCGATGGGCACCGCCATCATGAACACCTGCGCGCTGGCGATCCTGGTGAGCTGCGCGCCGCCGGAACAGCTCGGCAGGGTGCTCGGGCTCACTTCCATCGGCGTGTACAGCGGCCTGTCGCTCGGCCCCGGCCTGTCCGGGCTTCTCGGCACAGCCCTTGGCTGGCAGTTCCTCTTTTTCAGCGTGGTCCCCATCGGGATCATCGCGTGGCTGCTCATGTACTGCAATGTCCGCTGCGACTGGAAGGACGCCCCGGACGATCCCTTCGACTGGCGGGGGAGCCTCTTCTATACGCTTGCCGTCAGCCTGCTGTCCATCGGGGCGATCTGGCTCTTTTCCGGCGCATGGGCGGGCGTCCTGTTCGCCTTGGGGGTGGTGTTCCTCGGACTGTTCCTGTGGGAGGAGCGCCGTTCGCACCATCCCATCCTGGACGTCGCCTTCCTCGTGAAGAACAAGGCGTTCGCCCTGAGCACGCTGGCCTCCTTCATCAATTATAGTTCCATTTTCGGCGTGACCTTCTATTTTAGCCTGTACCTTCAAGGCGTCCACGGGCTGACCCTGCTCGAAACCGGGTTGCTCCTGTCGGCGCAGCCTGCCGTTCAGGTGTTTATTTCACCGCTTGGCGGGCGTATGGCGGACAGGCACGGCGCGGACATCATCGCCACGATCGGCATAGCGGTGTGCGGCGTCGGCCTGCTGCTGGCCTCTTCCCTCGACGGGGCGTCGTCGCTGTGGGTGGTCACGCTGGTCCAGCTTGTGATAGGCTCGGGCATCGCGCTGTTCGCGTCTCCGAACACCAGCGCGATCATGACCAGTGTGGACGAAGCGCACATGGGGCAGGCTTCGGGGCTGGTGGGTACGGCCCGCACGCTCGGGACGCTGTCGAGCATGGTCATCATTTCCCTGACCATGAACGCCTATCTGTGCGACGAGGCGCTCGGCCCGAACAATATTCCTGAGTTTCTGGAGGCGATGCACATCAATTTCGCCCTGTTCGGGATACTCAACCTGCTCGGGATCTTCTGTTCGCTCGGAAGGATGGGCGGCCGCGTCAGACGTTTTTCGCATCGGCTGTTCCATCCGTGGAATCATCATTAAGACAGGTCGGTTATGACAAAGACACTTCTTCTGGATTGCGGCAGCGGCGGAAGGGCCTCCCAGCGGCTCATCAACGAACTCTTTCTCGAACAGTTCGACAATCCCATTCTCCGGACGCTGGACGACGCCGCCAAGCTGGAACTTTCCGGTCCCATCGCCATGAGTACGGACGGGTATACCGTCACCCCGCTGTTCTTCCCCGGCGGCAACATCGGCACCCTGGCGGTGCACGGCACGGTCAACGACGTGTCCATGCTCGGCGCGCGGCCCAGATATCTGACCTGCGGCTTCATCCTTGAGGAAGGGCTCGATCTCGATCTGCTGCGCAAGGTGGTGGAAAGCATGGCGGAGGCGGCCCGCAGCGCCGGGGTGCTCATCGTGTCCGGCGACACCAAGGTCGTGCCGCGCGGGGCCTGCGACAAGCTGTTCATAACCACGGCGGGCGTGGGCGAAATCCTTGCGGACCCGTCGCCGTCCGGCAGCGGCGCCCGGCCCGGCGACGCCATTCTGGTGAGCGGGGCCGTGGGCGATCACGGGCTTGCCGTGCTCGGGCAGCGCGACAGCCTTTCGTTCCTGCAAGGCGTCGAGAGCGACAGCGCCGCGCTCAACAAGATGGTGGAACGCCTGATGCTTGAGGTTGGGGATATCCATGTGCTGCGCGATCCCACGCGCGGCGGGCTGGCGACCACGCTGAACGAGATCGCCGGGCAATCCGGGGTGGTCTGTTCCATCGAGGAGGCCTCGATCCCGATCCACGATGCGGTGCGTTCCGGCTGCGACGTGCTCGGCCTCGATCCCCTGTACCTCGCCAATGAGGGCAAGATGCTGTGTTTTGTGCCGGAAGCCAAGGCTCAGGCCGCGCTCGACGTGCTCCGCTCCGAGCCGCAGGGACGCGAGGCCGCCCGTATCGGCACCGTGCTCGAAGCCGTGGCCCCGTCCCGTCCCGGTCAGGTCGTGCTCCAGACGCCCATCGGAGGCCGTCGCCTGTTGTCCATGCTCGAAGGCGACCAGTTGCCGAGGATTTGTTAGGAAAGTGAGGGAACAGGAAATGATGTGGGGAGGGGAGAAGGAACTTTTCTGAAGAAAAGCTTCCTTCTCCCCTCCCCACACCCCTCCCCTCATCTTCCAAAGACCTTTGTAACCGGCATCAGGCGCGGCGTTGTATGCCGGGCGGGGCCGGATGAAGAAACTTTAATGTCTGCGGGGGCTCACGAACTGAGTGCGGCGGATTGCTGCGCTGCCTCGTTTCCTCCTGAACTCCTTTCGTGCAGCCTCCCCCCGTCGAAGTTTTTGCTGGAGGGGGTACAGGGGAGGGCGCTTTTTTCAAAAAGCGTCGTCCCCCGATTCATCCGTCTTCATAATGAGAGGCTCCACAGACGTGGGAGCGAGGGCAAGGCACAGAGACTTTTGGGAAGGCGTTTTTTTCCTGTGGAAAGACAGCCTTCCCTTTCTGTTATAAAGAAAACCCTGTTGTCGTCATTTGCCAATCGGTGAAGCATGTCTTATTAGTTGAGGGATGCGGTGCTCGCCGTGTATCCTCTTTTTCGGGAGTTTTCATGATAGGTTTCCTCGTACGCAAGATTTTCGGTAGTAAAAACGATCGTTTTCTGAAAAAACTCAGGCCGCTGGTGGCTAAAATCAATGCGCTTGAGCCCGAAATGCAGGCCCTTGCGGATGAGGAACTGCCGCAGCGCTTGGCCGTCTATAGGGAACAGGTGCAAAACGGGGAAAAGGATCTGGACGCCGTTCTCCCCGAAGTGTTCGCCTTGGTCCGCGAGGCCAGTACCCGAGTGCTCGGTATGCGGCATTACGATGTGCAGCTGCTCGGCGCGATGGCTTTGCACAACGGCAAGATTGCTGAAATGAAAACAGGCGAAGGCAAGACCCTCGTCGCCACTCTCGCCGTCATCCTGAACTCGCTGGAAGGCAAGGGCGTCCACGTCGTTACCGTCAACGACTACCTCGCCAAGCGTGACGCCGAATGGATGGGCCGGCTGTACAACTTCCTCGGCCTTTCCGTGGGCGTCATCGTCGCGGGCCTGAGCGACGAACAGCGCAAGGAAGCGTACGGCGCGGACATCACCTACGGCACGAACAACGAGTTCGGCTTCGACTACCTGCGCGACAACATGAAATTTTACGCCGAGCAGCTGGTGCAGCGCGGCCACCATTACGCCATCGTCGACGAAGTGGACTCCATCCTGATCGACGAAGCCCGTACGCCGCTTATCATCTCCGGCGCGTCCGACGAATCCACCGATCTGTACCAGAAGGTGGACGAAGTTGTCCGCACACTCGAAAAGGAAAAGCACTACACGGTCGACGAAAAGGGCAAAACCGCGTCGCTCACCGACGAAGGCGTGCTGTACGTGGAAGAACAGCTCGGCATCGAGAACCTCTACGACACCGCCAACATCACCGCGCAGCATCATGTGTTGCAGTCCCTCAAGGCGCACACCGTATTCCGCCGCGACGTCGACTACATCGTGAAGGACGATCAGGTCGTCATCGTCGACGAGTTCACGGGCCGCCTCATGGCCGGACGCCGGTTCAGCGACGGCCTGCATCAGGCTCTCGAAGCCAAGGAACACGTCACCGTCGCCGCCGAGAACCAGACCCTCGCCAGCATCACGTTCCAGAACTATTTCCGCATGTATGACAAGCTGTCGGGCATGACCGGCACGGCCGACACCGAAGCCGTGGAATTCGCCCAGATCTACGGTCTGGAAGTGTCCACCATTCCGCCGAACCGCCCCATGGTCCGCAAGGACATGCCGGACCTCATCTACCGGACGCGGCGTGAAAAGATGCAGGCCATCATTCAGGCCATCAAGGAACTGCACGCCACGGGCCAGCCCGTGTTGGTGGGTACGATTTCCATCGAAACGTCCGAACTCATTTCGCAGCTCCTGAAACGCGAAGGCGTGCCGCACAGCGTGCTCAACGCCAAGCACCACGCGCAGGAAGCCGAAATCGTCGCGCAGGCCGGTCAGGCCGGCAAGGTGACCATCGCCACCAACATGGCGGGGCGCGGTACGGACATCAAGCTCGGGGAAGGCGTCGTCGAACTCGGCGGCCTGCACATCCTCGGCACCGAACGCCACGAGAGCCGCCGTATCGACAACCAGTTGCGCGGCCGTTCCGGCCGTCAGGGCGATCCGGGCTCCTCGCGTTTCTATCTGTAGCTCGAAGACGATCTCATGCGCCTGTTCGGTTCCGACCGCCTTTCCGGGCTCATGCAGAAACTCGGGATGCAGGAAGGCGAGCCCATCGAGAACAACATGGTTTCCCGCGCCATCGAGAATGCCCAGAAGCGCGTGGAAGGCCATCACTTTGAAATCCGTAAGACCCTGCTGGACTATGACAACGTCATGAACCAGCAGCGTACCGTCATCTACAGCCTGCGCCGGGATCTGATGCAGGAGCCGGATCTTGAGCCCATCCTGAACGAGTATTTGTCCGATCTGCTGGACGATATGTATGCCGGGCTCGAAGTTTCCAAGGCCGCACGCGACATCGAAGATGAAAAGCCCGTGCGCGCCCGCCTGTCCGAGGTCATGAACATCGACCGCGTGCTGCCCGGCGATGCGCCCCTGCCGACCCGTGAAGAGGCGCAGGAACTGGTGCTGTCCATCATGGCCCAGTTGCGGGAAGAGGCCGGGCCGCTGTACGCGGACCTGCTGCGTTACTTCCTGCTTGAGGAACTGGATCGCGGCTGGAAGGAACACCTCCGCAACATGGACTTCCTGCGCGACGGCATCGGCCTGCGCGGTTACGGCCAGCGCGATCCCAAGCTGGAGTACAAGCGTGAAGGCTTCAACATGTTCCAGGAACTGCTTGTGCACATCCGTGAGGGAGCGTTCCGCGCCCTTACCCGCGTGCGCGTGGAGCAGCGGCCCACGGAAGTTGCGGAAGAAGTTGTCGCCGCGCCCGAGCCGGAACCGATGTTCCAGCACAAGGAGCAGCCGCAGCAGCTTTCCTACTCCAACGAACCCGAAGATCTGCTCGGGGCTCCCGCTCAGGCCAAAGCCGAGAACAAGCCGGGCCGCAACGATCCCTGTCCCTGCGGCAGCGGCAAAAAGTACAAGAAGTGCTGCGGCGCGAACGAGAAATAGTGAAAGCGGTTTTGGGAAGGGGAGAGTGTTCCGAAAAAGGCTCTCCCTCCCTCAAGATTGCCAGCGAGGGCACAGCCCTCCCGCCTCAAGGCTTTTGTAGGGGATCCCTGTGTGGGGATTGACCCTGACGCAGAAAAGATTGCATGTGCAAACGCCTCCTGTGCTGGTCGCGGGAGGCGTTTTTTGTGGGAGCTGGAGGATGGGATCGGAAACGCGTGAGATTGTCATGGCTTTTTCAAGGGAGTTCGGAGAAACTGAATCACCTCCTCGTTGGGATATGAAAATGGAAAGATGTTTGGGGAGGTGGCTGAAAGGCCCCCTTTTTTTGTTTGAGCTGCAAAGTGAGGTAGTGATGCGAAACCGTCTGGTGTTGTTGGCGGCTTTGATGTGGTGTCTGTCCGGTGTCGCGGCAGCGGCTCCGGCGATGGATATTGTGCTGTATCCTTCGAGCGCGCAGGTGCAGGTTGACGATACGCTGCCCGTGAAGAACGGGGCGGTGGCCTTTGTGGTCCCTGCGGGTACCGACTTGGAGTCTCTCGTTATTTCCTTGGATAAAGGCGAAGTCATCAGCCGCCGGGCAATCCCGGTTCTGGTGGCGGACAGCGAGACCGTAGCGGCGTTGCGCCAGGATTTGGCCGAAGCGCGTGCACATGCGGCGGGGCTGGAAGGCGAAGCCGCAGCGGTGGCGGCGCGGATCTCGCTGTGGAGCAAGGGCGCGCTGGCGCAAGAGATTTCGATGGCGGAGATGGAAAAGCTGGATGCGGCTATGCCGGAACGCCTCAAGGCGTTGTATGTGCAGGCCGCAGCACTGGAGCCGCAGGTCAAGGAAGCGCGGGAAGGCGTGGCGCGCCTTGAGCAGGCCTTGTCCGAATACGGCGATGCGGCGACGGGCACCCAGGTCGAGGCGCAGGTCGGCGATCTCTCCGGAAATGTCCGGGTACGCTATTCGTACATGCTGTCCGGATGCGGCTGGTCTCCGGCCTACCGGTTCGATGCGGAGCCGGAAAAGGGATTGGTGCGTTTCACGCAGCAGGCGGAAATCCGGCAGGCGACGGGGCAGGACTGGAAGGGCGTGCATCTTACGCTGGCTTCCGCCGATCCGGGCAGCGGATTGCAGCCGGGCAGCCTGCCGAACTGGACGTTGCGGAAGGTGGAGCATATGCCCCGGGCGCTCGCCGCGAGCCCCGTCATGGAGCAGGCGGCGATGGACGCGGCCCCCAATATGATGATGAAGGCGGCTCCGCCCGTAGATGTCCGTGAAATGGCGACGTTCGCGGCGTGGGACTTGGGGACGCGCACGGTTCCCGCCGGTCGGCCCGTGCTGTTCGAGTTGGCGCGGGGTGACTGGAAGGCGTCGTTCGTCCGCTTGGCCCGTCCCGGCTACGGCGGCAAGGCGGCGTGGCTGATGGCCGAGGTTCGTTTGCCCGAAGCCGTGGACTGGCCGCATGGCCCGGCCCAGTATTCGGTGGACGGGTTGCCCGTGGGGGCGGGAACGTTTGCGCTGTCAGGGGATCACGAGGATATGTTCTTCGGCAGGGATTCCCGTGTGACGGTGGACATGAAGCAGGATCTCCGCCAGAGCGGCAGCAAGGGCTTTGTGGGCAAGCGCCAGACCCGCGACTGGAAGTGGACGATTGAGGTAACCAACAGCCATACGCAGCCCGTTGCCGTGCGCGTGGAAGATCCCGAACCGCAGATCGGCGACAGCGCCATCGAGGTGAAGGTCGTCGCCAAGCCCGCCCCGGTTGTGAAGGATCACGTCAACACGTGGAATCTCACCGTGCCCGCTTCCGGCAAGAGCGTCATCGACTACACCGTCGAAGCCTCCGCGCCCGAGGACATGCGCCTTATCTACGGAAGGTAGAGAAAGTGGGAGGGGAAACTTTCTTCAAAAAGCTTCCCCTCCCCAAACCCCTCCCTCTCCCCGCCAATTCCCTTACCCCATCCTTTTGAACATCTTGTCCAGATCGCTGGTGCCCCATTGCAGGACGCAGGGCCGCCCGTGCGGGCAGAACTGGCGGTTCTCGGTCATGAGCCACTGGGCGATGAGGTTGACCGCTTCATCCGGGGCGAGGGCGTCCCCGGCCTTGATTGCGGCCTTGCAGGCCATTGTGGCCCAGAGCGAATGGAGATCCTCCTTGCGCCCGGCGAGTACCTCACGGATGAATTCCCCGGCGGCGGCACGCTCCAGCAAAGGCGGCACGGCGCGCACTTCGAGCACGGTTCCGGCTCCCTGTTCCCGCAGCGCCAGCTCGAACCCGAGCGCGGAGAGGGATTCGTGAAACTCCTGAATGCGCTCCCGTTCCGCCGGATGCAGCGTATATTCGAGCGGCAGCACCAAGGGCTGGGACATGCCCGAAAAGCCCCCGGCCTCTATCCGGGACACCAGCACCCGCTCGTGTGCGGCGTGCTGGTCGAGGATCAGCAGGGACGCGTTGTCGCGGCCGTTGCGTATATCCCGGAGCAGCAGATACGTCCCGCCGATCTGCCCCATGTACACGTAAGGGCCGACGCGTACTTGGCCTTCGCCAAGCTGCTCGATTTCGGGCTGTTCGGGCTCGGAGGGTCTGGCGCGGTTGGCGGCTGGTGGCTGCACGGCGGCGTGCGGCGCGGTTTCCGGTAACGGAGCGGCACCTGCCGTCGGAGGCTGCGGAGCCGCGAACGCTTGGGGGGCTTCGTGGAAGGATGGGGCGGCGTGATTGTCGGGAACCTTGTCCCACGGAAGCCCTTCCTCTCCATACAGCAGCGGCTCGGGGACAGAGTCCGGTTCGGAGGCTGGCCGTTCCGATGCGGGGGGCACGGCGGAAGGCGTTTCTTCGTGATCCGGCGGGATGAGGGGTTGCTGCCGGGGCCGCATGATCCGCTCTCGATCCGCCTCGCCCCAAAAGCCGAGGGGCTTGGGCTCGTACGCGGGGGCATGGCGCGCTTCTTCGCCGGAAGGGGCCGCGTCAAGATCGCCCGTGGGGAGATTGCGGACAACCGCCTCCTCCACGGCCCGGAGCACGGCCCCGAACACGGAGCGCTCATCCCGGAAACGGACTTCGATCTTGGCTGGGTGCACGTTTACGTCCACTTCTTCCGGAGGCAGATCCATGAACAGGACGATCTGCGGGTATTCCTTGGAAAGGAGGCGCCCCTTGTAGGCTTCGCGGACGGCGCGCAGGATGACCTTGTCGTTGACGGCCCTGCCGTTGACGTAGAGCAGCATCCGGTCACCGCGCGGCTGGGCCTGTCCGGGCGGGGAGACCAGCCCGTGGACGCGGATGTCATTGGTGGTGCGGTCGAACGGCAGCAGGGTTTCCGTAACGGAATCGGGCCAGATGACCGAGAGGCGCTCCTGCAGGGACTGTCCGGCGGGGAACCGCAAGACTTCCCGCGTCCCGGCAAGGAAGATGAAGCCCGCGTCCGTATGCGTAAGCGCCAGACGGGTGAGGAGTTCCTGCGCACGCTTCTGTTCGGTCGCGGGCGCTTTCAGAAATTTGAGGCGGGCGGGGATGGTGGCGAAGAGGTCGCGGATTTCGACGACCGTTCCCTTGTGCAGGCCGCTCGGCCCTTGCTGGGCGAGCACGCCGTGTTCCATCTGGATGAAGGCCGCATCGGGCTCGGCGTCTTCCGAGGCGCGGAAAGCCGACTCCATGCGGAAACTGGACACGGACGCGATGCTCGGCAGGGCTTCGCCGCGGAACCCGAAGGAGCTGATGTGCCAGAGATCGTCCATACTGGTTATTTTGCTGGTGGCGTGGCGCGTGACGGCCAGCTCCAGCTCGGCGGCGGGGATGCCCGCGCCGTTGTCCCTGACCCGGATGAGGCTCTGCCCGCCGTTTTCCAGCGTGACCTCGATCAACGTTGCTCCGGCGTCGAGGCTGTTTTCCACAAGTTCTTTGACTACGCTTGCGGGACGTTCCACGACTTCACCGGCTGCGATCTGATTGCGCAGTTCGGGTGAAAGGAGGTGGATGCCGCGGCGTTCGGCAGGTGAACCGTCGTGAGGGGATGTTTCGTTCATCCATTTGATATAGTGTCTTGCGGAAAAAGGCGCAAGTGGATACCGTAGAGCAAAGCGGAGCGCCGGGTTGCGTTCCGTGGGATGGGGCGCTTTGCCCATACCGCAACAGATGGAGGTTTTCATGCGTCGTCTTTTCTTGTCCGGCCTGATGGTTCTGGCTTTTTCCGTCACCGCGTTCGCGGGTGTGGATGTGAGCAAACTCCAGCTTCCCGGCGACATCACGCAGGCGCAGGCCGATACGGTCATCAAGGGCGCTCTCGCCAAAGCCAAAGAGCAGGGCGTGCCCATGAACATTGCCGTCGTGGACGCCGGGGGCAACCTGAAGGCTTTCACGCGCATGGACGGGGCCTTCCTCGGCAGCATCGACATTTCCATCGGCAAGGCCCGTACCGCCCGCCTGTTCAACATGCCGACGTCCGCCCTCGGCGCGGCTTCGCAGCCCGGCAAGGAATTGTACGGCATTGAAGTCACCAACAACGGTCTGGTCATTTTCGGCGGCGGCGAACTGCTCAAGAACAAGGACGGCGTCATTGTCGGTGCCGTCGGCGTGAGCGGCGGCAGCGTGGCTGAGGACACCAACGTGGCCAAGGCCGGCGTCGCGGCGTTCAAGTAGCCGGCTGAATAAAAAACAGAAAGGGTGGAGACGTTTGCCGGGAATAGGCCGGTGCGTTTGCCGCCCTTCCTTAGCCTCCCTTTTCCGAAAAACGGGGCGGGCAGGTGAAGGCTCTCGGCGGGGTTCCCGTCAGGCAAAGAAAAGGCATGTGGACCGGATGGTTCCCATGCCTTTGTCGTTTGGGGGGTGCGAGCGTTTAATCTGTACCGTGGAGCTTGGCGGCGGTTTCTTCGTCCAGAAGCGTGCGGAGTTCGCGCAGAAATCCGTTGCCCTCGAAGTATTCTTTTCCGTAGCCGAGATTGAACCGGTAGTCGAAATCCTCCGGGTTGCGTCCCTGATTGTGCTGGATGATGGTTTCCGCCTTGTCCAGCGCCTTGACGAGCCGGGCTTCCGGGGTGGCGTTCGCGTTGTATTCCCGCCACAGGGCCAGCAGGGATTCGGCTTCCCGCTCGGGGAGCAGGGAAAAGGCCTTGTGCACGGCCCGGCTTTCCTCGCCGTTTTTTTCTTGCGGGTCCGGGCACAGTGCCGCCGAAATGTCTCCGCCGTAGAGTTCGCCCATGTCGTGGATCAGGCTCATCATAAGCACTTTTTCCCTGTTCAGGCCGGGAAGGCGTTCCGCAGCGAGCCCGGCGAACAAGGCCAGCCGCCACGAGTGCTCGGCGGTGCTTTCGCGCCGCCCGTCGTGTGTCCAAGCCGTGCGGGTGACGGCCTTCAGCCGCTCGGCTTCCTTGATGAATCGCAGGTACTGCTCAATGAAATCCATAGGTGTTTTTCCTGGGGCTTTCCGGTCAGGCCAGCTCTTTTTTGAGGTAAAGCATGTCCGTGAGGAGAACGCCGTCTTCATAGATTGGTTCGGGGTAGTTGTCGGTAAAGAATCCGGCGACGGTGTGCGAGTGCGTGAAACCGAACCGGGCGTAAAAAGCCACGCCGGGGCCTGCGGTTCCCACATACATCGCCCGGAAACGTGCCGCGTAGAATTTGAACAGGGTTTCCATCAGGCGGGTGGCGTACCCCTGCTTTTGGAATTGGGGATCGGTGGCGAGGTTCTTGAGTTCGCAGGCAGTGTCGGAATAGGGGATGACCACAGCCACGCAGACGGGCGCGTCGCCGATGGAGAGGACATGCATATCCCCGGCTTCCAGATAGCGATCGATCATGGCTTCGCAAGGGTCCGCGAGGAGAAGAAGCGGAAGGTACTGTTTCTTGCCGGTCGTGATGGTCTGGAAGGTGGCCATTGTCGTTCCTCAAAAAAGGTTGATGGCGTTTCCGCTCGTGAGGGAAAAGAAAAGCGTCTGCCGTTCCGGAAGGGGCGGCGGGTACGGAAAGGGGGAGCGGCGTACCGCGCGGGGAGATCCCGCAGGGCATTCCGCTCCCCCTCGTCAGGTCGGATCGGGTGTCTTACGCCAGAGCCAGCGAACCTTCGTAGGCGGGACGCTTTTCGCGGGTCTTGCGGTTTTGGGCCTCTTCAAGGGAGAGGTCGATGAGCTGAAGCGCCCGTTCGCTTTCCGCCTTGCGCAGGAAGGCATTGTTCAGCTGATGGCCTGAGCAGCATATTTCGAACTGGCCCTGAATAGGCATCCCGAGCATGGCCATGTCACCGATGAAGTCCAACACCTTGTGGCGGACGAATTCGTCCTTGTAGCGCAGGCCTTCAGGATTCATGACGCCGTTGTCGTCGAGCACGACCACGCTTTCCAGAGAGCCGCCGCGGGCGAGGCCGTGGCTATGCAGGTATTCGACGTCCTTGAAGAAGCCGAAGGTGCGGGCGTTGGCGACGCGGGTGAAGTTTTCCGGAGTCACTTCCATGCTGAAGCGCTCGCGGCCGATGGTCGGATGGGGAAAGTCGATGGTGCAGTCCACACGGAACCCGGCATAGGGGAGCGCGCGGATGTACTTGTCGCCGTCGCGCAGTTCCAAGGGGCGGCTGATGCGCATCACCTTGCGGGGCGCGGGCAGCTCACGGATGCCGGCTTCGGCGAACAGTTCCAGAAACGCCGCAGCGGAGCCGTCCATAATCGGGATTTCGCCGCCTTCGACGCTGATGATCAGGTTGTCGATGCCGAGGCCAAGTACGGAAGCCAGCAGGTGTTCCACCGTGGAGACGGTGGCCCCGTTCGAACCGAGAGTGGTGGCGAGCACCGTCGTGGCGACGGCTTTGGGGGCGGGACTCACGCGGCGGATGCCATCCGGGGTATGGATGTCGAAGATGATGCCCGTGTTGGCCGAAGCGGGGCGAAGGGCAAGGTAGACCTTGTTGCCGCTGTGCAGGCCAATACCGGAACAAGTAACGACGCGTTGAATAGTAGTCTGGTTCATGGAATCCCTCCGTTCTAACCTATAGCAAGAAGCGGGCCAAAATTCTTATTTTCATATCTCCTTTGAACAATACGAAAAAAATGTATTGTGGCAAAAAAGCAAGCGTGTCTTTTTCACAACACTGTGGCCCTCAAGCCGCGGGTTTCCGAGCGCTCGCCACTCGATCATGGCCTGACAAGTCTTTGAGAATCAAGACGTTTTCCCATTTGTGGCTTTCAAGCAACACTTTTATGGCAGCGCCTTGCGCATAGCCGTGCTCCATGAGCAGCAGGCCGCCCGGTTTGAGGGCCACGAAAGCCTCCTGGACCACGGCTATCAGGTGTTCCAGCCCTTCCGGCTTATCCGGGGGAGTGGAAGGGGCATGGCTGTGGCTGCCGCCGTGGTCATGATGGTGGTCATGGCTGGGGATCTTGTCCGAGTCCACAAAGTTCGGGACGAGCGCCGTGACAGGTTCGAAATCACGGACTTCGGCGGAGAGCCCTTCATATTCGGTTTTGCCGACATAGGGCGGGTTGCTGACCAGCAGATCCAGCGATTCCGGGCGCAGGAGAGGCCGGGTGAAGTCGGCGCGGACGGGTTGCAGCCGTTGGCGGACATCGTGGCGCACGGCGTTTTGGCAGGCCACGGCCAGCGCGCGGCCGGACAGATCGACCATGAGGCCGCGCCAGTCTGGGCGTTCCGCGCACAGGGTCACGGCGATACAGCCGCTGCCCGTGCCCAGATCCGCAAAATTGACGGGGCCGTCGCAGCCTTTGAGGGCCGCTTCGATGAGGTGCTCGGTTTCAGGGCGGGGAATGAGGGTGGCGGGCGTGACCCGGAAGTCCCTGCCGTAGAATTCGCGCTGGCCGAGAAGGTAGGCGGCGGGTTCGCCATCGGCTCGGCGGCGGAGCAGGCCGGTCATGCGGGAGAGCTGATCGCTGGAGAGGAAGGTTTCCGGATGGGTGGCG
>ENA-UEQS01001622-UEQS01001622.1-human-gut-metagenome-genome-assembly--contig:-NODE-1622-length-13823-cov-7.080605_pt1 | contig 13823 bp, 8 predicted proteins | sample MGYA00242953_ERZ507953 | MGnify/ENA primary metagenome ERZ507953 (study PRJEB26167, sample SAMN06115474) | human gut metagenome | host: Homo sapiens | place: China:Jiangsu | collected 2016-07-06...
ACCATCCCGCCGCACATTGACGGAATTGCCGTTGAGCTCCACAACCTTATGGTTTTTGGCGAACGCTTTGGTTACAAGGTCATAGTCATAGCGGTAATTCTGCTGCTCGGAATGGCCGATGCAATCCACATAAGGGTTTTCGGCCACAGCCAGCCACAGGCGGGTGGCTTCTTTTTCGGTCAGCAGACCGGGGATGCAGGGGCTGTGGATGGATGCCACAACCCAATCCAGCGCCCGCAAGCGGCTTTGGGTAAAATCCAGCCCGCCGTTTGTGTCCATCACATTGGCCTCCGCGCCGTACATCATCGCAACGCCGTGCAGTACCAGCGGCAAAGCCGTCTGGTTGGCAAAATGCCACATGTGCGGGGCATCCGGCATAGCCGGGCCGTGGTCGGTAATGGCCAGCGCCGCATAGCCGAGGGCGGCGGCTTTGGCAGCCATTTCATCTAAGGTATTAAATGCATGGGTAGCGCTTAAAGTATGGGTGTGAAGATCCGCAATGATCTGCATACAGATGGTACTTCCGTTTCTAGTGATAAAATGATAATTTACAGCCAGGCTCAGAACCCGCTCACATCGTTCTGCAAGCCAAGGCGGTTGAGCAGTTCCTGCGCCGCGTTATAGCCCATCTCTTTCTGGCGATTGTTGATGGCTGCAGTTTCCAGGATAACGGCCAGGTTACGGCCGGGCATAACGGGGATCAGCATACTGGGCACCTTAACGCCAAGGATATCATAGGTGTTGCTTTCCAGGCCGGTGCGGTCATAATTCTTGGTGCGGTCCCAGGCCTCCAGCTCAATGACCATTTCCACCTCAACGCTGTTTTTGACCGCGCCGATACCAAACAGGCGCGCCACGTTGATGATGCCGATGCCGCGCAGCTCAATAAAGTGGCGGATGTTCTCCGGTGCCATGCCCATGATCTTGCTGCTGGAAACCTTGCGCAGCTCCACAGCATCGTCCGCAATCAGGCGGTGGCCGCGCTTGACCAGCTCAATGGCCGTCTCGCTTTTGCCAACGCCGCTGTCGCCAAGGATCAGGATACCTTCGCCGTATACTTCCACCAACACGCCGTGGCGGGTGATGCGGGGGGCGAGCTCGGTGCTCAGCGCCTGGATCAGGGAGCTCATCAGCGGGGAGGTCATCTCAGCCGACTGCAGCAGTGGCACGCCGTACTTTTGGGCAAACTCCATCATTTCCGGCAACGGCTCAAATCCGCGGGTCAGGATGACTGCCGGCGGCTGGAAAGAGAAAAGCTTTTCGAGATGGGTACGGCGGATTTCCGGGTCCAGCTCATTCAGGTAGGAAAGCTCAGTCAGGCCGATGATCTGGATCCGGGTGCGGTCAAAGTACTGATAGTAACCGGCCAGCATGATGCCGGGGCGGTAAACCTCGGCGGTATAGACCTTAAACTGGTCAAGATCCTTGGGGGTGTAGGCAACGGTCAGATGGGATTCGCGCGCAAGCTTGTCAAGGCTGACGAAAAACTGCTCCACGGAAAATGCGCCCCTTTCCAATTTTAGTCATGGTATATCGTTTTAGGTTTGCGATCAAATGGTTTTGTTAGTATTATAACGTACAGGATTTTTTTTGTACAGTCATAGCCGAAATAATTTTGATTCTTTCCTTGTTCCGGGGGTGAAACAGCAGGGCTTTCCCTGCCGGTTCTGCCGCACAGGTGTCCGCGGCGCTGCGATATTTCAATCATAATTCACCACAGAAAAAAATGCCCGCAGCAAAGCAGGCATTTTCATCTTAATGCAAATTATGGGGCACGTTATTCCGGTTTAGCAGCCAGCTTTACCGCACTGCTGCGCACCCAGGCATCCAGCCGGAAGAGCGCTGCCGACGCCGCGGCAACAGCCAAAAGGTAAACGCCAAACAAGAGCGCGGTATCCCGCCGGGTCATGGCGGCCAGGTCAAAGTTATCCACCAGGCGCAGAATGATGACATGGTGGGTTAGAAAGACCGCATAAGAATACTTGCTGAGGAGCGCACACGCATTTTGCAGCGGCACCCAGTGGATGCAGCCCCCCAGTGCGGCCAGCAGAATGAACGCCGCGGCACTGAACAGCGCACAGGCCACCTTGCCATCCGCCGCAGCGGGGGTAAACAGCAGCACCGCACACCCGGCCAGCACGCCAAGGCGCGCCGGGCGCTTCCAGTGTACAAACGCCATGCCGAGCAGGAATTCCGGGATATGGATTGCTACCAGGCGGGCATCCCACCCCATGTAATGCACCGGCAGGCTGGCCGCCAGCACTACGGCCCAAGTCAGCAGCGGCTGTTTGCGCAGCCCCCAGCGCAGCAGTGGGAACAGCAGGTACAAAAACAGGATACTGCCCAGGAACCACTCGCCCACGCAGGCAAAATCCATCGTGACCAAGCCCGCGGCCTGAGCAAAATTATCCAGCCCCAGGACCGTCAGCAGCAGGCTGGGCGTTTTGGCTGCGGCATAATACCCCGGCTTTGTGACAAAACGGATGGGAAAAAATATACACCACGCCAGCCAGAACATGGGGTACACCGCCTTGGCGCGCTTTTGGTAAAAGCGCGCCAGATTGAGCGGCTCTCTTCCCTGGCCGGGGCTGGTATACTGCAGCGCCGCGCCGGAAACCATAAAGAACAGCGAGGAGCCAAAGTCCCCCAAATAGATGTTAAAGGGCAGCACACTGCCGAACAGTTTGGACGGCAGTGTAAAATACCCGGTAACGGCAGCATTGAAATGAATGACCAGAATGCACACCAGCGCCACGGCGCGGATGAGGTCCAGATAAAACAGGCGCTGTTTTTTCACCGGGCACTCTCCTTTCGTTTGCGCAGGGCATTTTTGACGGTGCGGCCCATCAAGCGGAATACTGGGCCAACGCCGCGCTGGGCAGCAAGGGCGGCATCCAGCACATCGGCGCGGGCCGCACACTGGGCGGCGGTTTCAAATGTAGCGCTGGCATAGCCGTTATACTGGGCCAGCAGCGGCACCAGCCAGAAATCCGACTCCGTTTGCAGCGGCGGCAGCCCCTGCGGGAATGCCGCCCCCCGCACCAACAGACAGCCGCCATTGGGCAGCGGCGGCGGGGTTTCATCCAGAGGGAGCGGGCAATCCAGCGCAGACAGTTTTGCCTGTACGGCAGGTTTCTGCTGCTGCCAGCGCCGGGCTTTTTCGGCGGCGCAGCCCGCATACAGCGGCAGAGCCGGGCCAAGCACACCTACCAGCGGGTGGGCATCAAACAGTTCTGCCGCCTGGGCCAGCTGCAGGCTGGTTGGCATAGACCGGGCATAATAATAGCCCTCCACCCCGGCAGCACGCGGCAGCGGCAGGCAGTAGACGGCATCCGGCTGCAGGGCGCAGCCTTTTGCCAAAGTGTTGGCATCCAGCAAAATGGGCGCACACTCCCCCGCCGTTTGCGGCAGGATATAATGCCAGTGCAGGTTTTGGGTCATGGCGGCCAGCGGCTGCACCGGCAGCAATGCGCGCAGCAGGTCATCCACCGGGTAATCCGTCTCGGATTTCAGATAGTCATACAGTTCTGCGGCGGCCTGGCCGTCTGTGCGGCGCAATTCATCCGCATAGGGGGTAAAAAAGCTGCGGCGCTTGAAAAACGGGCACCCGCGGTCCGCCAGCAGCAGCTTGGGGCAGGCCATAATGGGGTTGACGAAAAGGCTTGCCAGGTCTTTTGTATCCACAAAGGTATCCCACCGGTAACCAAGGGCGGCAAAGTGGGCGGTAAACTGCGTTTCGTGCAGGCGGACGGAATCTTCATAGCTGGCGGGCAGGGCGGCCGCCTGCCAGTAAGCAAAAAAGTCTGCCATCATGCGGGAACGCACCACAACAAAGTGGGATTGAATATGCTCCGGCACCATGGCTTTTGCCCCGCCAAAGCGGTGGCTGCGCATAGCATAGTGGCGGGTCAGGCCCCAGAAATCCAGCTCCGGGCGCCCATCCATCGCAGCAAACATGGCAGCTACATCCCCAACCGGCCCGGCAAGGGTATAGTTCATCAGCACAACTTCATCATAATGCAGCAGCATATCCAGGCCAATCTGCAAAACAGCGTCCCGGTAGGCTCCCACATCAAAGCCTGTGTTTTCACGCTCCAGCACAGTGTGGCAGCAGCCTTGCGCCCACTGGCGGGATTCCGGCTGCAAGGGGCCGTTATTGACAAAGAACACCTGCCCCACTGCGGCCATTTGCTGTACAGCAAAGCGGCAGGCTGCATCAGCCTGCCCGTTGGGGTGATAATTGAAATAGATAATCAGCCGTTTTTTCATAGCGGTTGGCTTAATCCTCATAGGTCACGTCATGGGGGCCCAACACCGTGCGCTTAACGCGCATCATGTTTTCGTAAGCGGATTTCGGCATCCGCTTACGCAGCCAGTTGCGGGCGCGGCGGCGCTTGGAATTCTCATACGGGCCATAGTTTCCAAAACCGAACCAGTGCCTGCGCGCGGCAAAAGCACCGGCGCTGGCAGCGGCACTGCCAAAGGTGGTGCAGTCAAACACGCGGGCAAGCGGGCGGATCAGACCACCCGCGTATGCCTGCATGGAATCGCAGCGAGCAACGGCATAATCAGCGCTCATGGCCTGGGCGGGGTAATACCCTGCCCCCTGCGCCACAAAGGGATAGATACGCTCAATGGCATGGCTGATGGTACCATCCTGCGGCAGCGGCTCCGGCGGGAAATCCTCGTGCTTCCAGCCGTGGTCAAACAGTGGGGCCAATGCTTTTACGCGGAACCAGAATACGCTGCCAAAGGGGGCAATGGGCATTTTTTCGCCGGAAATAGGGCGGTCAATGCCCAGCTTTTTCATCAGGGCCTTGGTATTATCAAAGTTGGGGCCCCAGCCGTTGGAGCACATGTTCATGAAATACACGCCATGCGTGGGGAACGGCGGGCAGAGCAGGCCCAGATAAGGGTCTTTTTCAAATTCTGTCAGCACATTCAGCACATAGTCTGCGTTTTTGCAGATATTCTCGTTACAGACATAGCCAAAGCTGGCGCCAACGCTTCCGGGTTTGGTCTGGATGGCCTTTTTATCGTGCATAAAGCAGGCGTAATCATACTCCCGGATCTGCGGGGCAAGGTCACACAGGAACGCTGCCACATCGCGGCCGCGGTTTTCGACCACCTTTACGGTAACGGCATGCAACGGCAGGGTGCGGAACGCTTCTTCGATCTGCTGCTTTTTCTCCGGCGTGTTGGTAGAAATAAAAACGTCCGTCTCCGGCGGCATGTTGGCGGCAAAGGCGCAGCTTTGGGGCAGCATATCCATAAAATACAGGTGCATGCACAGCGCAATGCGGCGGTTTTTGCGCACGGCAGCGGCGCAGGCCTCATCCTGTACCCTTTCCGGAATCAGGCGGGTCAGACCCAGATTGCGGGTAAAATCATAAGGGTGCATGGTGCGGATCATGTTTTTCCAGATCAGCTCCAGCGGGTAATCCGTATGGTCCCGCAGGTAGGCGTACAGTTCCCGCACCGGCTCCCCGGCGGTATCATTCAGGTATGCCTCAAAATCATGCATAAAGCTGCGGCGCTTGAACAGCGGGCACTTTTTATCCCGTAGTAACCGCGTGGGGCAGACAAGCAGCGGATAATCCGTAAACTCTTTCAGATCGTCCGTGTTGACATAGACATCCCACTGGTAGCCTTTATCGGCAAACTGTTTGGTAAACACCGATTCGTACCGCTGCACAGAGTCGGTATAGCTTTCGATCATGGGCATGGTATCCCAGTAATTTTGCAGCTCTTTGCTCTGGATGAACTTTTTGCGGTAGACAATAAAGTGGGACTGAATGTGCACCGGCAGGTAATTATAAAGATGTTTGCCCTTAAAGGGGTTGCCCTCCGCCCCATGGTGGATCGTCAGGCCCCAAAAATCAAGGTTGGTGCGCTCGGCCATGGCGTCAAACATTTCTTTCAAGGGGCGCACAGGGCCCATCAGGGTAGAGTTCGTCATGACCACTTCGTCAAATTCGCTCAAACGCTGCCAGCCGTAATGATCCAGCGCGGTTTTATAGGCCCACACATCCAGGCCCTTGTTTTCGCGCACAATAATTTGATCGGTAAATTCTTCAAATGCCGCGCGGCCCTGCTTGCTCAGCTTGCCGTTGCACACAACGATCAGCTCGGTCAGGTTACGGGCAAGATCGCGCAGGTAATAGGTGATAAAATCATCCACATCACCGTTTTTTTCGTAAAAGAAAAAAATACCCAGTCGTTTCATTCTGTCACCCTTTCCGGTTATCGTTATGCCAAACCTGCATCTTTTAATATTGCGTTAATCTTGGCGGGGTCGCCCCAAACGCCGGGGCTGTCATACGGGCGGTCCGGGAAAACGCCGTAATCCAGTTTGATCTTATAGTTTTTATCCCGCAGGAACTGCTCCACACGGTCAGCCAGGGTCCGCGGCTGGCCGGTGCAGACGTTGATGATGCCGTTGACCTTGTTCTGCACGCTGGCCGCCACAATCATGGTTGCCAGTTCATCCAGATCAATAAAATCGTACTTATTCTGCCCGCTGGTAAACGGGAACGTTGTTTTGCCGTCCAGCTCTGCCTGTGCGATTTTGGCAAAGATGGAACTGCCATGGGCTTCATCGCCCGTAATATAATAGGCGCGCAGCCAGTGCAGGTTGCAGCTGCTGCCCTGCAAAGAAAGCATCATGCTCTGGCGCAGGGCATTTTTGGCAATGCCATATTGGCTCAGGGGGTTGCAGGGGGTATCATCCTCAATAGCGCCCTCCCAATAGCCGACTTCGTGCATGGTGCCCATCACGGTCAAATCCGAAAGGCCGCCCGCTGCCATATTGTTCAGGAAGGTAACATGGGAGGAAAGATCCTTCATGTGGCTGGGCGCATTGTGGCGGAACCCATCCCGCCAGGCCATATGGATGCAGACATCAGGCTTGCCCAACGCCGCATAAATATTTTTGTCCCCGCTGAAAATAGGCACATCGCAGAATTCTGCGCGCTCGTCCACGCCCTTAAAGGCAAAGTCCGATGCAATGACGCGGTAGCCCATATCCAGTGCTTTTTTTACAACATGGCGGCCGATATAACCGGCTGCGCCGGTAACAAGGATGGTTTTCATTGTAGCAGTTTCTCCTCCCGGTTTGGCAGGCAGGCATACAGCCCCTGCAGGTGGGTACGGAACAAAAACAGTGCGGCACCCTGTTTTTTATTGTGCCGCAGTGCATACCAAAAGTCAAGCCTGCTGTGGGGGCAGGCTGCCAGCGCCTGCTGCAGGCTGCGCCAGGCAGCCGCTTTGGCTTTGGGCGGCAAGCGGCCATCCCGCAGCTGATGCATGACAAAGGTGACAAACTCTGCCTGGCGGGCGCTCCACACCTTTGGCAGCTGCTGCGGGGGGCACCAGGCGCGGGCTGCGGTATATTCCGCCTGCACCCACCGGGGCAGGTATTGCAGCCGTACCTGCACTGCTGCCGGGTTCCCACAGGCGGAGGTACTGCCCTGCCGCTCCAGGTGTTCATATACGATCTGCGGCGTATATGCGGCTGAATCTGCCTGCTGGAACACTGCCGCGTTGAAGGCAAAATCTTCCAGCCCTTTGCGGCAGGTTTCATCAAAGCGCAGATGGCCCAGCCGATTTGTACAGTACATAGCGTTCCAGACAAACTGCGGCCCGCTTTGCTGCAAAAATTGCAGGTAGCCCTGCCCCGCCGGCTTGTGAATGATTATTGCCTGCCCCGGCGGGTGGGGCAGCTCCACAGCCGTTCCTGCAGCATTGGCCCGCAGCAGGCGGTAGCCACCGCGCACCACATCCGCCCCGGTTGATTTGGCAAGGACCAGCAGGGTTTCCAATGCATGGGGCAGCATGGTATCATCATCATCACAAAAGGTGAACCACTGGCCGCGGCAATGCTGCAAGCCAAGGTTGCGCGCAGCGCAGATGCCCGCATTGGGCTGTTCCAGCACCCGGATGCGGCCATCTTTTTTGGCCAGTTCATGGGCCAGCGCAGCACTGCCATCGGTGGAGCCATCGTCCACCAGCAGCAGCTCAAAATCCGCAAAGCTCTGGCGCAGCACGCTTTCCACCGCGGTATGCAGCAGCACCCCGGCATTATAGACAGGCATGATAATACTGATCAATGGGGCCTGCTCCATACGGTTCACCTGCCTTTTGGTTTATATTCTATATCCATTTTAATGCTTACTTTTTATGTTTCAGTGCAGCGTACACCTTGCCGTATGGCAGCGGCACGCCAAACAGGCGCTGCAAAAACGCAGGTTTCCAGCGCGCCTGGGCAAGGTCCCGTTTCAGCTGTGCCGGGGCGTGCAGATAGGCGCCCCAGCTGGCTGGGGCAGCCAGCTTCCAGCTGCCGCCGTCCTCCACGGTGATCTCACCCAGGGTGCGCACCTCCTGCATGCGGGGGGCCTGCACCATCTGCAAAAACGCTGCGATGCAGGTTTGCGGCGGAATTTGCACTTCCCGCAGCGGGCCAGCCTGCCAGCGCTGAACAAAAGCCCTCATGCCCTGCCAGAGCGGCGCGGTGATTGCCTTGTTATCTGCACCCGCCTGCCCGATTTCCGGCACCATCTGCCCGGCCTGTGCGCGGTACCCCGCCGTGGGGCCGCATGGCTCGGAGAGCAGAACTTCCAGCATGGGCTGGCCCACCCAGTACCACAGGGGGGCCGGGCAGCCGTCAAACAAAAATGTTTTGGCGCGCTCCGGCGGCAGGTTCTGGTGCAGGCGCGCATCGCAGGCAAGGTAACAGCCGTACAGCTGGGTGTGCAGCAGCTCTTCCAGCACACGCTGGGTGGTTCCGCCACTGCCGATATCCACCAGCAGCACCGGGCTATCCGTCAAGCCCGCCTGTTCCAGATATGCTCTTGCCTGCTCTGCCCGCCTGCGCAGCGGCTCCCCTTCCGGCAACTTGCTGTGGGCCGCAAGGGCCAGCAGCATCTCTTTGGTGCGGCACGGCAAGGGGCGGGTGCGCAGGTCATAGGTTTTGGTGGCGTACCCCTTCGGGGCAGCAAAGCCAAGATAGGCTGCGATCTGCCGCTGGGTCAGCTGCTGGCGCGGCAGGGTATCCGCCAAAAGTGCCAACGCCTGCTCATTCATTGGGCATTGCAGCAGGGCGGGCAAAAGGCTTTGGCGGGATGCTTTCAGGTAAAAGGTTTCTTCTTCTGGGTACAGCAGCTGGTACACCTGGCGCACCAGGTACATATCCCGCGCCAGGAATACAAGCTTTGCCCCCGGTATAGCCGCGCGCTGCCCATGCAGCCAGGTGGCAAAGCCAACCGCCAGCGGGCCAAGCAGCTCTGCCCCCAGCGCAGCACTGGGATTTAGATTCTGGCAGCAGTTTTGCAAGGTGGCAATTGCGACACCACCTACGGCATCCGCCGGGGTTTTGGTGTATGGCAGCGGGGTTGGCTGCGGCAGCAAAAAGCAGCGGATACCCGCCAGCGCTGCCCCGGCAAAATCCGCGCGGGGGCTATCCCCCACAAACAAGACTTCCGCCGGGCGCAAGGCAGTTTGCTGCAAAAAAAGCTTGAACAGCTTACCGCTGCGCTTTTGCACCCCGTACTCGCAGGAAACGAACACTCCATCCAGAAAATCCAGCCCGCATTTTTGCAGCATGGCTTCGATCTGCTCTTTAGGCAGATACATATCCGAAACCGCATATACCTTTTGCCCGCGGGCATGGCAGGCCGCAGCGGCTTGGGCTACCGGTCGGTTGGGGGCAATCATAGCCAGTTCCGCTGCGCACTCTGCAGCGGGGTCAGTACCCCGCAAGGCAGGATGTGCATAAATTTCGGCCAGCGTCACCTCGCGGCCAAGGGTCTGGCGGGTTTCTGCCTCTGCGGCAACGCGCGCCCCGGCAAAGCCGAGAGCCGCCTGATGGGTAACTTCCATCAGGGCGAACAGATCCGCCGGGTGGGCGCAATCCCGCTTGAGCAAGGTATCGAAAATATCAAAAGCAACCGCTTTGTACCCCTTTGCCGCGTGCAGCAGGCGCAGGGTCAGGCAGTCTGTGTGTGGTGTATTGTTCATCGCTCCTGTGTGGGTAAGTCTTGTACGGTTGGGTGAAAGTTGACTCCAGCAAAAAAACCGCGCCAGATAATGCCCAGCCGCTTACATTTTTGCGGGCCGTGGCGCAGCACCTGAACGCTGTGCCAGGCATCTTTGGCAATCAGCCACAGCCAGCCACGCAGCCCCTCCCGCCGGTAAAGCACCACATCATTGCGGTAAAAGTAGCGGTAGCGGGGCCAGCGGTCCGGGGTATCGGTGGCAATGTTGACAACCGTGGCGTTCTGCATTGCATGCACCACCCGGCTGGCGGGAATTACATAGCACGGCATGCTGCGGGAGATACGGCGGGTATACTCCCAATCGTCCGACCAGATAAAAAATTCTGCAATGGGCAGGCCAAAGCGCTGCACTGTACTGCTGCGCAAAAACAGCGAAACAAAGCTGGCCATAACCGCGGGCTGCCGCGGCCCGGCAAAGCTTGCCAAATCTTTGTACGGCGTGCTGCGCTGCAGGTTCATGGGCTGGTCTTTACCGTCCGGCGCCAGTGCGCGGGAGGAAAGCCAGCCGTACTGCCCGTCCAGTTCGGCATCCGCCAGCAGCAGCTGCTGCTGGGCATCCGGTTCCGGCAGGCAGTCATCATCCATAATCCACAGATACTCTGCCCCGGAACACGCTGCCTGCTGGATGCCGCAGGCAAAGCCGCCCGCACCACCCAGGTTTTTGCCGGTATTATAATAGTGCATGGTTGGCAGGTTCAGCTGCGCCACCAGTTCGGCCGTGCCGTCCGTGCTGGCATTATCGATCACCCACAGTTCCGGCACACCGGCCGTTTGGGTACACAAAGCCCGCAGGCAGCGCTGCAGCATTGCCTTGCGGTTATACGTTACAATAACCGCTGCCGTGCGTTTCATTTGTGAGCCTCCTTGTGGGGGAAGAACTTGCGGTTCAAAAAGGCCATCCCCTTGCGCAGCCAATGCTGGCTTTCCATATATACAACGTCAAGCTCTTCATAGGCGATGTTGTTGGTGATCAGCCAGGCATCCAGCAGGCGCTCGCTCACAAAGCCGAACACCCGCTTATCATTGGTGGAATAGCTGCTGATATCCAGCTCTTTTTCCAGCTCAAACAAAATATCGAACAGCCAGGTGCAGTAGTGCTGCAGCAGTTCCTTTTTCATCACGAACATATTGAAGTGATGGCCGTGCGTTTTGGACATGTAGGTATCATACGCCGGCAGATACTCCGGGCATTTGCGCTCAATGATGGCGCGGGTCACCCGCAGGTCCTGTGAATGGTGGGCGTGGATATACTGGGTATAATTGGTTTCAATAAAATAGTGACGCTCTTTAGGCAGCACAACATTGGTGGTAGCCAAAATAGCGTTGAGTTCCTCGTGGCCGATGACCCGACGCTTTTTGCGCTCAAAACGGTGCAGGCGGCTGGCAAAGTAACGGCGGTAATGCACGATGCCGATATAATCGGAATCCAGGTTTTTGGCCGCCCAGTACAGGCCCGTCAGCTCGCAGAAATTGCCGTTGCGCTCTGAAATATTTTCACCGGTATCGTCCCCGATGTAGCCAATGCCGGGGTGGATGGCATGACCCATCTGTACCGGCAGGTACATGGGGTCTTCCGGTATCCAGTACGGTTTATGTGTTGCTATGATGATCGTTGTCTGCAAAGTGTATTCCCTGCCTGTTTCTTACTGCTGCGCATGGTTAGCAAAAAAGCGCAGCGTGTTTTACTCCAGCCGGCAAAGCACCGGCACACATGCAAAATAGCTGGCGGTGGATGATGCAGCGCACCTGCCCAGCCGCACAAGCCCAATATCAAAAATAGTATACCGCTTTTTATCAGGAAAGCAAGTTACAGTTCCATTACTGTTTTTAATGTTTCTCATTTTTTGCAGCCGGATCTGCCGCAAAAAGGGCCTCCGGGCCGGTGTGCCAGATGCAGCGCTCAACGCGTTTTTCAGGAATCACTTTCTGCATCCATGCGGTCCTGTTCCTCTGCCAGCTTTTCCCACTCGTCATACAGTTCCTGCTGGTGGAAGCGGGAATCATCCAGTTCATCGCACTTATCCCGCAAAAGCAGGTGGTCGCGCAGAACCTCCGGGTCGTTGATCTCGTTTTCCAGCTCAACAATATGGGCGCCAAGCTCTTCGATCTCGGTTTCCAGCGCTTTCAGGCGGGTGCGCACCTCGGCACGGCGGCGGCGCTGCTCCTTGCCATAGCCTGCCTTCTGGGGCTTATCCTCCTGCTTGGCGGGTTCCGGCTGTTTGGAAGTATCGCGGTCATGCAGCTTCTGGAAGTTCTGGTAGAAAGTCGCCTTGCCATCTTCCAGGTACAGGATCGGGCAGCCGAGGGTCTGCATCAGGTAGCGGTCATGGGTGACCAGCAGCAGGGTGCCCGTGTAGACAGACAGCGCATCGGTCAGCGTTTCGCGCATGAAGATATCCAGGTGGTTGGTCGGTTCGTCCAAAAACATCAGGTTCGGGCGTTCCAGGGCCAGCTCCGCAAAGCGCAGGCGGGCCATCTCACCGCCGGAAAGGGTGGCGCAGTCCTTGAACACTTCCTCGCCGCGGTATCCGAACCTGGCCAGGTGGCTGCGCACTTCCAGCTCGGTAAAGCGGGGGTACTGGTTCCAGATGGCATCGATCACGCGGCCTGCGCGGCGGGTCTGCTGCTGCACAAAGATGCCGGGCTTGGCACCGGTGCCCAGCCGCACCATACCGCCGGAGGGGCGGCGCTTACCGTCCAATACCTGCAGCAGGGTGGATTTACCGGTGCCGTTGGGGCCCGCAATAATCAGCTTGTCCCCACGGTGGACGACATAATCCAGTGCTTCCAACAGGGTGCGTTCCCCAATGCGGATAGTTAAGCCTTTCATGATGACCAACTCATCATACGGCTCAATATCATACTCAAAGCGGAAATTCAGCTGGTGGGCTTCCGCCTGGGGTGCTTCGGTGATTTCCAGCTTTTCCAGCTGTTTGCGGCGGCTCTGGGCCATTTTGGTGGTGGAAGCGCGCACCAGGTTGCGGTCAATATAATCCTGCAGCTTGGCCGCCTTTTCCACATCGGCATCATGCTGTTTTTGCAGGCGCTCGTCCGCTGCTTCGCGCTGGGGCAGGTAGGCGGAGTAGTTGCCGCGGTAGGTGGTGATGGTTTTGCCGCGCAGCTCCCAGATACGGGTACAGACAGAATCCAGGAAGTAGCGGTCATGGCTGACCACCAGCACTGCGCCGCGGTAGGCTTTCAGATAGGTTTCCAGCCAGTCCATCGTTTCCAGATCCAAATGGTTGGTGGGTTCGTCCAGAATCAGAATGTCCGGGCGTTCCAACAGCAAGCGGGCCAAGCGCAGGCGGGTCTGCTCGCCGCCGGAAAGCACCCCGGCCTTTTTCTTCCAGGTATCTGCCGGGAAGCCCATGCCGTTGAGCACCTTTTTGATCTGGGTATCCATATTATAGGCATCCATGGCATCGATCACTGCGTTGCAGGCTGTGATCTTATCCGTAATAGCCGTGTTGTGGAGGTCAGCTGCCAGCTGCTTTTGCAGGGTCTCCAGCTCCGCCATGGCGTCAAGCGCAGGCTGGAACGCAAGGCGCATGGTTTCGTAAACGTCTTTCTCCGGGTCAAGATGACCCGTCTGTTCCAGGTAGCCGCAGGTTGCCCCCGCCGCAAAGGCAGCGTCACCGGCATCGGGCAGGCTTTCGCCGCACAGCACACGCAGGAGCGTGGTTTTGCCGGTGCCGTTTGCACCAATAATACCAATGCGGTCGCCGCGTTCCACACTGGCTGTTACATGTTTTAAGACCTCGTGCTCGCCAA
>ENA-UEQS01001642-UEQS01001642.1-human-gut-metagenome-genome-assembly--contig:-NODE-1642-length-13680-cov-5.883114_pt1 | contig 13680 bp, 7 predicted proteins | sample MGYA00242953_ERZ507953 | MGnify/ENA primary metagenome ERZ507953 (study PRJEB26167, sample SAMN06115474) | human gut metagenome | host: Homo sapiens | place: China:Jiangsu | collected 2016-07-06...
CTTCTTTTGAATAATGCAAGAATTATTTTTCAAAATCTTTGCCGATAGTTTTGACAGGTTTTAAACCGTTATCAACACCTTGTTAACTGAAAAGAATTACCTTTGTGGACAAGAACATAATAAAAGAAAAGACGTATGCGTAAACTGAAAATAACAGAGCTGAACCGTATCAGTGCCGAAGAGTTTAAACAGGTTGAAAAACTGCCTCTGGTGGTAGTGCTGGATGATATTCGTAGTTTGCATAATATAGGTTCTGTGTTCCGTACTTCGGATGCTTTCCGTATTGAATGTATCTATCTGTGTGGTATAACAGCTACCCCACCGCACCCTGAAATGCATAAGACTGCGCTGGGTGCAGAGTTCACTGTCGACTGGAAGTATGTTAATAACGCTGTTGATGCTGTTGATAACCTCAAAAATGAAGGGTATATCGTTTATTCTGTAGAGCAGGCGGAAGGAAGCATCATGCTTGATGAACTCCAGCTGGATAAAACCAAGAAGTACGCTATCGTTATGGGAAACGAAGTGAAAGGGGTACAGCAGGAGGTTATTAACCATTCGGATGGCTGTATAGAGATTCCTCAATATGGTACAAAACATTCGTTGAATGTTTCCGTAACTACCGGTATTGTAATCTGGGATTTATTCAAAAAGCTACGCTAGCAGCTTAAAACTCCATTGGTTAATAAAAGGTTGATAACTGGTGGATAATGTAGTTAATTTATTTATAATCAATAGATCTATAATTGTTCATAAGTGTAGAATCCAAGTGATGTAATGATGCTCTTTGCAGGATATATAGATGCTGTTTACAGAGGATATATATCCTACGTATTGGACATATATGCGCTGCACATTGGATCTATAGTTCCTGTAAGTAGCATCTATAGCTCTTGTATATTGTTTATGTACGTCCTGTAAAAGCGGAATAAATATTGGTCAATTGAGTATAAGGAAGGTTATACCCCGACTTTACTAACTCCGGTTAATAAAGTCGGTTAATAAGTATTGAATGTGTAATTCAAATCTGTTTGTTCTTCACTATCAACACTAACACAACACGTTTTATTAGTTTGTCTTTACTTGCCAATTATATCAAGTTGTTTTATTTCACAGGTTCTATTTTTATGAAAAGTACACCATGTGAAGGTACGTCAGATTGGTATTTATTTATATAAACTCCTTTATCCTTTTGCTCCCAAAGATTACGCACTTTCTGTTTACCTTGAATATTCAGTTGATCCCAGAAAATAGATATGTCCTGTTTATTATCGGATAGATTGAATAATCCGACTGCTATGGAACCATCTTTTAATGGTTTACTCCATACTTCAATTTCTTTATTATTATCAGCATATACTCTGCTACCTTGTATACCGGCAATATCTTGGTTAATGGCTATTACTTCTCTGTTACTTAATAGATTCATTGTAAAATCATCCATCTGTTCCAGATCGCATCCTATCAGTAAAGGCGCCGCTAGAATACTCCATAAAGTGATATGAGTATATTGTTCATCAGGAGATAAATGTGTAGAATGTATATTTTTTCCCCAGCCAACCTTTCCTACAATGAGCATATCCGGGTCATTCCAACTGCCTGGTTTGGCAAATGGTTGCCACTTATCCTGAAGGAAACCTATGGTAGTCATACTACACCAGGAATCATAAATATCTCCTGTTGTCCGCCAGGCATTTGTTAGATTGCTCCAGTCTTCTGCCAGTTCAAATGGGGCAGCATTGGAGATGCTATATAGAATATCTCTTCCCGATTGGCGTAAAAGATATGATAGTTCTGCTGTATGGGCTATATCATTAGTTACCCAGTCGTACTTAATATAATCGAATCCCCATTCTGCCCATTGCTTTACGTCATTTTTAGCAAATGAAAATTCTCCATATCTGCGGCTTGAATTGACAACTTTACCATTACGTTTATCAGCACTGCTGCCAATGTATCCGGCAAAAGTTTGTACCCACGGAGAAGAATATATTCCTATTTTGAGACCTTTACTATGTACATAATCAACAAGACCTTTCATATCAGGAAATTTATCGTTCGGCATTATTGCATTGTATTTTCCTCCACGTACGCCTTGCCATCCATCATCGATATTTATATAAGCATATCCATAATTGACGAGTCCCAGTTCTACCATGCGGTCGGCCATCCTTCTTATTTTCTTGTCATCAATGTCTGCTCCGAAAATGTTCCAGCTATTCCAGCCCATAGGAGGAGTCAGACTTATCTTTTCCCCGATTTCAAGAGTTAAGTCTTTAGTAGTTTCTCCATATTGATTTTTAGCGGAGATATGAACAGTATAGGTTCCCGGATTTATCGCTTTTCCTGTAATAATGCCGGTATTGTTATCGATGGATAATCCTTCGGGTAAATTAGTTGCAGTTATATTTAGTGGTCTTTCTCCTGAAACAGGTACTGTAAACAGAAATGGATTTCCCGGGCGGGCACCATATATATAAGGGGCATTAATCATAGGCTGCCTTGCCACAGCAGGAGTTAGGATGTATTCATGTTCACGTTCTTTTTTTACCGAAACAGGATCGGCACCTTTCACTTCAAACCTGGCATTTACCCAGTTGGTGCGATCTCCGGCTATTCCATCTCCTGCATGATCGACACGTAGGATTAGAGATTTTATACCCTTAACAGAAACATCTATTTGTTTTGCCTTTTCTCCTGCATGCATGATTCCACTTCGCCAGATGATTTTGCCATCTCCTAAAATAATAAATTCGGCACTGGCTTGTTTTAATTCGTGTTCGGGTGCGGAATCATCTATCCCTGCAGATGCCTTGAAGGAGACTGTTTTGCCGTCAAGTTTTATGCGGAATACGCTTGCGGCATGTGTACCTACACCTCGGTCAAATTTTTCTCCGGCGATAGAAAGTGGTGTTTTCCACATTGATTGATTGGCTATTGCTTTACCTGCAGATTGATCGACGTTAGAGAGATCTAATTCATCTAACCATACTATACGGGGAGCAGTTGTAAAGCTCGAAAGCAGTATGATTAATAATGCGGAGAAGTATTTTTTCATTGTATTTGAAATTAGTATTAAATAAATTCTTTACTGCAAAAGTATAGGATAGGATTGATGAAGTTGAATAAAAAAGAGAATAAAATGAAAACAAAATCCGGACAAAACGCAAATAAACCACTTTATGCTTGACAATTACTAGATTTTATTTGTATTTTCACAGCGGATTTTTATTTCTAACTAATTGGTTCGTGTTTAATTTTGATATAAATGATGGACGAATATAAGGACAAAAGGTACATAAAGGAAATAATAAAAGAATATAATATTTTATTAGAGTCGTGGGGTTCTTCCGAGTCCTGGGACTTAAATCAATTTAAAACACTGGAAAATATGATCTTCGAAACAACGAAGATCGATGTAAATGCTAACACACTTAAACGATTTTTTCAACAGAAGACAGGTAATCCGCAGTTGGCGACAAAAGATGCTTTGTGTCGTTTTTTAGGTTTTTCGGGGTATACTGACTTTGTAATGAAGAAAACGAAGAAGGAAGAGACTACCAATATTCAGACAGAAGACGTTGTTGAAGAAACGAAGGAACATACAAATGACACAGACAAAAAAGCAGATAGTTCCCAGTTAGAAAAAGCTCCGAATAAAGTGACGAAAGATCCGGAAGAAGTATCGAATCGTATCTATAAGAAAAATAAATGGTATGTAAATTTTGCTATTATACTATTATTGATAATAGGCGGATATATGTTGTATACGTATAAGTTGAAAGATATGTATGTGGAGTATCTGCTCTCAAAAATAGAATTTACCACTTCGCAAGTAAAAGGAATTTGTCCGCTTACAGTTACATTCTCTTATCATATACCAGCTTCATTATTTGAAGATATTACTGTTATGTATGAAGAAGCGAATGGAGATATATCCGAAAGGAAACTAAATGAAAATATAGATAAGATAAATGCTACCTATATATATGAAGGTGAAGCATTCTGTCATCTGAAGTATAAAGATAGAATTATTAAGACCATTCCGGTGGAGTGCCGTAAGACGGGGTGGTCGGTTTTCGTCCGTGAGGAAAGAAAGAAAATATTTTGGGTTTTTCCGATGAAGCAGGCTTACAATGATTCGGGATATGTAAGTTTGCCTATAGAAAATGTCCCACAAGAGGCGCATACTAATCACATGTTTGTCAGCTATGTGTTTTATAAAGAAAAGTTGATAGACGGAGATAATTTCATATACGAGGCACGCGTCCGCAATTCAAAACAGGAGAATGCAGTTCCTTGCTCGGATATTATCATGTATATACATTCGGATACAGCTATGCATGGTTTTGCCATGAATGAAAACGGATATGCATATATCAAATTCATCAGTGGAGAAAATACAATTAAGGGAGATGAATATAACTTGAGCCGGTTTAATTTCAACTCTTCCGAATGGCACGTCATGACTATCAAAGTAGTGAATAAGAAAACTACCTTCTACGTAGATGGAGAAGAAGTGTTAGGAATGGATTATAAAGAACCTTTGGGATATGCCAATGAACTTACGTTAAGATTTAAGGGATGTGGTGCTGTAGATTATGTGAAAGTTTCCAATCTTGACGGTAAGGTTGTATATGAAGAAAATTTCGATCCGGATAAAAGAAAATAGCACTTTCTTTTCTTACAACCATCTTATACATAGATGGTTGTCTTGTTTTGTTCATATTTTGTTCACATTTTGTTTTACCTTTTTCTCTCTTTTCTTGGCCTTTTGTTTGCAGGGTTGCGGATGATTTGGGATAGATTTGCAATTGTTATCATTGTCCTGTTGGGACACGTTAGCTAAATCTATATAATCTGAAATGATCCGATGAAAAAGAAGAAATGGATATGCTTGTTATTATCTGCATTGTTGGGGGTAGGTACTGCTCTTCCTCAACAAAGCAAAGAATCACCTGTAGAAAAAGTAAAGAAGATTGGTGATAAATTGATTAGAGAAACTCCCTTTGCCTACAAGTTGGGACTTGCTTCGTGTAGTACTTCTTTCAACACGTTAAACTTTGTGGATTTTGGACGTACCTTTGGGGTGGGACAAGAAGCTGTGGCCTATGCCTATACACAGCTGTCGTTTCCACGTGATACCACCATACGTGTAGAAACGGAGCATAACGATGCCTGTAAAATCTGGTGTAACGGACAATTGGTTTATGAAAATAAAGGGAAACGGGATATTAAGATAAACCGGGGGGAACGAAGTATGAAAATGACTTCTTCATTTTTGCTTCCGTTGAAAAGTGGTAATAACAATGTGTTGATTAAGTCGGCTACTTTTGGCAAAGAATGGTGTGTGTTCTTACAACCACCCAGTGATAATGATGCTGTTTTATCCACTGCCCGAAGTTATCCTCAAATAGGATTAACAAATTTGAATCATGTTGATAAACAAGTAGCCGATCTTACCAACTGGCTCATTATCGGACCTTTTCAAGGTGGCATTGACGTAGTGCATGAACCGGAACAGGAATTTAGATTTGGATATATGTATAAAGGACTTCATGGTCCGGTGACTTGGACAATTCCTAAAATAGAAGTACTCGGAGAAATGATAGATCCCGAAGTTTGGGGAACTACTTATCAATGGAATTACCATAATGGAGGTGTTGCCTGGGCCATGCAGCAACTTGGTGAATTGACCGGAGCACATCAATATACCAAATGGGCAACTGACTTCTGCGACTATCAGATGGAAGGTATGCCATTTGTGGACTATCAAGTCAATCATTTGCGGGCATATAATTCAGCCAATGCAATGGTGATTAACTCCACATTGCTTGATTTTACATTAGCTCCCTCACTTCCCATTCTATACCGTTTGCGTATGGATAAGGATTTTAAAAATAGGGATATTTATCAGGCATACATAGATAAAATGATAAATTATGCACGTTTCGGACAAATCAGAAGTGAAGGAATGACCAACTATACCCGTGATACGCCGGAAAAATATACTGTATGGGTAGATGATATGTTTATGGGTATTCCTTTCTTGATACAAGCTGGATTATACAGCGATTCACCGGAGTTGCGAAAAATATTTTTCGATGATGCAGCCAATCAAATCATAGACTTTACGAAACACGTATGGAATAAAGACACTCGTCTTTATATGCATGCCAATTATACATCACGTCCTGATGTTAAACTCCCTCATTGGGCACGTGCCAACGGGTGGGCTATCTGGGCTATGTCTGACGTATTAATGGCATTGCCTAAGAATCATCCCAAATACAAAGCAATACTCAAGCAATATCAGACTTTTGTCTATTCTCTGATAAAATATCAGAGTCCTGACGGATTCTGGCATAATGTAATCGATCGTAGCGATTCTCCCAAGGAAGTTTCGGGTACGGCTATATTTACAATGGGTATAATACGTGGTATCAGGTATGGCTGGCTGGATAAGAAAAAGTTCATGCCAATTGCATTGAAAGGATGGGATGCAGTGGCATCCGAAATCGAAGACGATGGAACGGTACATAATATCTGTATAGGAACCATGTGTACCGAAGATGTGAACTATTATATGAACCGTCCATTTTTCGACAATGATACGCATGGGTCATTTGCCGTCATATTTGCAGGTATAGAAGCGCAGCGGATGATGGATGAAGACACCAAATAACTGATGTAAAAAACAAATATAATATTATGAAAAAGATACTTGTACTAATAGCTTTGTCTTTCATGACTGTCTCGACATTAACAGCACAAATGAAGGATCCCCAGAATTGGGTAGGCTACGAAGAAATAATGGGTGTAAAAAATGGACTAAGATTTTATGATTTCGATGTAAATCTGATAGAATCGTCTGCTCCTGCTAATGTTTTTTGGCCGGGAGATGATATCCGCCTCAAGTTTCAGTTGATTAACAACACATCACAATCAATAGATATAGATGCGAAAGTACACGTCTTTCGCTATGGAACGAAAGGAATCCCCAATGATATTTGGCTGCCCCAGATGATTAAGCTTGATTATGAGAAGGTGATTCCTGTTCACTTATCAATCTTGCCGAATGGCTATGTCAATACGTCTGTATCGGTAGACGATATAAAGGATTTTGGAGGATATGCCGTTGTGTTTGATCTTGGAAAGTACGGGCGTCGATTGGGTACAAGTTTTGCCTATAGCATGAAACCGTCATTAGTGAAAATGCAATATCCCAAACAATCTTTGGATTACTTGGGAGTGGATTTTTTGAATAGAGTAGGTGTTCAGTCCATTCGCTACGGTATTCCTTTCGTATCACCTGATAATCCCGATTATCAAGGATTCCGACAAGAAATTGATGAAGGATTTCATGGATAACAATATTACTGTTATGCTCATGTTTGGTGAGGGACGTATGGCACAGTCCATGCCTTTGGGTACTACCAGGCCGCATTTGGATGAGAATGGGAAATTTCTTCATACGAAACAGGATTTAGTATGGCTTCCCGAATTGGATGAAGACTTTAAGAAATTCGTAAAAGAATTATGTCTTGATTTCGGCTGGCCTAAAGGGCCGGTAACAGCTGTTTGTTTGTGGAACGAACCGTGGGAAGGAACTTCCATATCCGGTTGGCAGGCTGATATGATAAGATATAAAGAGATATATACGAAAATGGCTGAAGCGGTGATTGAAGCCCGGGAGAAAGACATAGATGTTCTTGTGGGAGGAGGTGACTCTAATTCGAATGCGTTGGATAAATTCTTTGCCGATGGAACAATGGATATGTTACCTATCTTTGATTTTCTCTCCATTCACTATCAAGGTATGGAGGCGCCAGTATTATATCCTGAATGGAATAAGCGCAAGGATAACAAGGGACGTGTGAAAATATGGGATACCGAAAGTTGGGTAGGGAATACTGACGACCGTGTAGGACTTGTCATTGCAGCCAACCGTTCCGCCGGATATGACAGATCGATGGGGATATTTGGAGGTTATATGTATTCCGGGGATCCGAACCGGTCAGTGCGTAGTATGGAAGTCCGTACTGAAAAAGGAAAGGAGACAATGCCTAAACTCCACAATACATGGTCTGCAGCAGCTGCTGTGGGAGCAGCACAAAGTATGATCGGAGAACGGGAGTTTAACAGGCTTCTTTTTAAAAATGGGTTGCCTTGGGTAATGATCTTTGACGGATACGAAAATAAGAAAGACGACGGGACAATTGTGATTGCCGGAGATTTGGGTGAAGCATTCGGTACAGAGAATATTCTTTTCAGAAATGTGCGTAGCTTAAGCGAAGCGAGAAAAAAAGTCGATTTGCATCATCAATTAAAAACATTACCAGCGAATAGTGCTGAACGTAAAAAGATAGAAAACGAACTCAATACATACTATCCCATCACAGACGGGAAAATGATACTGAAAGCCAATCCCTCTTTCCTGCTTTATGATTTTTATGGAAATGCCATCGCTCCTAAAAATGGAATCTACGAAATTCCTCTTAATTATCAGGGATATTATATGCGTGTAAATGGTGAGAAGGGAGCCTTTGACAAACTTGTTTCGGCCATTAGTAAGGCGGATATTGTGGGGTATGAACCTATCGAAATAATAGCGAAAGACTTTACAGCTCCCATTGCCAGCAAACCGGAAATGGAACTTCAACTGACCAATATCCTCAATCGTCCGGTGAAAGGTGTGTTATCTGTTTCTATCGGTAATCTGGATCTATCTTACCCGCAGAATGTATCGTTTAAGCCCAATGAGACAAAAACGATCAGAGCGAAAGTGACAAACGGAACTGCTAGTGTAAACAATAGCTATCCGCTCGAAGTTCATTTCGATGCAGGAAAAGATGGATTCGCCGTGCATTGGGAAAATATGCATGTCAATTACATTGCAAAGAAAACGATAAAGATAGATGGTAATCTGAATGACTGGCAAAACATGATTTCACAAACGATAGAAGGTTCTTCCAAGGCCAGCATTTCTCTGACGGAAGCTGCGTGGTATCCATATCAAAAGTTTGATAGTAATGCGGAAGGATTGGCGCATACCTACCTGGCTTACGATGACGATTATTTCTACTTTGCAGCAAAAGTTGCGGATAAAACTCCCAATAAAGGAACATTGAGATTTGAGACTCGCAATGATGATGATTATTTCTATCCTGACACAGCTTATATGCAGACCATATATGCCATGCATTCTACCATAGTAACGCAGCCTGCGGCAGAATCAGACCAAAAAGCATTGCAATTGCCTTCGGCAAAAGGACGTATGATGAATTATATGGAAAATACATCTACTACTCTGTCGATGGGTATGGATGTTCATTTGCCGAAAGATAAATATACCCGTACTTCTTTTTATTTCCCAAGTATAAATCAGAATGGCCTGTCTGTTACTGTTTATGACAAAGACAGTGGCAAAGAATTACTTTCTACCAAGATAGACAAACTATGGAATGGTACTTATCTTACATTGGATTTATGTGGTAATGTGCGCATACGTTGTTCATCTCATGGTTGGTGGTACACAACAAAATTATCAGGTATCTTTTTTGACTCATCGGACAATGTTGTTAATTCGGGTAATGCCGGTGCTTCAGCGAAACTTGTAAACCGTGATTTTGATACTGTCGGAAACTGGATGGGTACATACGGGCAATTAGGATACTATCTTATCGGTTCAGATTCTTCTTTGCCTCAAGATGTTACTTGCCATGTTGTCTCTCAAGATGATTTGGTTCCTTTGGTATGGCCCGAGCAGGTACGTCGTTTCACTTACCGTAAAAGACCTACATTACCGGATGGCACCAATGGGATAGCAACAGATAATATACTGATTGCTTTCAATGTAATTCCAATCGGCGAAGATGGTATGGAAGCTGAAACGAAAGGTACTATGCCGCGTTACATCGGTTATAAATGTACAGATTATGAATACGCTTTGAATACTGTTGCTCCCGAATATGGCGGTGGCTTTGAAATATGGAGAATGCTTGTTCCGGGTATGCCGCGAAAACACTTCTATCCTCGCCAGCCCAAATCTTCCTTTGACGGAGCCGTAAAAGATGGAAAACTGATTACTACACGTGAAGGTAATACATTGTATTATGAATGTGCTATTCCATGGTCCGAAATACCGGATGTGAAGAAAGCCATTGATAAAGGCGATAAAATTAAATTCTCTGCCCGTATCAACGATGATGGCGCCGGAGCTGCTTGTATGGAAATAGCACGTGGCCGAAGCGTTTCGAAGAAAAACTCCAGAGCATTCCATCCGGACTGGAAGGAACATTGGGCGAATGAGGTTGAGTTTGGTGTAGAGAAATAAAGCGTGCTAGAATACTAATTATTGAAAATGGTAGAATGAAAATGAAGAAACAACTGATTATAATATTTCTATTATGTCTGTCTGTCAAGGGGATTTCACAAATACCTTTTGATGGTAGTGATAGTTATGCTACGCCACCCATAGGATTCGGGCAAAGTGAATTTGAAAACCCTTTAATTAACAGTATTAACAGGGAACCATACGGTGTAACATCTATTTCATTTCCTACTGAAACAGAAGCGTTGCAAGTAAAACGTTCTTCCTCCTCTCGGTATCGGTCATTGAATGGAACATGGAAATTTAAGTTCATTACAGATTGGGACAATCTTCCGTCTGATTTTATGAAAGCGGAAACAAATGATGATTCCTGGGATAATATACCTGTTCCGTCTACTTGGGAGATGAAAGGGTATGGCGATCAGGTTTATTGCGGGCAAGGCTATGAATTTCGTCCTGTCAATCCTCCGTTTGTACCACGTAAAGACAATCATATAGCATTGTACCGGAAGACATTTGAAGTGCCTGCATCATGGGAGGGACAGAATGTATTGATTCATTTTGCCGGAGTCAGAGGGGCTTTCTATTTGTATGTCAACGGAAAAAAAGTCGGTTATAATGAAGATGGCGGTACTCTGCCTGCAGTATTTGATATGACTCCTTTTCTAAAAAAAGGAAAGAACCAATTGGCTGTCCAGGTGTTGAGATGGAGTGATGGCTCGTATCTTGAAGATCAGGACCATTGGCGCTTTCATGGCATCACCCGGGATGTTTATATTGAATCACACCCTGATGTTTTCATACAGGACTTTGCTGTAATTACAGATTTGGACAAAGATTATAAAGACGCAAAACTGCGTATACGGCCTGTCATATCCAGCAAGAAAACGGTAGATGTTTCCGACTGGATGCTTGAAGCCAGATTATACACCAAAGAGGGTACTCCTGCCCTCGGAGTGAATATGTCAATGCCGGTCAAGACGATTACGACCGAAAAGTATCAACAGAATTTTTCATTGGCAAAATATCTGGAAGCAAATGTAAAGGCACCTTTGTTATGGTCATCCGAAACGCCTAACTTGTATATCATAGTCCTGACATTAAAGGATCATAAAGGTAACGTAGTAGAAGCAAGAAGTTCCCGTATCGGTTTTCGCAAAGTTGAATTCAAGAATAAACATGAACTGTGCGTGAATGGAAAACGCGAGTACATCTATGGAGTAAACAGGCACGATCATGACGCATGGGAAGGAAAAACCGTACCTTACGAAAGAATGGTACAGGATGTGACTTTAATGAAGCGGTTCGGTTTTAATTCCGTAAGGACCTCCCATTATCCTGCAGATCCGGCATTTTATGATTTGTGCGATGAATATGGCATTTATGTCATGGACGAAGCAAATGTGGAAACCTGTGGAGCTGATGCTGAACTCTCAAATAATGAGTGGTGGCTTTTTGCTCAAATGGAACGTGTTGCCGGGATGGTAAAAAGAGATAAGAACCACCCGTCTATTATTTTCTGGTCGTTGGGGAACGAATCGGGTGTCGGAGCAAACAATGCTGCACGGGCCTCATGGGTTAAAGATTACGATCCTACCCGCCTTGTACATTTTGAGGCCTATATGCATAATGGAGGTTCAAGACAATATGGTTATGGCATCGATTTTATGAAGACCAACCGTCCGGCAGTGAATCCTCCCGAACCTCCGGCTGTAGATGTTGTCAGTACTATGTATCCGTCTGTAGAAGGAATTATAAAGCTTGCTACTCAAGAAGGTGAAACACGTCCGGTATTGATGTGTGAATATGCTCACGCGAAGGGTAATGCATTGGGTAATCATCAGGAATACTGGAATGCAGTGAAAAAATATCCACGTCTAATAGGCGGTTATATCTGGGATTGGGTAGATCAGAGCGTGATTAGAAAAGACAGTGTTACAGGTAAAGAATATTTCTCTTCCCTTAACGGCACTAATGGGCTTGTTTTTGCCGATCGGAAAATAAAACCGGCTATTAATGAATGTAAGAAAATCTATCAGCATATCCGTTTTGATTATTCTAACGGGGAACTGACCATCAGAAACGAGTATAATTATCTACCGCTTTCCACATTTCGTTTTTCATGGAAATTGATGGCAGGCGGTGAACTGATTAAGAAGGGTGAATTAACCGATATTGAGGCTTTTCCGGGCACATCTGCCAGAGTGAAAATAGATACCGGATATTCTGATTCCGGGCAGAAAGGAGAGCTCATTCTCGAAATCAATGCTTACTTAAAGAAGGATGTAATTTGGGCACCTAAAGGATTTGAAATCGCATGGGAGCAATTTACCTTGCAAGAAGGAAAAGTGAATCCTCCGGTGGAAGAAAACACCGGAAATGGCGGAAAGCTGACTGTACAGAAGAAAGCGAATGAAATAGGTATTTATAATGATCGTATAAATATTGTGTTCAACAAGAAGACGGGGCTCATTCAAAGCTGGATCGTAGGCGGAAAGGAATTTTTGGAGAAAGGTCCTCAAATCAATTTGTGGCGGGCTCCGACCCATAATGATGGCGGTTACCGTCCCAAAACGGAGAATGAAATCTCCCGTCAATGGGTAGAAGCCGGACTGGATAGTTTGCAACATAAGTTGAAATCGTTTAAATTGGTCGAGGAAAAGAATGGTACAGTCAGTGTGGCAACAAGGTTCGTTGCACAAAAAACGGGAAATAAGTCGTACGTGGAATATACCACCAAATATATTATTGATCCTTCCGGAAAAGTACAGATAGATACTGATCTGAAGACATTTGGCAATATAATCAGCTTCCCTCGTATAGGTTATACAATGACCGTGAAATCCGGCAACGATACTTTTTCATGGTATGGCTACGGACCGTATGATACATATAACGACAGACATTCAGGAGCTCGTTTGGGCCGATTCTCCGGAACTGTAGATGAACAGTTTACGCATCATGCATATCCTCAAGAGAATGGAAACAAATATCGTTGTTCATGGGTGTCATTGACCGACAATGAGGGAATTGGACTTGTCGCCGAAGGTATGCCATTTATTGAATCCAGCGTGATGCATTACTCCCTTGAAAACCTGTCTGAAGCAATAGATGAAAGCCAATTAAAACGTACGGACAACGTCACATGGAATATTGATTATAAAACATATCCGATTGGTAATAGGAGTTGCGGACCTCCCCCACTCGAACAATATGTGCTTTTTGCAGAACCTGTGTCTTTCAGTTTTTCTATTTATCCGGTTCTTAAAAAGAAGGTTTTCCAATAGGTTTTTAAGTTTATAAAAGATCGCCCGAAAAGCTATGATCTTATGAATCACCTTTGCTAC
>ENA-UEQS01001646-UEQS01001646.1-human-gut-metagenome-genome-assembly--contig:-NODE-1646-length-13654-cov-5.528246_pt1 | contig 13654 bp, 13 predicted proteins | sample MGYA00242953_ERZ507953 | MGnify/ENA primary metagenome ERZ507953 (study PRJEB26167, sample SAMN06115474) | human gut metagenome | host: Homo sapiens | place: China:Jiangsu | collected 2016-07-06...
TGTCCTCTGCCCGATAAAACAGGAGGATCATCCCATGACTCTTTACGAAGAACTGCAGGCTCGCGGTCTGGTGGCACAGATCACCGACAATGAGATCATTGACCTCATCAACAACGGCAAGGCCACTTTCTACATTGGCTTTGACTGCACTGCGGACAGCCTGACTGCAGGCCATTTTATGGCCTTGACCCTGATGAAGCGCCTGCAGATGGCAGGCAACAAGCCCATCGCCCTGATCGGCGGCGGTACCACCATGATCGTGACCCCTCTGGCCGTACCGATATGCGCAAGATGCTGACCAAGGAGGACATTGCTCACAATGCAGCCTGCTTCAAGAAGCAGATGGAGAAGTTCATCGATTTCTCTGAGGGCAAGGCTCTGATGCTGAACAATGCCGACTGGCTGCTGAACCTGAATTATGTTGAGCTGCTGCGTGATGTGGGTGCCTGCTTCTCCGTTAACAACATGCTCCGCGCCAAGTGCTATGAGCAGCGCATGGAGAAGGGCCTGTCCTTTCTCGAGTTCAACTACATGATCATGCAGAGCTACGACTTCTACTACATGTTCCAGCACTACGGCTGTAATATGCAGTTCGGCGGCGATGACCAGTGGAGCAACATGCTGGGCGGCACCGAGCTGATCCGCCGCAAGCTGGGCAAGGATGCTTACGCCATGACTATCACGCTGCTGACCGACAGCCAGGGCAAAAAGATGGGTAAGACCGCCGGCAACGCTGTTTGGCTTGACCCCAACAAGACCAGCCCATTCGAGTTCTACCAGTACTGGCGCAATGTCGGCGATGCTGATGTACTCAAGTGCATCCGCATGCTGACCTTCCTGCCGCTGGAGCAGATCGATGAGATGGACCACTGGGAAGGCGAGCAGCTGAACAAGGCCAAGGAAATCCTGGCTTACGAGCTGACCAGCATGGTGCACGGTGCCGAGGAAGCTGAAAAGGCCCAGAGTGCAGCCCGCCAGCTGTTCAGCGGCGTAGCCGACCACGAGAACATGCCTACCACCCAGCTGGATGCCGCATTGGTCAAGGACGGTAAGGTTGGCCTGCTGGCTGCCATGGTTGGTGCCAAGCTGTGCGGTTCCAACCGTGAAGCCCGCCAGCTGGTACAGCAGGGCGGCGTTCTGGTGGACGGCGAGAAAGTGACCGACCCGACCTTTGGTCTGACGGTTGAGCAACTCCAGAATGGTGTTGTGATCAAAAAGGGGAAAAAGACCTACCACAAGGTAATGCTTTGATTGTCTGAATTTATAAAATGAGCGCGCAGGCTGCTGCATCCCCGGCACACCGGGCGGCAGCCTGCCGCTTTATTTTTGGCGCATACCTTGCCCCCACACGAGATTTAGGATATAATAAAAGGGTACGAAAAATGCGGTCGGGGGAGCAACCATGCCAAAAGATAAGCTGAAAACAATTTATGTGTGCAACCAGTGCGGCGAAACCAGTCCCCGCTGGCTGGGCCGCTGCCCGTCCTGCGGTGCATGGAACACGATGACCGAAGATGTGGTGGCAGAACCGGCAAAGTCTTCTTCCGGCCGCGCTGCCGCGCCGGTACGTGTGACGGGTCAGACCAGCCTGAAACCGTTGAAACTGAAAAACGTAAGCACGACCGAAGAAAAAAGCCGCATTGTAACTGGCATTGCAGAGCTGGACCGCGTGTTGGGCGGTGGCATTGTGCTGGGCAGTGTGATTTTGATTGGCGGCGAACCGGGCATCGGCAAATCTACCATTCTGCTGCAGCTGTGCGGCGAAGTAAGCCGGACGCGCTCGGTTCTGTATGTGACGGGCGAAGAATCCGTACGGCAGATCAAGCTGCGTGCCGTTCGGCTGGATGTGCCGCAGGATAATATCTCCATTGTGGCGGAAAGCGATGTGGATGAAATCTGCGGGCTGATTGAACAGATGAAGCCGGATCTTGTAGTGATCGACTCCATCCAGACGATGCGCTGCACGGATGTGGCGTCGTCCTCCGGCACGGTCAGCCAGGTCAAGGAAAGCTCGGCACGCTTCTTGAATGTGGCAAAAACGAATGAGATACCGACCTTTATTGTCGGTCATGTCAACAAAGACGGTGCCATTGCGGGTCCCAAAGTCATGGAGCACATTGTGGATACTGTGCTGTACTTTGAGGGCGACAAGACCCTGCCGTACCGCGTGCTGCGCGCCGTGAAAAACCGTTACGGCTCCACCAATGAGATCGGCATGTTTGATATGACCGGCAAGGGATTGGAACAAATCGAAAACCCCTCGCAGGTCATGCTGGAAGGGCGGCCGATTGGCATTTCCGGTACCTGCGTTGCCTGCGTGATGGAAGGTACGCGGCCAGTACTGAGCGAGATTCAGGCACTTGTAACGAAAACGGCGTTTCCAAGCCCACGACGCACGGCAAGCGGGTTTGACTATAACCGTATGTATCTGCTGCTGGCCGTGCTGGAAAAGCGCGCGGGCTATGTGTTTGGCAACCAAGATGTGTATATCAACATCATTGGCGGTCTGAAACTGGACGAGACTGCCTGCGATTTGCCGGTCTGCCTGGCAATGGCGTCCAGTCTGCTGGATCTGCCTGTACCTGAAAAAACACTGGCCATTGGTGAAGTGGGTCTGGGCGGGGAAGTGCGCAGCGTGCCGCACCTGGAAACCCGCCTGCGGGAGGCCCAGCGCGTGGGCTTTGATACCGCCATTGTGCCCAAACATAACCTGAACATGCTGGATGCTGCGCAATTCCCGGGGCTGCGCCTGGTGGGCGTTGCATACCTGCGGGAAGCCATCAATGCAATCAAAATCAATAAATAATAAGGTATGGGCAGCGACCCAAACCAAGAGGAGTATATCATGAGCGAACAGGAAAAGAATACGACCCCGGCACAGAATGCAGCCCCGGCAACACCCAAACCGCCGAAAATTGATAATGCAGCGCTGAAAAAGGCTGCTGCGGCCCTGCGTGAGGAAAACAATCCGCAGAACTTTAATGCGGTTATCAACCTGATGATGCGCGGTGTATTCCTTGCACCGGCTAAGATTGAAATTGGCGAAAACGCTCCTAAACCGGACGAAAATGGACGAATCCAGCTGCCAAAAGACACCAAGGTGACCTTTGCGCTGCTGAAATCTGGTGATGGAAAGTCTTTCTTTACCGCATTCACCGATGCAGAAGAACTGGATAAGTGGCAGAATAAGCCCGCTGGTCAGGTTATGCTGCTGCGCTTTGATGATTACGCCCGGATGCTGAACGGTAACGACCATGTGGCAGGTTTTGTGCTGAACCCGTTCACGGATAACCTGCGCTTTAACTCGGATATGGTTGCATCTTTGCTGAAACAGCGCAATGCGATGCTGGAAAAAATCAAGCAGACCGCCGCGCAGCAGGCAGCCCAGCGCAATGCACAGATCAAGCCCGGCGATAAGGTGACGATCGTGGAGCCTTCGGTATACCCGGATGAATTGGTCAACCCGCTGTGTGCCGAGTTGGAAAAGTACCCGATGGTGGGAGCCGCATACCTGCAGATCATGGTGATCAACGGAGCAACCAAGAGTTATCTTTTGGTTCTGGATGCACCCAAGGACGATGCACTGTTCAAAGCCGCAGGCGATGCAGCGCGCCCGTTCCTGGTCAGCAATGAGAAAAAGATGAACCTGAACATCACGATTTCTACTTCGCCACTGGGCCAGCAAGGCATGCGCGGCAGCGAGCCGTTTTATATTAAGGGCCAGGGCCGTGTAGATAATCTGGGTGATGACGAAGATTGATAAAAGGCTGAATTTGGTATCGAATGATATGCCATGGTGATGGTTGCGATAGACCTATTGGATGAAAATCGCAATAAATAAGTAAATAAAATAAAAATAGGCAAATAAAAGAGCGAACGGAAAGAAGAATAAAACCAGGAGCTACTGGCATGCAGAGAACACACGAAATCTTGAATCTATCTACAAGCGGGTGCAGGATTTCGTGTGTTTTTGCATAATATGCAATTTCGCTAAAGGCAAGTTTAGCGAAATATGGAGGAGGGCTTTACTCACAATAATGAGTACATACATTGATGTGGCGCACCCAAACCGGCATGCGCCGTATACGGATATTCCGGATCTTGTTATGGATTATCTGCATTATCTGGATGTTGTCAAGCTGCGTTCGCCGCGCACCATTAACGGTTACTATCTGGACCTGCGCGGTTTCTTCCGCTATATGATGATGGTTTGGAACCTTGCGCAGCCAGATACACCGCCGGAAGAAATTGACTTGACCCATATTACCAAACGCCAGATCAGCACCATTACCAAACGGGATATTATCAATTACCTGGATTACGCCCGCAGTAATGATAACGGTGCCAAGGCCCGTGCCCGCAAGCTGAGCGCCCTGCGCGGCTTTTTTGGCTACCTTTGCCACCAGATCAATGAACTGAGCGAAAATCCAACGGATAATATCAACCTTGGCAGCCCAAAGAAATCCCTGCCCAAATATCTGAGTGCCAGTGAAAGCATACGGCTGTTAAAAAATATACAAAGTGACTTTTATGAACGGGACTACTGTATTATTGTCTTTTTCCTGAATTGCGGTATGCGCTTGGCGGAACTGATCACAATCAATCTTGGCGATTTTAAGGACGATACCATTAAAATTACCGGCAAAGGAAACAAAGAACGCCTGGTGTACCTGAACACCGCGTGCCAGGCTGCGTTGGAGCATTACCTGCCCGCGCGGGCTGCGCTAAACAACCTGCGGGATAAAGAAGCACTTTTTGTATCCAAAAAGACTGGCAGACGCTTAACAGCGCGCCGTGTGGAGCAGATTGTTGCCAACTGCCTGAAATCAGCGGGCTTGGACAATATGGGTTATTCGCCGCATAAACTGCGCCATACCGCCGCTACACTCATGTATCAGGGCGGTGTGGATATGTTGGCCATCAAGGAAATCCTGGGGCACGAGAATGTATCCACGACGCAGATTTATACCCATATCAACCAGCAGCAGTTGAAACAGGCGGTGGAAGCCTCTCCCCTTGCGGATACTGGCTATATTGCACCGCAGTCCAAAGCGATGCCGGATTCAAAGCAGGACACTGGCGAAGAGGACAGCTGAACCGGAAAACATAAAGCTGCTGACAGCGCACCCTAGCAGGCAAAGCAGATAATGTACAGATAAGCGCCGGATTGCGCCGTTGAGCGCACAACGGCAGCCGGAAAAAACAATGCTGGACATGCTTTGACTTACCCTGCACGAACTATGCGCAAGCCAAAGCATGAATGCCGACAGCACAAGCTCCGGCAGGCAGTTCAGGAGCCAATAAACAACAAGCGCACGTGCCCCGCCGGACGCATAAATGGCGGAAGCGCACACACCTAATACAGTGCCCTTGAACGCAAAATAAGCCCCCATAAAAATGCTGCCCCACAAATGAAAACCGCAGAGATAAATCAGCGATGCCTGCAAAAATGCCGCGGCAAACCAACTGCACCAGACAGACCAGAATGCCGTATAACTTTGTGCGGCCATGACATGCTCTGTAAGCGAAGTGAAAGCACCGTGGAGCTCAAACCGGCCGAGCGGAATGCCGGCGAGATACCCGGTCAGAAACGCAGAAGAGAAAGCGAATAGATCGTTTTTGCCCGCAAGTTTTTGTATGCCCAGGGCAGCAGCCGCACCGGCGGATGAACCGCTGTTAAGAGCCCTTTTGGGCGTGTAAGGGGCCGGTGCTGGTCGCGGGGCGCGCATCAGCGTTCGGGCGCAGTGTTCCCTACTGCGCCCAATGCACTCAGCACGCCGCCTGCGGTGCCGCCGAACAGCAGCGCTGCAAGTAAGGCGAGGTTCACATGATCAAATACAAGCGGTTTGCCGCTCAAAGCGGTAGTGAGGCTCAAACACAGCGCATAAAAGACGCCCACGGAAACACCGCATAAGAGCCGTTTTTGAGCAATACCGTTCGCAAGAACGAGACCGGAAAGAACAGCCCCCACCGCCACGCTGGCACAGGTTGCCGGTTTGACAAGTTCCAGCGAGAGTGCAGTATGGGCAAAAATCTGTGCGGCCAAAGCGAAAAGCAGGATGGCGGTACCCACGCCGCAGCCGAAACTTTTGATCAGCAGCCAAGATAAATGGCCGCTGGATTTACTGCGGACTTTGCAGATATGACTTGATCGAAGTTTGGCAGATGAAGCCCTTGAATTAGCAGCAAACATAAAGAAAACGCCCCCTTTGCATGGTACAAACTATGCAAAAGGGGCGTTTGTTATTCAGGTAATACAGTCAGAACCAATCAGTTCTTCTTGGCAGGAGCCTCTTTCTTGGCGGTATCTTTTGCAGTGTTGCCCATGTCCAGCTTCTCAACGGAGGAAATAGCGGAACGGCGGAAGCGAATCTTCACACGGTCGCTGGTGGTTTCCAGAACAAAGGTATCATCCTTATCATTGATAGCAGCAACGCGGCCAACAACACCACCAATGGTAATAACGGTATCGCCTACTTCGATGGAAGCGCGCATGGCAGCATCTTTCTTGATGTACATGAACACAAGGATCAGAACCATCGGCAGGAAAGTGACAAGCAGGCTGGCGGTGCTGGAAGTATCAGCGGTCAAAAATTCGATCATAATGTGGAACTCCTTAAATTTTGATTTTACAGTATTTCTATTATTATATAGGCTTTCGCCATAAACCGCAAGGGGGTAAAGCAAGGAAACACGGAATCCGCTTAAATTCTGGAATCCAGAAGATGCACATACTTATCATGGAACTGCTGGAATGTGCCGTTATCCAATGCTTCACGAATCCGCTCCATCAAATGATTGTAGAAATACAGGTTGTGCATAACAGCCAAACGCATACCCAGCATTTCATCTGCCTTTTGCAGGTGGCGGATGTAAGCGCGGCTGTAATTGCGGCAGACCGGGCAATCGCACTGCGGGTCAATGGGCTGTTCGTCACGTTCATATTTCAGGTTTTTAATGTTGATGATGCCGTTCCATGTGAACAGATGGCCATGGCGGGCGTTGCGGCTGGGCATGACGCAGTCAAACAAATCCACACCGCGGTACACGCCCTCAATGATGTTGCCGGGGGTGCCCACGCCCATCAGGTAGCGGATCTTATCCGCCGGGGCGTAAGGCTCTACCGCGCTGATCACATCATACATCACTTCGGCAGGTTCGCCGACAGCAAGGCCGCCGATTGCATAACCGTCCAGATCATATTCAGCAATCTGCTTCATGTGCTCAACGCGCAGGTCTTTGTAGGTGCAGCCCTGATTGATGCCAAACAGCAGCTGGTCCGGATTCACGGCCTTGCCCTCGTGCTTCAGGCGGGCCATTTCCGCCTTGCAGCGCAGCAGCCAGCGTGCGGTACGCGCGCAGCTGTTTTTGGCGTAATCATATTCAGCGGGGTTTTCCACGCATTCATCAAAGGCCATGGCAATGGTGGAGCCAAGGTTTGCCTGAATCTGCATGCTCTGTTCCGGCCCCATAAAAATGCGGTGGCCGTCCAGATGAGAGTTGAACGTTACGCCTTCCTCGGTAATGTGGCGCAGCTTGGCAAGGCTGAACACCTGAAATCCGCCGCTGTCGGTCAGGATCGGGCCGTCCCAGCGGGTAAACTTGTGCAGGCCGCCCATATCGGCAACGACCTGATCACCGGGACGCAGGTGGAGATGATAGGTGTTGCACAGCATGACCTGTGCGCGGATTTCTTTCAAATCATGTGCCGAAAGCCCGCCTTTGATCGCGGCAGCAGTGGCAACGTTTTGGAAAGCAGGTGTCTGAACCGTGCCGTGCACAGTCTGGAACTCGCCGCGGCGGGCTGCACCCTCTTTTTTAATCAGACGGTATGGCATAAATGATGGTCTCCCCTGTTTTGCTGTTTCATTTTGTTCAAAAACATGCGGCGCCAGAGTGTTTTCCTGCGCCGCTTTGTGATTTTATTATACTGGAAGCAGTAGGATAAGTCAACCGTTCTGCGAGGCAGGCTTATTGGATGAACATGGCATCGCCAAAGGAGAAAAAGCGATATTTTTCCTGTACGGCAACCTTATATGCAGCCATGGTTTTCTCATACCCGTAAAACGCAGAGATCAGCATAATCAGAGTGCTTTCCGGCAGGTGGAAGTTTGTCACCAGGCCGTCAATAGCGTGCAGCTCTACACCGGGGTACAGGAAAATATCGGTAGTACCGCTGCAAGGGACAATCTTGCCGTACTTGGCCCAGACGGCTTCCAGCGTGCGGCAGCTGGTGGTACCGACAGCAATTACGCGATGGCCGCTGGCGCGTGCTGCGTTGATGGCCTCGGCTGCAGTATCATCCACGCAGTACCATTCGGTGTGCATCTGGTGCTCCTGAATATCATCCTCGCTGACAGGGCGGAAGGTGCCAAGGCCAACGTGCAGGGTCACTTCCACAATGTTGACCCCCTTGGCACGGATGGTATCCAGCAGTTCCGGGGTAAAATGCAGCCCGGCTGTGGGGGCAGCCGCGCTGCCAAGCTCTTTGGCGTATACGGTCTGGTACTGGCTCTGATCCTCTAGTTGGCGGGTGATGTACGGCGGCAGCGGCATTTTGCCGAACTCATCCAGCTTTTCGTACAAAGTCTGGGTATCGTATTGGAAGGTTACATATTTGTTGCCATCCGGCAGGGTCTCGTCTACTGTGGCCGTCAGGGAGCCGTCGCCAAAGCTCAGCTTGGTGCCAGCCTGCATCCGGCGGCCGGGGCGGGCCAGGCATTCCCAGGTGTCACCGTGGGCCTGGCGGAGCAGCAGAACCTCGCACACGGCGCCGGTGGGCACTTTAACACCCATCAAGCGGGCAGGCAGAACCTTAGAATTGTTGACGACCAGCACATCTCCGGCGTTCAGGTATTCCGGCAGGTCATGGAAGATGCGGTGTTCAATCGTATCATTCTTGCGGTCAAGCACCATCAGGCGGGCGCTGTCACGCGGGTCAGCGGGCTCCTGGGCAATCAGTTCTTTGGGCAGGTCATACCAAAAATCTTTCTTTAACATTGTTTTGCTTCCTTTTTGCGTTGACAAGTTGGCCGCGCAATGCTATTATTGAGGCATGCAGGCGGCGATTGTATCTTACAGCAGCCGCCATGCGGCACAGAGGTGCGGATTTCATCAGTATATTCCCTTTTATGCCAGCCAAAGGCTTGTGGGGAATGGAAAGGGACGTCCGCCGAAGGCGGTGCACGGCACGCATCGTTCCTGGGCCCGCAGCCGAACAGGGGCGGGACTGTCACGTTAGGATTAACGTGTTGCGCTGTGCTCATGCAATGTATCATTATATTGCATTTTGTGCCGGTTTTCAAGCCGGTTTTTTTATTATCTCGTGTTTGGCAGCAAAATGGCTTGAATGCGGCGGCAGGTTTGTGTTTACCCCCTGCAAACCTGCGGCGGCAGCTGCATATAGGTAATGGTATGGGGCTGGGAACAGAAGCAGAATCCCCAAATGTGCGTTGGGGTTCTGGAGGAAAGGACGGCAGTTTAAGATGAAACAGTACAAAGTTGGCGTTGTTGGTGCAACTGGCATGGTGGGCCAGCGTTTTATTACCCTGCTGGAAAATCATCCCTGGTTTAAGCTTACGGCTCTGGCTGCATCGGCACGCTCCGCAGGCAAGACCTATGAGGATGCTGTCGGCAGCCGCTGGCTGATGAAAACACCGATGCCGGAAGCAGTCAAAAAGATGGTGGTTCTGGATGCTTCCAAGGTGGAAGAAGTTGCTGCACAGGTGGATTTTGTGTTCTGTGCAGTCAACATGAAAAAGGACGAAATCAAAGCGCTGGAAGAAGCTTACGCCAAGGCAGAATGCCCTGTGGTTTCCAACAACAGCGCACACCGCATGACACCGGATGTTCCGATGGTAGTGCCTGAAATCAATGCAGACCACCTGGAAATCATCCCCGCACAGCGCAAGCGCCTGGGCACCAAGCGCGGCTTTATTGCCGTCAAGTCCAACTGCAGCCTGCAGAGCTATGTGCCTGCCCTGCACCCGCTGATGAAGGATTACGGCGTAACCAAGTGCCTGGTCTGCACCTATCAGGCAATCTCCGGCGCTGGCAAAACGTTTGAGACTTTCCCCGATATCCTGGATAACGTGATTCCCTACATCGGTGGTGAAGAAGAGAAGAGTGAGCAGGAGCCGCTGAAGCTGTGGGGCCACATTGATGGCGATAAGATTGTGCCCGCAACTGCACCTTCCATTACGGCCCAGTGCCTGCGCGTACCGGTATCCGATGGCCACATGGGCGCGGTGTTCGTAAGCTTTGATAAAAAGCCCACCAAAGAAGAAATCCTGAAAACCTGGAAAGAATTTCATGGCCCGGCGCAGGATCTGGACCTGCCCAGCGCACCCAAACAGTTCCTGCATTACTTTGAAGAAGATGACCGCCCCCAGCCCAAGCTGGACCGCATGATTGAAAACGGCATGGCTGTCAGCATTGGTCGCCTGCGTGAGGATACCCAGTACGATTACAAGTTTGTCTGCCTGTCCCACAACACGCTGCGCGGCGCAGCAGGCGGTGCAGTTCTGCTGGCAGAACTGTTGGCCGTTAAGGGCTATTTTGACTAATCATCCCCTAGATTGAAGGAGAAACATTCCCTATGAAACAACCTGTATTTACCGGTGCTGCTGTTGCCATCATTACCCCCATGCACGCAGACGGAACCGTCAACTTTGAGGAACTGGGCCGCATTATTGATGATCAGATTGCACACGGCACGGATGCCATTGTGATCTGCGGCACCACGGGTGAATCCGCAGCGCTCAGCCACGAAGAGCATGTGGAGTGCATCCGTTTTGCTGTGAAGCATACCGCAAAGCGCGTTCCTGTTATTGCGGGCACGGGCTCCAACGATACGGCCTTTGCCATTGAGATCTCCAAAGAGGCCGAGGAAGCCGGTGCAGATGCCCTGCTGCTGGTTACCCCTTATTACAACAAAACCAGCCAGGCGGGCCTGATTGCCCACTATACGGCCATTGCAAATGCCGTTACCCTGCCCTGCATCATTTACAATGTTCCGTCCCGTACCGGTGTGAATCTGCAGCCCGCCACACTGGCGGAGCTTGCCAAGCTGCCCAATGTAAACGCTGTAAAGGAAGCCAGCGGCAATATCTCCCAGGTTGCGGATGTTGCAGCCCTGTGTGGCGAGGAACTGAACATTTATTCTGGCAACGATGACCAGATTGTGCCGATCTTGTCCTTGGGCGGTAAGGGCGTCATCAGCGTGCTTTCCAATGTTGCGCCGCAGCAGGCACACGATATCTGTGCCGCATGGTTTTCCGGTGACACGGCAAAGAGCCTGGAACTGCAGCTGAAAGCGCTGCCGCTGTGCCATGCCCTGTTTGCTGATGTAAACCCCATCCCGGTCAAATGGGCAATGAACCGCCTGGGCTGGAATGCGGGTCCATTGCGCCTGCCTCTGGTGGAGCCTTCGGCTGCCGTGCAGCAGTCCCTGGAAAATGAGATGAAGGCTTACGGCGTTCTGAAATAAAATAATCACGACCAGGCCCGCAGTACCGCGGATTTGTTGCGGCGCCGCGGGCCTGTGCTTTGGAAAAGGAAGGAACCAAATTAAGATGACGGATTTGATTATTCAGGGCATTAACGGCCGTATGGGCCATACCCTTGTGGAAAAGATCTCTGCCCGCAGCGATTGCCGCATTGTTGCCGGTGTGGACCAGAAAGCCGGTCAGATCGGGGATATCCCGGTTTACGCTTCGCTGGAAGATTTGCCGGAGGCAAAGGGAATCGTAATTGATTTTACTTCCCCTGCCGGTACGGTGCACGCGGCACAGTTCTGCGCGGCACATGGTATGCCTTGCGTGCTTTGCTCGACCGGTTTGAGCAAAGAGGACGAGGCTGTGGTGGAACAGGCCAGCGAGAAGGTGCCGGTGTTCCGCAGCGCCAATATGTCGGTTGGCATCAATGTGTTGATCGAGCTGGCCCGCCGTGCGACCAAGCTGTTTGATGGCGAGTTTGATATCGAAATTGTGGAGAAGCACCATCACAACAAGCTGGATGCCCCCAGCGGAACCGCTTTGATGATCGCAAATGCCATCAACGAGGAAGCTGGCGGCAAATATGAGTATGTCTATGACCGTCACGCTGTGCGCCAGAAGCGCGGCGCGCAGGAATTGGGCATCAGCTCCGTGCGCGGCGGCGGCATTGTGGGCGACCATGATGTGCTGTTCTGCGGCCCGGAAGAGGTTGTGACCATCAGCCATGTGGCCCAGAGCCGCGGTGTGTTTGCCGATGGCGCTGTACAGGCAGCACTCTTCCTGGATGGGTGTGAGCCGGGTTACTACACCATGACGGATATGCTCAAGGGTAAAATGCAATGTCTTTAAGGTCCCATGAAGCTGCTGCGTGCGCAGTAATTGCAATTGGCGTGTGCGGTGTGTTGGTTGGTTCCCTGCTGGTAGAATCCATGCGGAACGGTCAAAGCAGTGCAAAAGCCACGGTAAGCACAGCACAAAGCACCGAAGAAGTCCAGGCACAGACAGAACCGACACAGACGCCCGCGCCAACACCTGAACCGGAACCGGTCGTACAGACAGTACACTTTTCTGCAACCGGGGATAACCTGATCCACGAGGGCATTTACAACCAGGCCAGGGCGCGCGGCAGTGATGGCCACTATGACTTTATCCCTGCCTATGAAAATCTGCGGGATTTTTACGCCGGGTTTGATGTGAACTGGCTCAACCAGGAAACGCTGGTCAATGATGATTATGAACCTTCCGGTTACCCAATGTTCTCTACGCCTGGGGATATTACCAATGCGCTGTATAATGTTGGCTTCCGGGTGTTCAGCCTTTCCAACAACCACAGCTATGATAAAGGCGCTGGCGGCATTGCCTCTTCGATGGCACACTGGGCGGCTATGCCGGATGATGTGGTGTCCATGGGGTTTTATAATCTGGAAACCTATGATGACTATGTGTACCAGACAGTAAACGGCGTTACCATCGGCTATCTTTCTTATACGGAGATGACCAACGGCCTGCCAACGCCGTCCGGCAGTGAATACGGCGTGGTTTATCTGAACCAGAGGGATGTGATTGAAAAGCAGATCACGGATATGCGCCCCAACTGTGACGTTCTGGTCGTCAGCTGCCACTGGGGTGTTGAAGGCAGCCATACAGTTACGGATGCACAGCGCGAAACAGCCCAATGGCTGGCTGACCAGGGTGCAGACCTAATCATTGGCACCCACCCGCATGTGACGCAGACGGCGCAGTGGCTGACAGGAACGAATGAGAATAAGTCGTTTGTTGCCTATTCGCTGGGGAACTTTATCAATGCGCAGGATATGCCGGACAATATGATCGGTGCCATTCTGGATGTGACGTTCCAGAAAACAACCGCAGCAGATGGTACCGTTACCGTGGAAATTCAAAACCCGGTACTGCACCCGGTGATCACCCAGTATGAGCCGCATTATGCAAACATTCGGGTTTACCTGTATAAAGACTATACGGATGAACTGGGCGCTGCACATGGCAACTTTGCATTGAGCAGGGCTTCCATTGAACAGGTTTTGAATGGTTCAATCGATTCTGAGTTTTTATCGTTAGAATAAAGGCAACACCGCACAATTCCCGCCTTACGGCTTAAGCACCGCTTCGGCGGCTGCGGCACGGCATCTGCGTTGCCA
>ENA-UEQS01001661-UEQS01001661.1-human-gut-metagenome-genome-assembly--contig:-NODE-1661-length-13564-cov-4.903018_pt1 | contig 13564 bp, 12 predicted proteins | sample MGYA00242953_ERZ507953 | MGnify/ENA primary metagenome ERZ507953 (study PRJEB26167, sample SAMN06115474) | human gut metagenome | host: Homo sapiens | place: China:Jiangsu | collected 2016-07-06...
GCCTCCACTACACTGGCTGGAAGCGGGGCGCTTACCCCACCGCCGAAACCGCCCGGAGCATTTTCAACGCCGGGACCCTGTATGTAGGCGTGGACGAGGACGGCACCGTCTGGGGCAGCATGAATCTCAACGGCGTCCAGCTGCCGGAATACAAAAACGGCGGCTGGTCCATCCCCGCCGAGGACGATCAGGTGGCCGTCATCCACACCCTGACCATCCATCCTGACCGGGCGGGGCAAGGCTTGGCCCGGCAGATGGTGGCCTTTGCCGAGGACACCGCCCGCAGTCAGGGCAAGACCGTCATGCGGTTCGACACTGGCGTGAGCAACGCCGTTTCCAACCACCTCTACCCTGCCATCGGCTACCGCTTCGCCGGGACGGTGGACACCTTCTTCATGGGCTACGTCCACTGCCCCCTGAATCTCTACGAAAAAAAGCTGTAAAACCCCTGTGTAAACCCACGGTTTACACATTTCGCCGGGAAGTTGGTGGCGATTTTGCCCGCTTTCAGCGATACTGTTCCCACGAAAGGATGTGACGCGTATGACCACAGGCCAGCGGATCGCCCAGAAGCGAAAAGAGGCCGGATTGTCCCAAGAGACACTGGGCGCGGAGCTGGGTGTTTCCCGGCAGTCCATTTACAAGTGGGAATCGGATACTGCCTTACCGGAGATCGACAAGCTGGTGGCCCTCAGCCGCCGGTTCGGTGTGACCGTAGGCTGGCTGTTAGGAGTGGAGGAAGCGCCGGAGGCGGCCTCTGCCCCGGACAGCGGCGAATTGACGGACGCCCAGCTGAAAATGGTGGAGGAGATCACGGCGCGGTACATCGCCGCCCTGCCGGCTCCGAAGCCCCGAAAGAAATGGCCCTATGTGCTGGCAGCGCTGATGGTGCTGTATGCCGCCCACCGCGCCTATCAGAGCATTGACCGGCAGTTTGACGGCGTTTACAGCCGGATTGGTCAAATGGATAGCAAAATGTCCAATCAGGTATACAGTATCTCCGGTCAGGTGGAGGAGATCCTCAAACAGCAGAACGCTTTGACAGCAGACTATGGAACGGAGCTGGTATCCGCCGATCTGCCCAAAAACGCCGTGACCTTCTCCGTCTACGCCGTCCCCAAAACATACGTGGAGGGTATGCGCGTTGAATTTTCAGCGGACAACGGCCGCGACACCAGCAGCAAAACCGTCCTGCCTGAGCCGGATCAGAATGGGCAGCCGGTCAGTGAGAAATTCTCGACGGAGCTGACCTGCGAACTGACGGATGACATCTCCATCACCGCGGTATTCGTCATGCCGGACGGCACCCGGCAGACCCAGCCCCTGCAAACGTATTCCGGTCTGTATTCCGGCTCCCTGCCGGACGTTGCCAGTCTTGTGGATGCGGATCTCCAAGGCCGGGCGCAGATTGAAAACGGCAAGCTGACCCTGCCGGACGCCATGGAGTATGCCTTGACGCTCAATACAAAGCTGGACAATATTCTGATCCCCCGGGCGGAGGCCGTTTCCATTCGGGTAGGCCTGTTCAAAAACCAGCATCTGATCGCCTGGGCGCGGCCCATCAGCGCCGATGAGCAGACCAGCTACCGAGGCTATGACAACGCCACCTTCTATCGGCTGGAGCCTCTCTCCTTCCCCTTTGCCGCCGGGGATATTCTGGAATCAGCGGCTGTTCTCACCGATGAGTACGGCCGGGAGGTCATCTGCCCTGATTGGTTTCCCCTGACGCTGGACAGCGACGGCCAGTCCCTCATATTTCCCGGCAGCACCGGGTCGGATACCGTTGACGCTTACAGCATCGATACGGACATTTCCCACTGGACATTCCAATAAGCCGAAAGCCAGCCTTTACGGGCTGGCTTTGAGGCTGTCGATAAAGTGATAAATTTTCCGCGACGGTAAGGAAGGGTGTGCGCGGGAAACCCAAGAAGGGTGTCCCGCGCCATTAAAATCCTAAGTTTTCAGAACTTTTATGAAGTTCTGAAAACTTGCTCAGCGGGGAGAAAAGACTTTTTCGATACGCTGAAAGCCAGCCTTTACGGGCTGGCTTTTGATTTCTTTCTTCCACGGTGAGAAAGATTTTCGCAGCTTTTTCATCAGTTTTCAGGGCACTCAGAGCCTCTCCCCATACGCAGAGAACAGCCGCCGCGGAGCTTCCGCAGCGGCTGTTCTGTGATTCAGTTCTCTGTACTGCCCAGATTACGGTGCAGAAGCTGATGGGTCTTGCCCTTCAGCAGGCCCTCATACAGAGCAAGGACCATGGGGTTCTCGTTGGACTTTTTGATCTGCATATTGACGTCGGTATCATACAGTCCCTTGGCGCGGGCCTTCCGGGTCCGGGGACCGGCGCCGACCGGCTGGCCGCCGCCCATGATACAGCCGCGGCGGCAGGCCATGACCTCCACGAAGTCATAGCTGACCTCGCCGCTCTGGATACGCTTGATGAGCTTGTCGGCATTGCCCAGACCGTTGACCACTGCGGCGCGGATCTCCTTGCCCATGTAGTCAAAGGTCAGTTCCTTCAAGCCGTCATCGCCCCGGACGCCGCTGGTGCGGATACGATCCATTTCCACCCGGCTGTGGCCGGTCTGAAGGCGGCGGAGCACCGCCTCCGTCACGCCGCCGGTGACGCCGAAGATGACGCCGCCGCCGGAACCGATGCCAAAGGGCATATCGGTGGACTCGCCGTCGATATTCTCAAAGCGGATACCGGACTTGCGGATCATGGAGGCCACCTCGGTGGTGGTCAGCACATAGTCCACGTCCTGTCGGCCATTGGTCATGGACTCAGGGCGGAGGATCTCCTCCTTCTTGGCGGTGCAGGGCATGATGGACACCGACACCAGCTTCTTGCCCTGATTGATCTCAGGATTGCGGTAGTATTCCCGGATCACCGCGCCGAACATCTGCTGGGGAGAGCGGCAGGTGGAAATATTGTCCGCCAGCTCCGGATACCGGGTCTCGCAGAACTTGACCCAGGCAGGGCAGCAGGAGGTGAACAGGGGGCCCTTGGCGCCGCTGGAGATCCGCTCCAGCAGCTCCTCCGCCTCCTCGATCACGGTGAGGTCCGCGCCGTAGGTAGTGTCATAGACCTCATGGAAGCCCAGTCGGTGCAGGGCATTGACCAGCTTGCCCATGACGTTTTCGCCCTTGGGGATGCCGAACTTGTCGCCCAGCGCCACACGGACCGCCGGAGCCACCTGCGCCACCACAATGGTGTTGGGGTCCGCCAGCGCGTCCCAGACCTCATCGATGTTGGTCTTGATGCTGATCGCGCCGGTGGGACACACCACCCGGCACTGGCCGCAGTTGACGCAGTTGGTCTGAGCGATGGTCTTGTTGAAGGCCGGGGTCACCAGTGTGCTGGTGCCGCGGTAGGCAAAGTCGATGGCGTTCACGGACTGGACATTGTCGCACATACGGACGCAGTCGCCGCAGAGGATGCACTTATTGGGGTTGCGAACGATGGCGGGAGAGCTTTCGTCGATGGGGTACTTGGCCTCCCGGTTCTTGAAGCGGATCCGGTCCACGCCCATGCGGTGAGCCAGCTCCAGCAGATGGCACTCGCCGCTTTTCACGCAGGTGGTGCAGTCCCGGTCATGGGCTGCCAGCAGCAGCTCCAGGATCGTCCGGCGGTAGCGCATGAGCCGGGGGGTATTGGTGTAGATCACCATGCCGTCCCGGGGCGGCTCCGCACAGGAGGCAAAGGTCTTGCCCCGGTCATCCTCTACGGTGCACAGACGGCAGGCACCGTAAATGGACAGTTCGGAATGGTAACAAAGGGTCGGTATATCGATCTCCGCATTGCGGATTACGGTCAGAACATTGGGTTCGTTGGTAAATTCCACCCGCTGACCGTCAATGGTCATAAATCCCATAGCAGCATCCTCCTTACTTCTCTACGGTGATCGCGCCGAAGGCACACTGCTCCACGCAGCTTCCGCAACGGATGCAGGCGTCCTGATCAATGGTGTACGGCGACTTCAGCGTGCCGTGAATAGCCGACGCCGGGCAGTTCCGGGCGCACTTGGAGCAGCCCTTGCACTTGGCGGGGTCGATGCTGTACACCCGAAGCTTGGAGCAGACGCCGGCGGGACAGCGGCGGTCCCGAATGTGGGCCACATACTCGTCCCGGAAGGCGTTGAGGGTGCTGATGACCGGCTTGGGCGCGCTCTTGCCCAGGCCGCACAGGGCGGTATTCTCGATCATATCCGCCAGGTCCCGGAGGGTATCCAGATCCTCCATGGTGCCCTGACCGGCCACGATGCGCTCCAGGATCTCCAGCATCCGCTGGGTGCCCTCCCGGCAGGGAACGCACTTGCCGCAGCTTTCACGCTGAGTGAAGCTCATGAAGAACCGGGCCACCTCCACCATGCAGGTGTCCTCGTCCATGACCACCATGCCGCCGGAGCCAATCATGGCGCCGATCTTGGTGAGGGAGTCAAAGTCCATATGGCGGTCCAGATCCTTTTCGGACAGGCAGCCGCCGGAGGGACCGCCGATCTGGACGGCCTTGAACTTCTTTCCGTTGGGGATGCCGCCGCCCACGTCAAACACGATGTCCCGCAAAGGCGTGCCCATGGGGACCTCAATCAGACCGGTGTTGCACACGTTGCCGGTAAGGGCAAACGCCTTGGTGCCGGGGCTTTCCGGCGTACCGATCCCCCGGTACCACTCCGCGCCGCGCTGAATGATCATGGGCACGTTGGCGTAGGTCTCCACGTTGTTGAGGACCGTGGGCTTCTCCCACAGGCCGTGCTCCACAGTGCGGGGCGGCTTGACGCGGGGCATACCTCGCTTGCCCTCGATTGAGGCGGTCAATGCGCTGCCCTCGCCGCAGACGAAGGCGCCGGCGCCCCGGTTGATATGCAGACGGAAGCAGAAGTCCGTACCCAGAATGTTGTCGCCCAGGAATCCGGCTTCCTCTGCCTGCGCAATGGCCAGCTTCAGGCGCTCAATAGCCAGAGGATACTCCGCGCGGACATAGATATAGCCCTCCTGCGCGCCTACGGCATAGGCCGCGATCAGCATACCCTCGATCATCCGGTGGGGATCGCCCTCCATGATGCTGCGGTCCATAAACGCGCCGGGGTCGCCCTCATCGCCGTTGCAGACCACATAGCGGACGGTCTCCTTCTGGGCAGCCACCTGGCTCCATTTTTTGCCGGCGGGGAAGCCCGCGCCACCGCGGCCCCGGAGCTTGGAGTCGGTAATAGCCTGAATGACAGCCTTGGGTGTCATTTCAAAGAGGGCTTTTTCAAGGCCCTCGTAAGCGCCGGCAGCAATGGCCGCCTCAATGCGCTCCGCGTCGATATGGCCGCAGTTTTTCAGCACCAGGCGGGTCTGCTTGGCGTAGAAGGGGATCTCCTCCTCAGAGGGATAGACCTTGTTATCCTGACGGAACATCAGCCGCTCCACCGGCTGACCCCGGAGGACCGTTTTTTCAAAGATCTCGCCGCAGTCGCTCTCCTGCACCTTTAAGTAGAGATAGCCGTAAGGCTCGATCCGCATCAGGGGGCCCATTTCGCAGAAGCCGTGGCAGCCGCTTTTGTGGACGCCGATATGGGCGATCTCCGGGCCGATCTCCACCTGAACGTTTTCATGCTCCGCAGCCAACTCCTTCATGTGCTCATAGAGCTTGGCGGAGCCGCCGGCCAGACAGCCCGTGCCGCCGCAGATCAGCACCCGGCACTTTTCCTGCTTGGTCTCAGCCTGGCATTCCGCCCGGACCTGCTTGAGCTGGAACCGGTTTTCAATTCTGATCATCGTTCCGCCCCTCCTCTTCCTTGGCCCGAAGTTCCTTGAGCAGCTCCGCCGCCTTTTCCGGCGTCATTTTGGGATGGACCTGCTCGTTGACCATCATGGCCGGGGCCAGACCGCAGGCACCCAGGCAGGACACCACTTCCACCCGGTCCATTTGAAAATAAGGACAGGCTGCGTCATCCACCAGACGGATGATCCGTCCGTTGGGCCACTCATAGAGGGGTTTCGGCTCCATCACGTATTTTTGCAGCAGCTGCTCGCGGCTCAGATGGTCGCATCGGATCAAGGAGAACATGGCGGCGTAGCCGATCCCCAGATGGCAAATCTCGTCCGGCACTACGCTGCCGGAAGCTGTTCTGCGTTCCAGCCGCAGCGTCAAATCGCTGGGCTCCTGAATTTCAAGGGCAAAGCAGCCTGCTCCCAGCGCGAGGGGAACGCCGCTTTCCACCAGCGCCGTCTGCCCGGGGCTGGCCTCAAAGGCGTACATACACGATAGAAGCTGGCCGGAATCTCCGCTTTCAAAGGCCCTCCAGAAGTCTGCCAGGGTCACATGCTCCCGAAGTCCCATATAAAAAACCGGAGGCTTCCCGTCAATCGTTCTTCCGGGGAGAAAATGCCAGCACTCCGTTTTCCCGTAGGAGGAGTCTCAGAGCCGCCGGGCTGCGAAACGATCCGGATGCACCTGCACATTCAGCCGCTCTGCTGTGTCCAGTAGCTTCAAAAGGACCCCGCAGTGGCAGACATAGGCCTGCACAAAGGCTCGGTCCAAAAAACGATTGGGAGAGGCTGCAATCACATCCCACAAAAAAAGAGAGGGCTGCTCCGCTTGCCGGCTCAGCCCCTGTTCCGGTACAGCCCCGGCGCCGGCGGCCGGCGTTGTGGAAGCGATCCACGTAATAATCGTCCTACGGGTCTTTTTCTCCGTACAGCGCCCTGATCCGCTTTCCGCCCAAGTAGACACGCCATGCACCCGCATGATTCAGGCGAATGGGGTATAGGTTTGTCACCGTATCACCGTCCCAGCAGTTTTTATTTCATCATAGCACCAGGACGGTGGGTCGCCTATTGATAAATGATACAAATTTTCTTAACACACTTGTTGCAAATAATCAAAAAATGATTATTCAATCAAAATAATGTTGATTATAATATGCGACTGTGATATGTTAAGGTTGCTTCGAGAGGGATGCGACCCCTGAATTCGATCATAAAGGATGGTATTGAACTATGGCGCTGGCAACATTACAAGTAGTCCTTTCCATCGCAGTGGAGAGCAACACTGCGATTCCGGGATTTAACATTGATAACATTGAGGGAACCGAGGCCATCATGGATGCTGCGGAAGAGGAGCATTGCCCGGTGATCCTGACCGTGGGTCAGGGAGCCATCAAGGCAGGACAGCTGGAGCATCTGGCCGATCTGGTCAAGCGGATCGCCCGGGAAAGCACAGTGCCCGTAGTGCTCCACCTGGATCACGGCATTAGCTATGAGCAGACTGTGCAGTGCCTGCGCCTGGGCTTTACCTCTGTGATGTATGACGGCTCCCACGATTCTCTGGCAGACAACATCCGGGAAAGCCAGACTGTGGTTCGCAGCGCCCATGCGGTCGGCGTGTCTGTGGAGTGCGAATTGGGCGCTATTTCCGGCGTAGAAGACGGAATTTCCCACAAAAATGTTAATCTGGTGGATGTGGACGAGGTTCGGGAGTTCATCTCCAAGGTGGACTGCGACGCGCTGGCTGTGGGGATCGGCAATGCCCATGGCATGTACCAGGGTACGCCGCACTTCGACTTTGACCGTCTCCAGGCATGCCAGAAGCTCTCTCCTCCGCCGCTGGTTCTCCACGGCGGTTCCGGAACGCCCGATGATATGATCCGTCAGGCTATCAAGCTGGGCATCCGCAAGATCAACGTGGCCACCGAGCTGCGCATGGCATTCATGGAAGGTCTGGAGAGCACGGTGGGGCAGCGGGATTTCTATCAGATGTACCGGACTGCCAAGGAAAACATGGCCGCTTTGGCCCGTCATAAGATCCAGCTGTTCCAGGGAAAACTGTGATCCGGCTGACATTTGATTGGAATCGTCGGAACTAACAAAAACCTGCGTTTTTGTTTGGAACTGTTTATAATTTACAAACAAAAATGACTGTATTATAATAGCTGCAATCAAATAATGACCGAAACATGATTTGTTCTCAAGAAATACGCGCACAAAGGACGGGGAATCGATTGAAGAAGAAAATGCTTTGTGTGGGCGAGATGATGGCGGATCTGGTGGCGTTCCCCATTGAAAAGGTGCTGCTGGAAAGCGATTATCACCCCATGGACAGCTTTTGGGTCAAGACCGGCGGAGACGCCCATAACAACGCGGTGGATCTGGCCCGGCTGGGCAACGATGTGATTTATATCGGACGGATCGGAAATGATATCTTTGCTCAAAACTGCCTCAATTCTCTGCGGCAGGCAGGCGTGAATACGGACCACGTGGTATTCTCCAGCGCAGCAGAGCAGGCCAAGTCCCTAATCCTGATGGGGCACGGCGGCACCCGCACTTTTTATCAGAACTTTGGCAGCAGCGCGGAGCTGTGCTTTGAAGATATCAATCTGGATGTGCTGGATCAGGTGTCGGTGCTTCAGATCGGCGGAACCTTCCATATGGAGCGCTTTGACGGAGACGGCGCTGTCCGCCTGCTGTGGGAAGCGAAGAGCCGGGGCATCATCACGTCCTTGGATGTGACCATGGACCGGACCGGACGGTGGAACAGCCTGCTGGAGCCGTACTATCCGTACCTGGATTACTTCATGCCCAGCATCGAACAGGCTGTGGAGATCACCAAGCGGGAACGCTTTGACGAGATGGCGGATTTCTTGCTGGAGCGGGGCGTCAAAAACGTCATCATCAAAGCCGGCAGCGACGGTGCGTTCTTCAAAAACGCGCAGGAGGCCTTCTCCTGCGGCTGCTACAAGGTTCCCGTGGCAGACACCACGGGGGCGGGAGACGCGTTTGTTGCAGGCTATCTGGCCGCCATGCAGCGGGGATTCACCCCCCAGCAGGGCCTGGAGTTCGCCACGGCCTGCTCGGCGCAGGTGATCCAGCAGGTGGGTGCCACCTCCGGCATGAAGTCCTTCGAGGAGATTATGGACTTTATTCGCCGCTCTCCCAAGCTGGAGATCACCCGGCACTGACCTTTCCCAGGCGCATTCCTCCCTTAGGGAGATTATAAAATTTAAACGAAGGCGAGAAAGGAAAATCCACATGAAAAGAAAACTGACCGCTCTGTTGTTGGCAGCACTGATGGTCTGCGGCAGCCTGGCCGGCTGCGGCAGCAAGATCACCCCCGAGGCTGAGGGTTCTGAGGGCGGCGACGCCCCCGCCGCCGAGAGCACCTATCCGGAAAAGAACATCACCGCTCTGGTCTACTGGGCGGCCGGCGGCACCACGGATACCTGCGTGCGCAGCGCCATCAATGCTATTCCCGATGACATGCTCTCCAAGAACATCATCGTCTCCAACGTTGCCGGCGGTTCCGGTCTGGTAGGCGCCACGCAGTTCGTCAAGAGCGCAGCGGACGGTTACACCATCGGCGTGCTCAACTGCGACCTGGTCCTCAACCACGCACTGGGCAACACCGATATCAGCTCTGATCAGTTTATCCCCCTAGCCTGCATCGAGCAGGACCCCTATCTGTTCCTGGTTCCCTCCGACGCTCCCTATGACACCTTTGAAGAGTTCGTGGACTATGTAAAGGCCAATCCCGGCACCCTCTCCGTGGGCGACACCGGCAGCGGTGCAGTGCCTCACCTGGTTTACACCGTGCTCAACAAGCAGCTGGGCCTGGACCTCAAGACGGTGGCCTATGACTCCTCTGCGGACAGCGTGATCGCCACTGTCAGCGGTGAGTGCGATTCCACCATCACAGCGCCCGGTGCTGCCGCCGGTCAGCTGGAGGCCGGAACCCTGAAGGCCATCGCCTGCTCCGGAGCCGAGCGGCTCGCCGCTTATCCCGACGTTCCCTGCATGAGCGAGAGCTATGAGGAACTCAAGGACATGAACATCCTCAGCTGGATCATGGTCGTGGCCCTCAAGGACACCCCCGCCGATGCAGTCTCCTACCTGCAGGAAATCTTCACCGCTGCGGCGACTTCCGACGAGTACCGCGAGACGCTGGAGAGCTTGAGCTTCCAGGCAGTTCCCGCAATGGACAACGATGAGATGCTGCAGTTCGTTGCCGATCAGGCGGAGTACTACGCCAGCGTCCTGGCATAAACGGTTTCCATTGCGTATATGGACCAAAGGAGCCTCCATGAACCTCTCATGGAGGCTCCCTTACTAAAAACCATTCCACCGAATTAGAAATGAAGAGGATTCTATGAAAAAGTACGATATTACGATTTCCACGATTTTGATGGTCGTCGCGGCGGGGCTTTTCACAGCCTCCTCCGGGCTCCCGGAAGTGGAAGGGGCGATCGGCGCCGGCACGTGGCCCCGTGTTCTGGCGGTATTGCTGTTTTTGCTGTCGGCCCTGCTGATGGTGCAGGCCCTTACGGGCCACTCCTCCCAGGAAGAGCCCTTTGACATTCACTCTGAAGGCTTCAAGCGTGTGCTCAAGGGCATCGGCATCATCCTCGTGTTCTGCGTGCTGCTGAAGTTCCTGGGCTTCATGCTGGCGTCGGCCTTTATGATTCCCACCATTATGCGCCTCATGGGGGAAAAACGGATCAAAGTGCTGGCGGGCCTGACGGTGGGCGTGCTGGTAGCCGTTTATCTGATTTTCTCTGTAGCACTGAGTCTGCCGCTGCTGCAGGGAAGTCTGTTCGTGTAAGGAGGGATGGAAATGACGGAAAGCTTGCTTGCTGCCCTGATGACCGTGGTGCAGCCCTATAACATTGCGGTCATGTTTTTCGGCACTCTGATCGGAATTCTGGTGGGTGCCATGCCGGGACTGTCCTCTGTCATGGGTCTAAGCATCATGATGCCCCTGACGCTGTCCATGGAGGGGAACTCCGGAGTGCTGATGCTGCTGGGCATCTTCTGCGGTGCCATCTACGGCGGGTCCATCACAGCCATTCTCATCAAGACCCCCGGCACCGCCAACTCCGCCGCCACCTGCCTGGACGGCTATCCCATGGCCACTAAGCTGGGCCAGCCCGGTCGGGCCCTGAGCATCTCCACCATGGCCTCCACCTTCGGCGGCCTGTTCAGCGCGGTGATGCTGCTGTGGACAGCTCCCATGCTCAGCAAGATCGCGCTGAAGTTCGGTGCTGCCGAGTACTTTGCTCTGGCGGTGTTCGGCCTCAGCATGGTCACCAGCATCTCCGGCAAGAGCGTGGTCAAGGGCCTCATCGGCGCGGTTTTGGGATTGATCATGGCCACCATCGGCATGAACTCCCTGACCGGAACGCCCCGCTTCACCTTCGGTTCCGTCTATCTGACGGGCGGCATCGCCATGATCCCCACCCTGATCGCCCTGTACGCATTCTCCCAGGGACTCAACAACATTGAAGGCGGCGGTACCAGCAGCCTACACTCTAAGGCGAAGCTGGAGCGCGTCCTTCCCACCTGGGCGGATACGAAGCTGACCTTCCCCACCATGCTCCGCTCCAGCATCATCGGCACCATTATCGGCGCCATCCCCGGCACCGGCGGCGATATCGCCTCCTGGGTGGGCTACAATGAAGCCAAGCGCTGGTCCAAGCATCCGGAGAAGTTCGGCGAGGGCGCACCGGAGGGCATCGCCGCTCCGGAATCCGCAAACAACGCCATTTCCGGCGGTGCGCTGATTCCGCTGCTGACGCTGGGTATTCCCGGAGATGCAGGCACTGCGGTCATGCTCAGCGCCCTGATGATGCAGGGCGTCGTTCCCGGCCCCATGCTCTTCACGGAGCAGACGGGCACGGTCTACACCATCATCGTGGGCCTCTTCTTTGCCAATCTCTGGATGTGCCTGCTAGGTTACAGCGCCATCCGCGGCTTCGCCAAGATCGGCAATGTGTCCAACACCTACCTGACCCCAATCGTGTTCGTTTTCTGCGTGGTGGGTACCTATGCGCTGAACAACAACATCCTGGATATCTTTATGATGATGATCTTCGGCGTGGTGGCTTATGTGCTCATCAAGTGCGACTTCCCCATGCCTCCCATCATCCTGGGTCTGATTCTGGGCTCCCTGGCGGAAAAGAATCTGCAGCGCGCACTGGTGATCTCTGACGGCAACATCTCCGTGTTTTTCACCCGCCCCATCTCTCTGGTCCTGATCGTGATCTCCGTCATCTCCCTGCTGTGGCCTGTGATCAGCCCTGTGATCAAAAAACGTCGGGCAAATCAGGCAAAGTAAAGGGAACGGGGTACCCAAGCGTTGAAAAAATGATTGTAAGTGTCTGGAAAAACGAGTATAATGATTTTCAATTACCGAGAGTTTCGAAAGAAATGGGAGGATTGACTTGAAAGGACTGGAACGCCAACGAATCATTTTGGAAACGCTGGGTACCCGTAGCAGTATTGAGGTCAAGGAACTTTTGGAGATGATCCCCGCTTCTCCCGCAACGATCCGGCGCGACCTTACGGAATTGGAATCTCTTGGAAAAATCCGGAAAGCCCGGGGCAGGATCTCGCCGGCCAGCGAGTGCCATCTGCCGGCCTTTGAGCTGCGAAACGCCATGCATGATGAGGAGAAAAGACAGATCGGACGTGCCGCCGTGAAGCTTGTCAACGAAGGCGATACCATCATTCTGGACTCCGGCACGACCTTGCAGGCCATGGCGGAAAATCTGGGCTGCTTTCAGCGACTCACCGTTATCACCAATTCCATTTCCATTGCGTACATCCTGAACTCCACCCCTGTGAACGTGTTCCTCACTGGCGGCTTTCTGGACGACATGAGCCTGGTGGGAGAAGATGCGGTGCAGTTCATTGAAAAACATCCTGTGGAAAAGGCATTTATCAGTGCCAGCAGCACCCGGGGCACGGTGGGCCTGACGGTCATCTCTCCTTTGCAGCTACCCATCAAGCGGCAAATGGTGGCCTCCGCTAAGGAGGTCTACGCGCTGCTGGATGAGAGCAAATTCCACAGCATGGGAGTAAGCCTCTTTGCGGATTTCAAGGATTTGAGCGGAATCATCACTTCCAAATCCATCGATGACCCGGAGCTTTTGCAGCGGCTGGAGGAGGAAAACGTGCAGGTCATCTGCACAGAAGACCCGGAAAAGTAACTTTAAGAACCCGCTTCTGTTATGAAAGAAGGCCGGCAGCATACGCTGTCGGCCTTCTCAGTCTGTCAAAGAACCCCTGCTTTCATGCGACGAAAGCGGGGGTTCTCTTGCAATATGGGGAAAAATAAGCGAGTATCGGCTGGAAAATGGAGCCCCTCCAGCTCCATTGGGCCAGCTTTTTCAGATTCATGGCAACACATTTAAGCCTGACCCATCTGGCAACGGCGGCCAAGCCTCGGTGGTGTGTATAACGCATCGCGTGTTTCTCTTTCGCATCCGCAAAGACCCGTTCAATGGTCTTTTCGCTGGGCATAAATTTGCTTGCCCAGGTCGGTCTATCGGATGCTCTCCACAATGTCCAGGTATTCCTGCCAGATGTGGGGTGTCAATACCTTCTGGCCTTTCTCATTTGCCTTACAGCAGGCTTTGGATGGGCAGTTGACGCAGTTTTTGGGGGTGCTGCGGTAGATTTCTTTTCCCGTCACGGTCTGTTGTGGTATGGCGAAGTTCCTGACCGTGGGGACAGAGGAACACATCCTTTACGGGGTCATATTGGTAGTCCCAGGGACGGTATCCTTCTTTACTGCCTATAT
>ENA-UEQS01001666-UEQS01001666.1-human-gut-metagenome-genome-assembly--contig:-NODE-1666-length-13524-cov-10.429464_pt1 | contig 13524 bp, 10 predicted proteins | sample MGYA00242953_ERZ507953 | MGnify/ENA primary metagenome ERZ507953 (study PRJEB26167, sample SAMN06115474) | human gut metagenome | host: Homo sapiens | place: China:Jiangsu | collected 2016-07-06...
AACCTTCGAAATTTGCATTTGCATCTGACGAAAAATCCATTCGCCAGCCGACCACCTCATTTGTGCGGTGTTACCTTAAATCTGCATCGAGGGGAACACACTCGTGTGTTCCACCAATTCCGCACGGAACCGCTGCACCAAGCGCACCTGCGGCTCGCTGTCGCTCATCACCCGCATCGTCAAATCCGTCACGCCCGTGCTCGCCAGCGCCTGTTTCGTCTGCTGGAGCAAACGCGTGCCCAAGCCCTTGCGCTGGAACTCCGGCACGATGTACAGCCCCATAACCTCCGCCGACGTGTACTGCCCCGCGGCGACGCACGCACCAACCAGATTCGACCCATACAGGATGCCCAGCGCGGCGAAATTCTGCCGATTCATCTGCTGAAGCAGGAAGCCGTGGTCAAAGTAGCTGAACCCGGCGCCGCGCATCCGCGACACCAAATCCATCTGCTCCTGCACGGTGTTGAGCGGAAGCGTGATGCACGAGCAGTTGAACAGCTGCGGCACTTCGTCAGGGTCGTTCAGGCGCACCAAATCCTCGGTGTAATCCATCTTGAAGCCGTTGTGCTCATAAAACGCCAATTGGCGCTCGTCCTGCACATCCACGGCTGTGTACAGCCGTGCCGCCGCACCGGGCGCTTGATTGCGCAGCTGCCGCGCGCGCGCCGCAAGCGACCCCAGCAGCCAGTATTCGCCTTCCGGCTTGCTGGTCATGCTGAAATAGATGTTGACCGGGCGCGAAGGGAAAATCGTCGGCTGATACTGATAAATCAGGAATCCCTCGCCGACGGGGTTGTTCTGGTCGTCCTTGACGAAGAATACGTCCTCTTTCGGCAGACCCTTGTAAAATTCGTTCGGTTGCGTCACCTGCATGGCTTATTTCCTTTCTTCGGCGGTCTGAATGCGGCCGTCATCCAGCAGCACGGCGATGAACATCGGCACAAGCGCGAGCATCATCACCCCATAAAGTATTCCGTTGTCGATGGCAGACTTGTCCAGCGCAAATTCCACGGCGATGCACACGCCCGCGCCAAGCAGCAGCATCACGATGCGCGCAATGCTGATTCCTTTCAGCCCATCCCGGCGGATGCAGCGGGTCAGACGTGATGCCAGCAGCACCGCCAGCGTCAGCGCCGCCATGAGCATATTCAGGCGGACAAAGCCGAAGCGGATAAGCTCATCCGCGCGCCACGAATCGAGCAGCACCTGCATCACGCTGATGATGGTCAAGCCGGTTTCCAGCGTCCGCCCGGCGATTTTCTGCCTGCGCCCTTGCACCAGCACAATCACGAGTGCGACTGCCGCAACGATGGCTTCATATGCCCAAACCAGCATCTGCCCGTCCTCATTCTGGAAAGGCAGGAAGTACCAGCAGATATCGTCCATCTGTTTGCTGAAGCCCTGCCCCGTGAAACCCTCCGCCAAGCGCAGGCCGCACAGCGCCAGCAGCGCGCCGGGCGTCACCGCGTCCAGCAGAGGCAGCGCCTTCTGCTTCGTCAGTTTCGCATACAGCGCAATCGCGCCCATGCCGCCAAGGATGCCGCCATAGAGCGTATAACCGCCCTGCCAGAACTGCCAGAAGAACGAGCTGCCGCCCAAATCAACCATGATGTACGAATACCGGGCAAGCATATACAGTACGCGCGCGCCCACCAGCGCGCCAAAGCCGCCAACCGTGCAAATCGCCGCGCGGGTGTCCAGCGGGAGGCTCTTGCGCGAGCACAGCAGCGTCAGCACCAAACCGCACAGGACGCTGACGGCAGCGGTCAAGCCGTATTTCGTCAGGAAGAAGATATCGGGATTCCAATAATCAATCTCTTCTGACTCCATCAGCGGCTGCACCACGTCCACAATCCGCGCGGAAGGCGACGGCACAAGCAGCAGCACTGCAATGGGCAAGGCAATCAGCAGCAGGGCGCACCAAATCGCTGCATTTTGTTTTTTCATTTTTTCTGGGTACTCCTTCAATTCCGCCGAAGCCGACGGGTTTCTTTTTTTGCTGATGCGGAGAATTTCGCAGAACTCCGCAGAATATATTATACTTGCTTTTTCCCCGGTTGACAAGCTGTAATCCGGATTCTTTCAGCTATCCATCACAAATTTTCTGTTACAAATTTCCGCCCGCGCTCAGCACCAGCAGCGCAATTCCCAGCGCCAATGCCCCCGAAATCACGCCGTGCAGCGTCTGCCACGCCAGCTGTTCACCCAGCCGCATCAATCCTGGCGGGTACAGCGCGCGGTTCTGCATGATGACTGCGCATCCGCCGAAACCCGTCGCTGCGGACAGGAGCGCAATTCGCAAAGGCAGTGGCGTCGGCAGGTTCGCGATCGTCACCGCGCCCGTCGTAACTTCCAGCAGCGTCGTCAGCGGGAGACGCATCGCATCAGGCAGGAAGTCCGTCAGCGTCGCAAAGACGCGAAGCATCGTCATCGTGCCGCAGACAAGGAGCATGGTTCGGGCGCTGTCCTCCACCGCGCGTGCGAAGGAGACAGGGGACAGTACAGCTTCTGGCACTTTCCCGGCGGATGTAACCCTCGTCCACCGTTTCGCCAATCGCCCCGCGCAGCAGCCGCCCGCCAGCACGCTCAGCAGCACAATTGCCCCCGCGATTCGGCTGTTCAGCCAGCTTCCGATTGTCCCCAGCAGGAACATCGGGCTCATCGTCGCGCAGGAGACCGCCAGTGCCTTCTGTTCCCGGTGCGGACGGCTACCCTGCATCGCCAGCAGCCGCGCACCCGTCGGCGAACCGCCGCACCAGCCCAGCAGCATCAGCATACCGGGCTGCATGTCGCGTCCGCATCGGCTCACCAGCATCTGCGACAGCGTCAAGTACGGGAACAGCCCCGGCATCACGCTGCGCACGAACAGCGCACACGCCGCTTCCGCTGCCGCCATCGTCTCCGGCGCGCGCAGGAGCAGCAGCGCCATCATCCCTGCCAGCAAAATCCGCATTTTCGTCCCTGCCTTTCTGGGGAAAGGATATGCGGCGGTTGACAAGTTTCATTCGGGAAGGTACAATTGAAGGGGACTACTATTTTCAAATGAGAATGCGCCAAGATGCGAAGCGAATTTTTCTTTCTGGCTAACGGGAGTGGAACGCAGCGTAGCAGCGCTACGCTAAGTGGAATGACCGGACGCCAGGAGGGAAAAGGCGCAAGCAGCTGGCGCAGGCGAATGCAGAAAAGAGTAGATAGGAGGAGAATCCCCATGAAAGACACCTTCCTCATGATTGACGGCAACAGCCTGCTGCACCGGGCTTTCCACGCCCTCCCGCTGATGGACGCGGGCGGCGTTTACACCAATGCGATTTACGGCTTCCTGACCATGATGCTCAAAGCGATTTCAGACGAAAACGCCCGCTATCTCGCGGTCTGCTTCGATGAGCACGCGCCGACGTTCCGTCACACGGCATATCCCGACTACAAAGCGGGACGCGCCGCAACGCCGGATGAACTGCGCCAGCAGTTCGCTACCATTCGGACGCTGCTGCCGGAAATGGGCATCCAGGTTTTCTCCCTGCAAGGCTGGGAGGCGGACGACCTGCTCGGCACGCTGTCCAAACTGGGTGAGGACGCCGGGGTCAGCCCCGTCATCCTGACCGGCGACCGCGATGCGCTCCAACTGGTGTCCGATACGACGCAGGTGCTGTTCACCCGCAAGGGCATCAGCGAAACGACCCACTTTACACCCGCCATGGTGTACGAAGTGTATGGCTTCTCGCCGGAGCAGGTGGTGGACTGGAAGGGGCTGGCGGGGGACAGCAGCGACAACATCCCCGGCATCCCCGGCGTCGGCGACAAAACCGCCGTGCGTCTGCTGCACCAGTACGGGACGCTGGACAACATCCTCGCTCATGCGGGCGAAGTGAAGGGCAAACTCGGCGAAAAACTCGTCACATGGGCGGATCAGGCGAAAATGTGCCGCGAACTGGCGACGATTCGCCGCGACGCACCGATTGCGTTTTCCCTCAAGGCGTGCGCCATGCCAGACTTCCGGCATGGGATTCCCGCGCTGGAAAAGCTGAAGCTGAACAGCATCATCCGCCGCCTGCAAGCGCCTGACGATGCGCCCGCGCCGGATACCGCGGCAGAGGAAACGCCCCTGACGCTCCTGCCCTTTGCAGACGCTGCCCCGATTTCCTCCGGCGCTGATCTGACCGCGTGGCTCACCGCCCTGCCAGACAGCGCCCGCCCAATTGCCATCGCGCTGGATGACACGGTGCTGACATGCGCGGCGCAGGATTTGTCCTGCTGTCAGGCGGCACTCGGCGGCGATCTGCTCACCCCCGGCGCAGACCCGGAGGATTTGCTCCGCGCCCTCGCACCCGACCTCGCCGCGCACCCCGCCGTCATCCACGATGGCAAAACGCTGTGGCACCGGCTGAACCGCGCGAAACTCCCCATGCCGGAGCGATACGCATGGGACGTGCAGCTTGGCGCGTACCTGCTTGACCCGCAGCGCAAGAGTTACAGTCTGGACGCGCTGTGCGGCGATTTGCCCGCTGACGCGCGCGGAATGCTCTCGCTGTGCCGGTGGCAGCAGGCGAACATTGACCGCATGGGCATGAGCCACCTCATGCGCGACGTGGAAATGCCGCTTTCCGGCGTGCTGTACCGCATGGAGGACATCGGCTTCACCGTCGATACGGCGTTCCTGCGGCAATTGGGCGAGCGCTACACGCAGGAAATTGAGCAGAGCAAGCAGCAGGTATTCGCCGCCTGCGGAACAACCTTCAACCTCAACAGCACCCAGCAGCTTGGCGACGTGCTGTTCGATAAATTGCAGCTGCCGCACGGCAAGAAGACAGCGCGCGGCTACTCCACCTCCGCCGAAGTGCTGGAAGGTTTGCAGGACATCGCGCCGGAAGTCATTACGCCGCTATTACGCTATCGGCAGCTGACGAAGCTCAATTCGACCTACGTCGAGGGTCTTCTGCGCCTGACGGACGCGACCGGGCGTGTACACTCCACCTTCGATCAAGTCGCCACCGCCACCGGGCGCATTTCGTCCAGCGAGCCGAATTTGCAGAACATCCCCGTCCGCACGGAGGAGGGCAAGGAAATCCGTCAAGCGTTCCTGCCGCGCACGGGCTGGGTACTGCTGGACGCGGATTACAGCCAGATTGAGCTTCGCCTGATGGCGCACTTCTCCGGCGACCACGCACTGGTAGAAGCCTTCCGCACGGGACAGGACGTTCACGCGCGCACTGCCAGCGAAATCTTCGACGTGCCGCTGGATGAGGTGGATTCTACGCTCCGTTCCCGCGCAAAAGCGGTCAATTTCGGCTTGATTTACGGCATCAGCGGATTTGGTCTTGCGAAAAACACGGGCGTGAGCCGTCAGGAGGCGCAGGAGTTCATCAACCGCTATTTCGCGAAATATCCGGGCGTGAAGCGCTTCATGGACAGCGCCGCCGAGGACGGGCAGCACAACGGCTACGCGCTGACGCTGATGGGGCGTCGGCGGTATCTGCCGGAGCTGAAGAGCGACAAGGCGGTTGTGCGCGAGTTCGGCAAGCGCGCCGCCATGAATACGCCCGTGCAGGGGACGGCGGCGGATATTATCAAGCTGGCGATGGTACGGGTGGACGAAGCCTTGCGCCGGGAGGGACTGAAGAGTCGGCTGATATTGCAGGTGCATGACGAACTGCTGCTGGAATGCCCGCCGGAGGAAGTGGAAAAAGCGGGGAAGCTGCTGAAGGATGCGATGGAGCATGTGATTGAACTGCGCGTGCCGCTGCTGGCGGAGGTGCATCAGGGAACAAACTGGGCGGAAGCGAAGTAAGGATAAGGGAAGGGAAAACAGAGGATAAACACGCGGGTAGAGCATGGTAGTGAGACCAACTCAATCGCGCGGAGGGGTCAAGGGGGAGACTTCGTCTCTTTTCCTTTTCCCCTTGCGGAGTCCAGAGGCAGCGCCTCTGGTGGGGTTTGGGGCAACGCCCCAACTGTTCCTCGTCAAATCAATTCAAAGAGAAAAGTCAGCAAAAGGCGCAGGCAGCGACGCGTCCCTGCCAGTAACTTTGCGCATCCGCAGATGCACCCCCACGCTGCTTTACCCACCACTTGCATATTGTCGCGCCAGATGGGCGCGACTGAGTAGTTGGTCTTGCAACCATAGCTGCTTTTGCCCACAAGCAGGGGATTTCGCCTCTGCAACCGTAATCATCCCATCATAAAAATCCCCCGTCAGCCGGACATCATCATCCGCTGGCGGGGGATTCTCATCCTCATCAATACTCGTAAATCGTAATCAGCCCGCCCATGTTGTCCAGCGACATGGTGTAGTTGCTGGTCTTGCGGCTGATGCTGACGGAGAAGGTGCTGCTGTTGTCGCCCACCTGCTGGCGGACGATTTCGTACTTCAGCTGACCGTCCTCAAACACGGCGATGTGCGGGTGCGCCATCAGGTACTCGATGTACTCTTCCAAGCACATGTCCAGATGGTGCATCACCGTCGCGTTCGGAATACCCACGAAGCGGAACAGATTCATCTCCACGTTCACGCCCGTCTTGTAGGCGCGGCTGATGGTGCCCTTCGTCGGGAAGTTCTGCAGCGGGAAGCGGAACACAAGCCCGTACTTCCAGCTGTTTTCGTACATCCACTTGCCCTGCTCACTCTCGGAGAACACCATCTTGTTCAATTCGTCATTGCCGTTCTCATAGAGGTACAGCGTGAAGGCCAAGCCGGAGTTATATTCGCTCGTGCCGGGCAGGTTGATGCTCTTCTTTGTGGCGGCAATCAGCTCATCATCCGTCCACGCGCTGTGGCGGCCTTTCAAGCGGTTGTATTCCGCGTCCCAGAGCGTCTGCTGGTCGGAAATGCTGCGGTACGCCTCGCGGACGACATAGCCCTCCAGCCCCGCTTCTTTTGCGGCATTGAGCGCATCCAGCAGGGCATTCGCCGCCACCGGGAACAGCCGCTGGTCGGAATTGCGCCAAATGCTCTTCGTCACGCCCATGCTCCGCGCATAGGTCATGATGGACACCAGCGATGATTCGTCAAAATCCGACGGGCGGGAATGCCACTCGTTGACCAGCAGCAGGCCGCCCAGCATCACGTCCTGACGCGACACCGTGACCGTGCCGGGGTTATCCAGCGGATAATTCGTCAGGTCGACAATGGAGATGCCTTCCTGCGTGTCCGGCGTAGGCCAGTCGGCACTGATGTTGTTGTTCGCCGTCAGACGGTCTTGCAGCTCCTGCACTTCCTGCCGATACGCTTCGTAGCGCTCCGTGTTGCGCTTCTCCACCTCGGCGCGCTGCTCATTGACGTTGCGCACACGCATGGCGTAGAGCAGATTGCTGCCGAACAGGCACAGCACCGCCACCGCCGCCAGCACCGCCGTCGTCGCAATCAGGAACGTCAGCGAACTGACGCGCTTCTTCCCGGATGACTTCTTCATATACGAAAAACACCTGCCTTTTCGGGTGAAACCCTTTCATCAGGATGCCCGCGCGGCGGAAAATCAGTCAGCACAGGCATATTCTCTATCTCTATTCGCCGCGCAAGGGCGATTTTCCTGCTTGCGGAAAAAATCTGCATCAAAAAGCGTATTGATTGAATGACTTTTCCTGCGCGGGACACAATAACAACGTCGCAGGGAGCGATTTCCCTGCAATCTGGAAGATTGAAAGGGGATTTTTTAATGCAAACCAGTTGGATAACGCGGAAGCGCCTGTTGATGGCGCTGTCACTGTGTTCCTGCGCCGTTCTGCTTGCGTCCTGCCGCGCCAGCGCCGACACGCGCGCGGGTCAGGCGGATGGCTACGGCGGCATTCTGCGCGTGCAGGTGATGATGGAGGACGGCGCCATCAGCGCCGTGAACATTCTGGAGCAGCATGAGACGGACGGCATCGGCAGCCGCGCGCTGGATATTCTGCCGGACGAGATGATTCGCATGAACACATGGGATGTGGATGTCGTGACGGGCGCAACGACGACGAGCAATGCCCTGCGTGAAGCCGTCCGCGTCGCCCTGAACGCATCAGACACAATGGACGAGGCAACGGGCAATCCGGCAAACCGCGCGGGTCAGGCGGTTCGCGAGGGCATCGGCATGGCAGCGACCGGGCGCGTTGGGCCGGGCAAGGATGACGAGGACGGGCAGGTTTACTCCTTCAACGTCGTGTTTGCGCACGGGACGTTCGACGAGGACGGGCGCATCGTGTCGATGGCGGTTGACCAGCTCGAAGTGGCAACGCCGAATTACAGCGGCGCGTCCATGCCGCAGTTCAGCGGCTTTCCGGGACAGGGCGGCTATTCGCTCTGGGATGACAATACCGGGAAGGTCGTCGGCTACACCGAGGACAGTGAGGACAACTACATGCAGGAAATTGCCGCATGGACGAGCAAGCGCGCCCGTGGAGAGGATTACCAGCTGACGAGCGGTTCATGGCGCGAGCAGATGGACGCCTATCAGAACATGATGGTCGGCATGACGGTGGACGAGGTAGAGACGTGGTTTGGGCGGTACTTTTCCGCCGAGAACGGCCACCCGTTGACGGAAAATTCCTCTTCCGACGCTGATCGCGCCCGCTGGGAAGCCTTCTCCGACGACGACCGCGCCCGCGCCGCCGACATTGTCTCCGGCGCCACCATGTCCCTGCGCGACGCCCACGGCGACATCCTCACCGCCATCCGCCGCGCGTGGGAAGATGCACAGAGGAGTGAGTGATGGGGGAGACCCAAGGGGCTTTGCCCCTTGACCCCACCAGAGGCTTTGCCTCTGGACTCCACAAGGGAGAATGAAACGGGACGAAGTCCCCTCCCTTGACCCTTTCGCGCGATTCAGTTGGTGACACTTTCATGCAGTGCCCGCGTGTTTATCCGATGAACCTTCGGTTCAAGCCAACAAACATGAAACCCTAAAAGTTGCGGTGCCGAAGGTTTCCAAAGGGCGATCGCAGGTTTCACCTGTTTTCATGCCCTTTGGTCGCCGCCGCAGCGGCGAAACCCCTGCCGCACGAATCAGCTTTCGATTCGTGCGGCTTTTTCTTCGATGGCTTTCATCAAAGCATCAAGCTCCGGCATTTTCTCTCGCACTGGCGCAAGCGTGTTCCGCACAACCTCTGCTTCCCGCGCTTCATGTGTCACCAGCGTCGCCACCGCATAGGCAGGAAGCGCATAGTCCACCATGCGAAACATCACCTGCCGTATTGCTGCGCCGGCTTTTCCACGATAGAGCGCCGTAAATTCACCCGGTTCACCTGCCAGAAGTTCCGCAACCACCCCATCGCTCAGCAGAAGTTTCCATGCAGTATATGACAGCCGCGCCTCGCTTTCCAGCACCTGTTTCATCAGCCCATACGCCTTTTGTGCATCACACTGAACCATCAGCGCAATCTGCGCTCGCTGAAAGACGCAGATTGCATCCTGACATGTCTTCACTGTTGCAGGCTGCGGAATGTTTTCAATCGAAACATCTGTCACCTCCACCCCGCCATTCGCCTTCATACGCGCGAAATACAGCCACTCCGCCAATTGTTCCGGATCTCGAAGCATCCGTGCGATTGCCATCGGCGATGCGATAAACCGCTCCTCCATCGGCAGAATGCACGTCATCACCAGCACCACGCCACCCATCGCCAGTTCGCACAGCACCAGCGACACCGGCTGCCCCAGCGTCAGCAGTGTCAGCACGCCAAACACCACCGCCAGCGCCCCGCCATACAGCAGGGGACAGAGCGTGTACAGCGTCACGTCGTGCCGAGGGGCATCCTCCGGCGGAAGCAGATACGGCTGATAGCGCAGACGACTTTGCGCCGGTACTGGAACACGCACGAACGCCCCTGTGCCGTCCGCCTGATAGACCCGCCCGAACGCCTCGTAACGCACGAGCTTCCAGCCAAAGTGCCTGCCGACCAGCATTTTCGGCACATCTTGCAGCAGATACGTCACAACCGCCGTCAGTGCCAGCCCCAGATACGTCGCCAGATTCCGCTCTTCATTCGTCCCGACAGTCAGCTGTGCGTTCACGCCGATTAGTGCCGCGCAGAACAGTACCGCCGCCAGCAGGATGCTGCCCATCCGCAGGAGCGGAAACAGGCGCTGAAATGTCCGATTCTTCATTCTTGCGCTTCCTTTGCCTTTCTTGATTCGTAGATTTCCTTTTCCTGCGTCATCCGGTCTATCGTCCACTGATAGCAGCGCGGCATGGTCGTATGGCGGATGCGGCGCAGGAACTGCTTGCGGCACTGCTCCGCCTTCTGCTCATCGCCGTCACGCAGCAGATGCATCGCATACGCCGTCCGCCAGACAAGCGGCTGCTTTTCATGCTTGCGCAATTCCTTCTGCATGTACAGCGTGTCATACTCTTTCAGGAAGTATCCCGGCTTGTCCAATGCCAACTCGCACAGAACGCCGCGCGGAATCAGCTGCCACCAAAGGCGCTTCGTCTGCTCCCGATGCTCCAGCGCCAGCATGGTCAGGATGTCCAGCGCCTCTTCGTAGCGGTTCTGCATCACCAGCCACGCGGAACGGTTAATCATGAGCGCCGCATCATTCTGATTTTGAATTTTGTCCGGCGGCGTGAAGTACTCCTCCGGCATTTCCGTGAGCAGGCGATCCGTCAGGTTCTCCGCCAGCAGGCACTGCATCTGCCACATTTTGCGCCGTTTTTCGGGCTGGAATACTTTCCGAATTTCGCTTGGCGGCATGATGATGCCGAGAAACGTATACCCCCACGCCAGCACAAGGCAGGCAATGGCGGATGCTGTCCCATACAAATTGACTGCCAACGCATAGAACAGTATCGCCAGCGCCATCTGCACATAAAACAGTGCCGTCCGCGCCCGTTCCTGCTGCCTGCCCGTTTCCTTTTCCCACGGAACAGCCGCCAGCAGTATGCCCACCTTGCGCTCCGCCGCCGGAAGGTACTGCACGCGCCAACCGACGGTTTTCCTACGGATATATTGAAGAAAGTACAAATCCACCAGCTGTATTCTGCAGCCGTACAGCACCAGAAGCAGCGTATACAGCAGCATATGCAGTGCCACTGCTATGATCAATCCGCAGATAAGCGGCGGCACAGCAAGCATCATCAGCATCAGCGCATCATCCGTTATCTCGATGAGCGGCAGAAGCAGGCATAAACACGATACAATACCCATGATGAATGTTCCCAGCGCCAAATATCCCCGTAGTTTCTGCATCATTCTTCTCCTTTTCGCGGTCATCCGTGGAAATTTCCGCTTCCAGTATACGCCTTTCCCCCGATTGCGTCAAGGGAAGGGAATTTTTCCGGCAGCAGTCATGGTTTCGTCATCAGTTCGTCACTTGACGGGGATATGATAGAAGCGGAAAGGAGTGAAGCTCCATGAAGCGGCATTTCGCAAACATGGTGTTTGCTTTGATTTTGGCGGCATACACGGTTTATGCTGCGCTGGACACGTTCGTGATTGTCCGTGTGCTGACGCCGGACACGCTGCCGACGGCAACCGCTGAAGCCTCCACCGCGCCGACGGAAGCTCCGACCACCGTGCCGACTGCGACGGAATCCCCCGCGGAACAGGCGACCACCGCGCCCATTTCCGCCGATACGGAATATCACGACGACCAAATCGACATTGTGCTGACAACGATGCGCGTAGAGAACACGACGGTGTACGTCGCGGACGTGCAGATTGCGGACATTTCCCTGCTCAAAACGGCGCTGGCGGGGAACACCTACGCCCGCAACCTGACCGAGACGACCTCCGTGCAGGCGGCGAACGCGGGCGCGATTCTCGCCATCAACGGCGACTATTACGGCGCACAGGAGCGCGGGTATGTGCTGCGCAACGGCGTGCTGTACCGCGCATCGGCGCAAAGCGGCACGGACGCACTGGTCATCGGTGCGGACGGCAATTTCCGCATCATCACCGAGGGCGAAACGAGTGCCGACACGCTGGTGCGTGAAGGCGCGTGGCAAGTGCTGACGTTCGGCCCGGCGCTGATCAACGGCGGACAAGTGACCGTCAGCAGCAGCGACGAAGTCGGGCGCGCCATGACCTCCAACCCGCGCACCGCCATCGGGCAAATCAGAGAAGGGCATTACCTGCTGGTCGTGTCCGACGGGCGGACGAAGGAGAGCGCCGGGCTTTCCTTGCGGCAATTGGCAGAGCTGATGCAGTCGCTGGGCGCACAAATCGCCTACAACCTCGATGGCGGCGGCTCTTCAACCATGGTGTTTCAGGGGTGCGTCGTCAACAACCCGACCACGAACGGGCGCAGCATCCGCGAAAGGAGCGTGAGCGACATTGTCTACATCGGCTATTGACCGCAAATGCGTGAAACTTGCGCTCCATCATCTGCTTTTTGCCGCCGTGACCGCGCTGGGCGGATTCGTGTATGAGCAGTTCAGCCACGGGGTCTACTCGGACTTCATGGTGTATGCGTTCCTGCCGCCGCTGGTGCTGGGATCGTGTCCGCTGCTGATTCGCGCCCTGCGCGGGAAAGCGCTGCCGGGGTGCTGGTGCGTGCGGCTGTACCACTGGGGCATCATTGCGCTGACAGTCGGCTGCCTGTTTCAAGGAGCGCTGGAGATTTACGGCACGACGAGTCGCCTCGTAATGGGGTACTGGATTGCGGGCGGTGCGTGCCTTGCAGGAAGCCTTGTGACGGGCGGGAAAAAATAACGGACACTGTTCCGATGATATAGAAAAACCGGGTCGAATCTCCGAAACAGGGGAGGTTCGACCCGGCTTTATTTTGTTAAATTAGTTGTTTTGCTGCTGACGGGCTTCTTTTAAATCTATTTTTGCTTTATATCCATGTCGTTCTAACAAATAAAGCAAATTTGCCCCATTCATAAGCGTCAATGGCTTACCTTGCGCAAACTTATACGCATCATTTCCGTAGTTCGATGTTGTCACCAGAATCCCCTTTGTTGCACCTTCATTCATGACAGTGCCATAAAGGTCACGAACAGCTGATACACCGACTACATTCGTATAGCGCTTCGCCTGTATGACGATTTTTCCGCCCCGAATCGGATCAGGGTCAAATGCCACAGCATCAACGCCGCCATCTCGACTTGCTTGCGTGATTTTGACTTCACCGCCATTGCTGCTGAATTCCTTTTCAAAGATTTCGCGAATCAAATTCTCGAAATCTTTCCAGTCGATTGCTGCCAAATTGACGCTATCATCAAGCTGGTCTGCCACTTCATAGGCATCAATAAATCGGCTGTCTTCACGCGAAACCGTAATAATTGGCGCAACCGGTGTCGTATTCGCAATTGCCGCAGCAGACACGCCCTTAGCGCTCTTAAACCACGCACGCGGGTCAATTGCTTCAAGATTTAAATCCTCAAAAGCATTGCGGTCAACGCTAATCGACAGCACGCACGGCTCGATGTCCTTCCCTGTTGCCTTATCTACTGTGCTGACTTTCCCATTAACTACCACATTATTGATGTAGTCATACTCTTTTCCTACCGTAAAAACATAATTCAGCGTTTGCACCACTATTTGATAAATCACCTGATCATATTTCTTGGTAAGGTAGGCATCTGTATAGTAAGATTCCTTGAATTCCTTTCT
>ENA-UEQS01001669-UEQS01001669.1-human-gut-metagenome-genome-assembly--contig:-NODE-1669-length-13504-cov-5.988382_pt1 | contig 13504 bp, 7 predicted proteins | sample MGYA00242953_ERZ507953 | MGnify/ENA primary metagenome ERZ507953 (study PRJEB26167, sample SAMN06115474) | human gut metagenome | host: Homo sapiens | place: China:Jiangsu | collected 2016-07-06...
GTTCCATAATCTCCGTATAAAGTATCTTCCTCTGTCCATTCTCCTCTTTTGGGACAAATGAAGACATCTTGAATTCCATACCCATCCATGACATATGAAAAAAGCCACTCACCTTCTTTTGTATCTTCAATCTTCCCCTCTTCATCATATGTAGTCATTGTAACCGACCAATTTCCAACAAATCTACTATACAATGATAAATCTGTGTTATTATTCGCATTATTGCTTCCTAATGCTTCTAAAAATTCATTTTTCATTAGCGTACACTCTCCTCCCGATAAACATGTTGCTTATTTATCATTTGTAGTAATTGAATAAACAACCAAATCCCTATATTCCCCTGTGTTTTTATCAATTCTTCTTTTTCTTAAAACCCCATCCTTAATAAAACCTACCTTTTCAAGCAGATTAAGCGAAGGTTTATTATCTATATTACATTTTGCCTCAATGAGATACAGTCTATCTTTTGACAAGTATTCTGAAATCATCTTTTTTACAGCTTCAGTGCCATAACCTTTACCATGCCACTTTTCACCAATAACATAACCAATTTCACCAATCCTTAATTCTTGATATGGTATATCAAAAGATATATATCCTATACATGCACCACTTTCTTTTTCAACAATTACCCATGCATTCGTATTTTTCACCATAGCATTTACAAAAGAATTCATCTGATCCATATTCATTGGATATCCCATTATAAAATCACCCAAATGCTCATCTGTCCCCCATCCCTCGAAGCATATTGAAGCATCTTCATTCACAAAATGGCGGATGTATAATCGCTCTGTTTCTATTTTCATCATAAAAATCCTTTTCCATCTACATTATGACTTGGCACCACTACATCAATTAATCCTACTATAACATACTTTTAAACTGTAAAAAAGGGTTTCCGAGAAATCTCGGAAACCCTTGAATTTACTAGATATTTACACTACTAACAAGTAATTACTCGATAACTGTAGCAACACGTCCAGATCCTACTGTACGTCCACCCTCACGGATAGCGAATGTAAGACCCTGCTCCATAGCTACTGGATGGATGAGCTCGATTGTCATCTCTACGTTATCACCAGGCATGCACATCTCTGTTCCTGCTGGAAGCTCGCAAACACCTGTTACGTCTGTTGTTCTGAAGTAGAACTGTGGACGATAGTTGTTGAAGAATGGAGTATGACGTCCACCCTCGTCCTTTGTAAGAACGTAAACCTGAGCTGTGAACTTATGGTGACATGTTACTGTACCAGGATTAGCAAGAACCTGTCCACGAACGATCTGGTCACGGTTAATACCACGGAGAAGTGCTCCGATGTTATCACCAGCCTGAGCCTCGTCTAACTGCTTACGGAACATCTCGATTCCAGTAACAACAGTCTTCTGAACGTCCTCTTTAACACCAAGGATCTCTAACTCGTCGTTGAGGTGAAGTGTACCACGCTCTACTCTACCAGTTGCAACAGTACCACGACCTGTGATTGTGAATACGTCCTCTACTGGCATAAGGAATGGCTTATCTGTATCACGCTGTGGATCTGGGATGTAAGAATCAACAGTATCCATAAGCTCCATGATCTTGTCTCCCCAAGGTCCGTTTGGATCCTCAAGAGCCTTAAGAGCTGATCCCTGAATGATTGGGCAATCATTGAATCCGTACTCCTCAAGCTGCTCTGTAACTTCCATCTCTACGAGCTCGATAAGCTCTGGGTCGTCAACCATATCACACTTGTTAAGGAATACGATGATGTAAGGAACACCTACCTGACGAGAAAGGAGGATGTGCTCCTTTGTCTGAGCCATAACACCATCAGTAGCAGCAACAACGAGGATAGCACCATCCATCTGAGCTGCACCAGTGATCATGTTCTTTACGTAGTCAGCATGTCCAGGACAGTCAACGTGTGCGTAATGTCTCTTTTCTGTCTCATACTCAACGTGAGCTGTAGAAATTGTGATACCACGCTCTCTCTCTTCTGGAGCCTTATCGATGTTCTCGAAATCTGTTGCTTCGTTACCAGCAACACGAGCTGCTAATACCTTTGTAATAGCTGCTGTTAAAGTTGTTTTACCATGATCTACGTGACCGATGGTACCAATATTACAATGTGGTTTTGTTCTTTCAAATTTAGCCTTTGCCATTTTGAAACGTCCTCCTTAAACTTTTATGCCCCATGGGCTATTTTTATAATCTACCGACTGCTTTGATTATACGAAATAATCAAAGTTTTTTCAAGTAAATTTTATGGCAAATCCCCCTTTTTCAAGGGGAAATGCCTTTATTTTTGATTTTTATACCATATATAGTATATATTTCATCATTTGTACTATAAATTGTTTGCTAATTTGCAATTATTTTGCGTGGTTAGCAAGAACCTTGTCCTGTACATTCTTTGGAACCGGCTCATATCTGTCGAAGAACATTGAGTAGTTTCCACGTCCCTGTGTCTTAGAACGAAGGTCTGTAGAGTAACCGAACATCTCTGCAAGTGGTACATATGCATGTACAATCTTTCCACCGCCGAGATCGTCCATACCCTCGATACGTCCACGACGAGAGTTAACATCACCGATAACGTCTCCCATGTACTCCTCAGGCATTGTAACCTCTACCTTCATGATAGGCTCAAGTAATACAGGTGCAGCCTTTGCCATAGCCTCTTTGAAACACATAGATCCGGCAATGTGGAATGCCATCTCTGATGAATCGACCTCATGGTAAGATCCATCGTATACTGTTGCATGGATACCAACTACTGGGAATCCACCAAGAGAGCCGGCCTTTGTAGCCTCCTCGATACCTTCGCCAATTGATGGAATGTATTCCTTAGGAATAGCACCACCGACAACCTCTGAATCGAACTTGAAAAGTTCTTCTCCATTGGCATCCATTGGCTCGAAACGTACCTTACAGTGTCCGTACTGTCCACGTCCACCTGACTGCTTAGCATATTTGTATTCCTGATCAACAGCCTTTGTAAATGTCTCCTTGTAAGCAACCTGAGGTGCACCAACGTTTGCCTCAACCTTGAACTCACGGAGAAGACGGTCAACGATGATCTCAAGGTGAAGCTCACCCATACCAGCGATGATTGTCTGACCTGTTTCCTGATCAGTATGAGCACGGAATGTAGGATCCTCCTCTGCAAGCTTTGCAAGAGCCTCACCTAACTTACCCTGTCCAGCTTTTGTCTTTGGCTCGATAGCGAGCTCGATAACTGGCTCTGGGAACTCCATAGACTCAAGGATAACCGGATGCTGCTCATCACAGATTGTATCACCTGTTGTTGTGAATTTAAATCCAACAGCAGCAGCGATATCACCTGAGTAAACCTCATCCAATTCCTGTCTCTTATTTGCATGCATCTGAAGAATACGTCCGATACGCTCTTTCTTATCCTTTGTTGCATTTAATACATAAGAACCTGCCTTACATTTTCCTGAGTAAACACGGAAGAATGCAAGCTTTCCTACGAATGGATCTGCCATGATCTTGAATGCAAGTGCTGAGAATGGCTCATCATCTGATGAATGTCTCTCAATCTCATTTCCCTCAAGATCTGTTCCCTTGATTGAAGGGATATCTGTAGGAGCTGGCATGTACTCAACAATAGCGTCAAGTAACTTCTGTACACCCTTGTTACGGTATGCAGAACCACAACATACAGGTACTGCTGTACACTCACATGTTGCTTTACGAAGAACCTTCTTCATATCCTCTACAGATGGCTCCTCACCCTCAAGATACTGCATCATGAGATCGTCATCTAACTCACAGATTTTCTCAATAAGCTCTGTACGGTACTCTGCAGCCTTATCAGCCATATCTCCAAGATCATCAGTAACTGTGATATCGTCACCCTTCTCATCATTGTAGATATATGCCTTCATCTCGAAAAGGTCGATAATTCCTTTGAAATCGTCCTCTTTACCGATTGGTAACTGAAGTACGATAGCATTTTTTCCTAATCTTGTACGGATCTGGTCAACAGCTCCGTAGAAGTTTGCACCTAAGATATCCATCTTATTGATGAATGCCATACGAGGTACATTGTATGTGTCAGCCTGACGCCATACGTTCTCTGACTGAGGCTCAACACCACCCTTTGCACAGAACACACCAACTGCTCCATCAAGTACACGGAGTGAACGCTCAACTTCTACTGTGAAGTCAACGTGGCCCGGTGTATCGATGATATTGATACGATGCTCAAGTGCTCCTGGCTTTGGTTTAGTGAACTCTTCAAGTGTCCAATGACATGTTGTAGCGGCAGAAGTAATTGTAATACCTCTTTCCTGCTCCTGCTCCATCCAGTCCATGGTAGCAGTACCTTCATGAGTATCACCGATTTTATAGTTAATACCAGTATAATAAAGAATACGCTCTGTCAGTGTTGTTTTACCAGCATCGATATGAGCCATGATTCCAATATTTCTGGTTCTCTCAAGTGGATATTCTCTTCCAGCCAAGGTTTTTTCCTCCTATATTTAGTGTCCTATGCACAACCGGACTCTGTTACAAATCCGGTCCGCTGCATGAATCAAAAGCAAAGCTGTAAGCTTCTTACAGAAACTAGAATCTGTAATGTGCGAATGCCTTGTTTGCCTCTGCCATCTTGTGCATATCTTCTTTTCTCTTAACAGATGCGCCTGTGTTGTTAGCTGCATCCATGATCTCGTTAGCTAATCTCTCAGCCTGAGTTTTCTCTCCTCTGGCACGTGAGAATGCTGTTAACCAACGAAGGCCTAAAGCCTGACGACGATCAGGGCTAACCTCGATTGGTACCTGATATGTGGCACCACCGATACGTCTTGCTTTTACTTCGAGAGCTGGCATTACATTGTTCATAGCCTCTTCGAATACTTCAAGAGCTGGTCTTCCTGTCTTCTCTTCTACTGTAGCAAATGCTCCGTATACAATCTTCTGAGCTACGCCTTTCTTACCGTCTAACATAATGCTGTTAACAAGCTTTGTAACTACTTTGCTGTTGTACATTGGATCTGCTAATACGTCTCTTTTCTGAGTATGTCCTTTACGTGGCACGTTACTTCCCTCCTTAATCATGATATTTGTGGATTAATTCATCGGTACTCACATGTGTCTCTCTAATGTGTTCGTGCGGAATTGTATTCATAAAGTGAAATCCTGCATCTGCAGGTCTAATCCCAACACTAACCTACTTTAGTTCTGTTTGTGATACACAATGTTGCTAAATTATTTAGCAGCTTTTGGTCTCTTTGCGCCGTACTTAGAGCGGGCCTGTTTTCTGTTTGCAACACCTGCAGTATCTAATGTACCACGGATGATATGGTAACGTGTACCTGGTAAATCCTTAACACGGCCACCACGAATCAGAACAACGCTATGCTCCTGTAAGTTGTGTCCCTCACCAGGAATGTATGAAGTTACTTCGATTCCGTTTGAAAGACGAACTCTGGCGATCTTTCTAAGAGCTGAGTTAGGCTTCTTAGGAGTAGCTGTCTTAACAGCTGTACATACACCACGCTTCTGTGGAGAAGAAGTGTTGATTGGCTTCTTCTGGAGAGAGTTAAAGCTTCTCTGAAGAGCTGGTGCTGTAGACTTCTTTACAGATGTCTGACGTCCTTTTCTTACTAACTGGTTAAATGTTGGCATTATTTTCACCTCCTGTTTTATTTTAAGCAGTGCAATCTTATGCACGCTAAAATATTATACAAATCCTTGTCTGTTTTGTCAAGGCCAATTTTGTTTTCAATATAATACAAGAAAGAAGTCCGGTTTCCCGGACTTCTTTGTTTTTGGTTTGTAACAGCTTCTGTAGCTTAAGTACAAACATCAGTAATTATTCTTCATCAACTGATTCAGCATCTGTATCAATGACTCCGACTGCCTCTTCCTCTGCAAAATCCGCAAAATCATCATCATCAAAATCAAGTGTATCGTCATCGTTTACATCGCTGTCAAGCTTAATATTACGATAAATCTTCATACCTGTTCCTGCCGGGATGAGCTTACCGATAATTACGTTCTCCTTCATACCGATAAGTGGATCAACCTTGCCCTTAATTGCTGCCTCAGTAAGAACCTTTGTGGTCTCCTGGAATGAAGCTGCTGACAGGAATGAGTTGGTTGCAAGAGATGCCTTTGTGATTCCAAGTAATACCTGTGAGCCAACTGCAAGCTCCTTGCCCTCTTCCTCAAGCTTCTCGTTGAGCTCTAAGAAGTCAAGGGCATCAACCATGCTGCCCGGAAGTAAATCTGAATCTCCCGGCTCCTCTACGCGGATCTTCTGTAAGCACTGACGAACTATAACCTCGACATGCTTATCGTTAATCTCAACACCCTGTAAACGGTAAACACGCTGTACCTCGCGGAGCATGTAATCCTGAACCGCACGAACGCCCTTAATCTTGAGGATATCGTGTGGATTTACAGAACCCTCTGTAAGCTCGTCGCCGGCCTCAAGCTCCTGTCCGTCTACAACCTTGATACGTGAGCCGTAAGGAATAAGGTAAGCCTTTGTCTCGCCTGTCTCGTTGTTTGTAACGATAACCTCACGCTTCTTCTTTGTATCCTTGATTGTGGCAATTCCGCCGAACTCTGTGATAATAGCGAGTCCCTTAGGCTTACGTGCCTCGAAAATCTCCTCTACTCGAGGAAGACCCTGTGTGATATCTCCACCGGCAACACCACCTGTATGGAAGGTTCTCATGGTAAGCTGTGTACCAGGCTCACCGATTGACTGTGCTGCGATGATACCGATTGCTTCACCAACCTGTACTGCCTGACCTGTTGCAAGGTTTGAACCGTAACACTTAGCACATACTCCCATGTGTGAACGGCAGGTAAGCACTGTACGGATCTTAACCTGTGTGATTGGATTACCGTTCTCGTCAACACCCTCTGCCATAACCTTTGCTGCACGCTTTGGTGTAATCATATGGTTGGCCTTAACGATTACATTGCCATCCTTATCGCAGATTGTGTTGCAAGAGAAACGACCTGTAATTCTCTCTTGAAGGCTCTCGATTTCCTCTCGACCCTCCATGAATGCCTTTACAACCATTCCCGGAATCTCACGTCCTGTGCCTGCACAGCAGTCTGACTCACGAACAATCATATGCTGTGAAACATCTACAAGACGTCTTGTAAGGTATCCTGAATAGGCTGTACGAAGCGCTGTATCTGAAAGTCCCTTACGAGCTCCATGTGCTGACATGAAGTACTCGAGTACGTCAAGACCCTCACGGAAGCATGACTTGATAGGAAGCTCGATTGTACGACCTGTTGTATCAGCCATGAGTCCTCGCATACCTGCAAGCTGTTTGATCTGCTTATCAGATCCACGGGCTCCGGAATCTGCCATCATGAAGATGTTGTTGTACTTATCAAGACCTGTAAGAAGTGCCTTTGTAAGGGCATCATCTGTATCCTTCCATGTCTCGATAACCTCTTTGTAACGCTCCTCATCAGTGATAAGTCCACGCTTGTACTGTCTTGTAATCTTATCTACAGTGTCCTGTGCATCAGCGATCATCTGTGGCTTCTGTGGTGGCACTGTCATATCTGAAATTGAAACTGTCATGGCAGCCTGGGTTGAATACTTGTATCCCATAGCCTTGACATTATCAAGAACCTCTGCTGTTGTTGTAGCTCCGTGTGTGTTGATAACCTTCTCAAGGATCTGCTTGATCTGTTTCTTACCAACGTGGAACTCAACCTCAAACTTGAGTGCATTCTCAGCCTTTGATCTGTCTATAAAACCAAGATCCTGTGGAATGTTCTCATTGAATATTAAAAGTCCTACTGTTGTCTCTGTAAAACCTGAAACCTCTGTGCCGTCAGGAAGCTTTACTGTACGGTGTACAAAGATATTCTGGTGAAGAGTAATCTCCTTGTTCTCGTAAGCGAGCATTGCAAGATTAACACTTCCATAGTAACGGCCGAGAAGATCTATCGGTCTGCAAAGCACACGACGGTTCCCGTCTGTGACATCCTCAAACCAGATGAGGTCATATAAGCCAAGCTCAGCCTTTCCTGTATTTTCATCAGGAGTTGTGAGCTTTCTAAGCTCATCAATATCATTGTATACAGTGTCTGATGACACCTGTGCAACCATCTTTGGATCATCCTTGTAATCAGCGAGCTTTCTCATTGTGAGGTAGTAAACTCCAAGGATCATATCCTGTGAAGGAACGGCTACAAGTCCACCATCAGAAGGCTTAAGCAGGTTGTTAGGTGACAGAAGCATGAATCTGCACTCAGCCTGTGCCTCAGCAGTCAGTGGAAGATGTACAGCCATCTGGTCTCCATCGAAGTCGGCGTTGAACGCTGTACATACGAGTGGATGAAGCTTGATTGCCTTACCCTCTACAAGGATTGGCTCGAAGGCCTGGATTCCAAGTCTATGGAGTGTAGGAGCTCGGTTAAGCATAACCGGATGCTCTTTGATGACGTCCTCAAGGACATCCCATACCTCCGGCTGAAGTCTCTCAACCATCTTCTTTGCACTCTTTATGTTGTGTGCGGTTCCGTTAGCGGCAAGCTCCTTCATAACGAATGGCTTGAAAAGCTCGATAGCCATCTCCTTTGGAAGACCACACTGATAAATCTTAAGCTTTGGCTCTACACAGATAACTGAACGTCCTGAGTAGTCAACTCGCTTTCCGAGAAGGTTCTGACGGAAACGACCTCCCTTTCCCTTGAGCATGTCTGAAAGAGACTTAAGAGCTCTGTTTCCAGGACCGGTAACAGGACGTCCACGACGGCCGTTGTCGATAAGTGCATCGACAGCCTCCTGAAGCATACGTTTCTCGTTACGAACGATGATATCCGGTGCTCCAAGATCAAGAAGTCTTCTAAGACGGTTGTTACGGTTGATGATTCGTCTGTAAAGGTCGTTAAGATCACTTGTTGCGAAACGTCCTCCATCGAGCTGAACCATTGGACGGAGATCCGGTGGAATAACAGGAATAACTGTCATAATCATCCACTCAGGCTTGTTTCCTGACTCACGGAAAGCCTCTACAACCTCAAGTCTCTTGATGATACGTGCACGCTTCTGGCCTGTAGCATTCTCAAGCTCAGCCTTAAGCTCTGCCGAATCCTTCTCGAGATCGATTGCTGCTAAAAGCTCATGGATAGACTCAGCACCCATTCCTACACGGAATGCTGAGCGGCCATAAGTATCGCATGCCTCCTGGTACTCTGACTCGTTGAGAATCTGCTTGTATGCAAGCTTTGTCTCGCCCGGGTCAAGCACAATATATGAAGCAAAGTACAGTACTCTCTCAAGTACACGTGGAGATAAGTCAAGGATGAGTCCCATACGTGATGGGATACCCTTGAAATACCAGATATGGGAAACAGGAGCAGCAAGCTCGATATGTCCCATACGCTCTCTACGAACGCTTGACTTTGTGATTTCTACGCCACATCGGTCGCAGACAACACCCTTATAACGTATCTTCTTGTATTTACCACAATGACACTCCCAGTCCTTCGTTGGTCCGAAAATCTTCTCGCAGAAAAGACCGTCTTTTTCAGGCTTTAATGTTCTATAGTTAATAGTCTCAGGCTTTTTAACCTCGCCATGTGACCACTCTCTGATCTTTTCAGGAGATGCTAATCCAATCTGAATCGCATCAAACTGCATTGCCTGATTATTTTCTATATTATTTGTTTCTGGCATTTTGGCACTCCCTTCTAATTATTCTTCGTCAGCAAGAACTTCATCAGCAAAAATATCGTCATCCGCTGTCTCAGGAGACTCTTCCTCTTCTATGTCAACAAGCTCTTCGTTGTCATCAAATTCTTTCTTTGAGAAACCATGCTCTGCGAAAGACTCACTGTCCTCGAACGCATAGTCCTTATCATTTCCGATAATTGAGTTGATATCTGTGTTACCGTACTCACTTGTCTCGATAAGCTCAACCTCTTCTCTGTTCTCATCAAGTACCTTGACATCCAGACCAAGTGCCTGAAGCTCTTTGAGAAGCACCTTGAATGACTCTGGAATACCAGGCTCAGGGATATTCTCACCCTTGATGATAGCCTCGTAGGTCTTGACACGGCCAACAACATCATCGGACTTCATTGTAAGGATCTCCTGGAGTGTATATGCAGCACCATATGCCTCAAGAGCCCAAACCTCCATCTCTCCGAAACGCTGTCCACCGAACTGTGCCTTACCACCGAGTGGCTGCTGTGTAACTAATGAGTAAGGACCTGTTGAACGTGCATGGATCTTATCGTCAACAAGATGATGCAGCTTAAGGTAATGCATGTGTCCGATAGTTGTCTTTCCATCGAAGCACTCACCTGTTCTACCATCACGAAGCTGTACCTTTCCATCCTTTGAAATCGGAACGCCCTTCCATAAGCTTCTGTGAGCTCTGTTTGTTGAAAGGTATTCCATAACGTCCTCACGGAGTGTATCAACATATTTATCATAGAAGATTTCAGCATCTGCGCTCCAGTATGGATGCTCAGCCTGTAAATCCTTCTCAAGCTCTTCCTTATCGAACGGAAGATTTACGTAATCATTTGCAAGCTCAAGTGTATCCTCGATATCTACCTCGTTTGCTCCGTCAAATACAGGAGTTGAGATATTGAAGCCAAGTGCCTTTGCAGCGAGACTCAGGTGAATCTCAAGGACCTGACCGATGTTCATTCGTGAAGGAACACCGAGTGGGTTAAGTACGATATCCAGTGGACGTCCATTTGGAAGGAATGGCATATCCTCAACAGGAAGCACACGGGAAACGACACCCTTGTTACCGTGACGTCCGGCCATCTTATCACCGACAGAAATCTTTCTCTTCTGTGCAATGTAGATACGTACTGACTGGTTTACTCCCGGAGAAAGCTCATCGCCGTTCTCTCTTGTAAATACCTTGGCATCAACAATGATACCGTAAGCACCATGAGGTACCTTAAGTGATGTATCACGAACCTCTCTTGCCTTCTCACCAAAGATGGCACGAAGAAGTCTCTCCTCTGCTGTAAGCTCTGTCTCACCCTTTGGTGTAACCTTTCCTACAAGGATATCACCGGCACGAACCTCTGCACCTACACGGATGATACCTCTCTCATCAAGGTCCTTGAGTGCGTCGTCGCCGACACCAGGGACATCACGTGTAATCTCCTCAGGTCCGAGCTTTGTATCACGTGACTCTACTTCATATTCCTCGATATGAACTGATGTATACACATCATACTCTACGAGACGCTCTGAAAGAAGAACGGCATCCTCGTAGTTGTATCCTTCCCATGTCATGAATCCGATAAGCGGGTTCTTTCCAAGAGCAAGCTCTCCCTGACTTGTTGAAGGACCGTCTGCGATAACATCGCCTGCCTTAACCTTGTCACCCTTAAATACGATAGGTCTCTGGTTGTAGCAGTTTGACTGGTTAGAACGAGAGAACTTTGTAAGGATATACTCTCTCTTGTTTCCGTCAGTCTCTTTTATGATAATGCGGTTTGACTCTGAAGATAATACCTCTCCGTCTGCCTTTGCAACTACGCAGACACCTGAGTCAACTGCGGCCTTTGTCTCAATACCTGTACCAACTACAGGAGCCTCTGTGGTCAGAAGCGGAACGGCCTGACGCTGCATGTTTGATCCCATGAGGGCACGTGTAGGGTCATCGTTCTGCAAGAATGGAATCAGCGCTGTAGCTACTGAGAATACCATCTTTGGAGACACATCCATATAATCAAATGCTGACTTATCGTACTCCTGAGTTTCCTCTCTGTAACGACCTGAAACTGAGTTACGTACGAAATGTCCTTCGGCATCAAGCTTCTCATTGGCCTGTGCTACGTGGTAGTTGTCCTCCTCGTCGGCTGTCATGTATACAACCTCTTCTGTGACTACCGGGTTCTTAGGATCAGTCTTGTCAATCTTACGGTATGGAGCCTCTACGAAGCCATACTCATTGATTCTCGCATAGCATGCAAGTGAGTTGATAAGACCGATGTTTGGTCCCTCAGGAGTCTCTACAGGACACATACGGCCGTAGTGAGTGTAATGTACATCTCGAACCTCGAATCCGGCACGGTCTCTTGAAAGACCACCAGGTCCAAGTGCTGATAAACGTCTCTTGTGAGTAAGCTCTCCAAGAGGGTTGTTCTGATCCATGAACTGTGAAAGCTGTGAAGAACCGAAGAATTCTTTAACAGCGGCAGTTACAGGCTTTATATTGATAAGTGACTGAGGTGAAATTCCCTCTAAGTCCTGTGTAGTCATTCTTTCACGAACAACACGCTCCAGTCTTGAGAGACCGATACGGTACTGGTTCTGTAACAGCTCTCCAACCGCACGGATACGTCTGTTTCCAAGATGATCGATATCGTCATCTGTTCCTGCGCCCCACTCTAAGTGCATATTGTAGTTGATAGTTGCGAAGATATCCTCTTTAGTAATATGCTTTGGAATAAGGTCAGATATATCTCTCTTTATAGCCTCGATTCTGTCCTCAAGAGAATCATACTCCTCGAGAATCTGAGCGAGTACAGGATAGTAAACAAGCTCAGTAACACCGATAGACTTAGGGTCCTCAAGCTCAGGAATCCAGCTTCTGATGTCAACCATCATAGAAGAAAGAATCTTGACATTTCTTGTCTCTGTCTGAATCCATAAAGCAGGAACAGCAGCGTTCTGGATCTGTGTGGCAAGCGCACGGTCAACAACAGTACCTGCCTCAGCGATAACCTCACCTGTAGAAGGATCCACTACGTCCTCAGCTAAAACCTGTCCACTGATACGGTTCTTTAAAGCAAGCTTCTTATTAAACTTATAACGTCCTACCTTGGCAAGGTCATATCTTCTAGGATCGAAGAACATTGCTGTGATAAGGCTCTCTGCACTCTCAACTGAAAGTGGCTCGCCCGGACGAATCTTCTTATATAACTCTAATAAACCAGCCTCATAGCTTCCCTGTGGCTCACGCTCTGTGATTGCAGGGTCCTTGCTGAATGATGCCTGGATCTTTGGCTCATCTCCGAACATATCGAGAATAGCCTGGTTTGTACCTACTCCAAGTGCACGTAAAAGTACTGTGATAGGTACCTTACGTGTTCTGTCTACTCTTACATAAAAAACGTCGTTAGAGTCTGTCTCATACTCAAGCCATGCACCACGGTTTGGAATAACAGTACATCAGGTTATCCTTTTTCACCCATATCAATTTCGGATCGACTATAGGAGCTACACCTTGCCACGAATGTCACGGTCTCTGTCATTAAAGGCAGAGCACCCATGAAAATTTCATGCTCATTAATCTCATCTGTCTCTTTGTTGTGAAGTCTGACTTTAACCTTTAAAGGAGCTGCGTATGTTGCATCTCTTTCCTTGCACTCAGGAATTGTATACTTTACATCATCTTCGCATAATGTAAAATCTACAAAATCAAGACTAAGCTTTCCGCTGTAATCTGTGATTGGAGAGATATCCGCAAAAGCTTCCTTGAGACCTTCGTCTAAGAACCACTGATAAGAATCCTTCTGGACCTCAATCAG
>ENA-UEQS01001675-UEQS01001675.1-human-gut-metagenome-genome-assembly--contig:-NODE-1675-length-13472-cov-142.382531_pt1 | contig 13472 bp, 9 predicted proteins | sample MGYA00242953_ERZ507953 | MGnify/ENA primary metagenome ERZ507953 (study PRJEB26167, sample SAMN06115474) | human gut metagenome | host: Homo sapiens | place: China:Jiangsu | collected 2016-07-06...
CAGATGCGTGCAATCTGCTCCATGTTAGGAGCCATATCCAAGGTTATCTCGCGCACTTGGTAACGGCGGCGACGGGAGAGCTTAAGCAGGACAGAAGTGACCGTATGAACGTCCGTACCTTTAATGATAGCAATCATACTACCTTTACCACCGTGAGCTTCTTTATTGGTCAGTACAGTATAGAGTTCTCCACGCGAGAGGGCTACCTCATCAATACAGATATAAGCACCGATATTCTTTTCGAATAGTAGCCAATCCTCTGCATGAACAAGTTGGTCCCAATGGAGATAACCACTTAGATGGTTACGGTATTGACGCTCCAATAAATCCCCGTCAACTCCATATAAAACACCTAAGAGCTTGCAACTGATCGGATAGTTATCAATATAGTTCTTTTAAAAAAGACGCAAAATCCTGCGTCATACGAGTACCTTCAGCCACCATACGCCAGTTACGAGAGATATACTCATTATGCTTCTTTAAGAGCCAGCGACGACGACGAATATTAAGGAAGACCTTCTTGCCACGGAGAGGAAAATCCTGAACAATAACAGGGTCATAAAAGCCTTTACTCTCAGTATCCTGATCTGTATACTTCTCAGGAACGATATTTTTCTCCTCAAGGTAGAACACAACTTCATTTACGCTTTCCTTTACATCAACAAGATCAAAGTAGTCTAAAGTGCCTTCAGGAAGAAGAAGGCGATAACCGTTTGACTCCATAAGCTATGGATTTGGAGACAAAGATAACAATTTATAAATTTACCCCTCAGGTTTTTACATTGACCCATTTTATGGCCCCCAAAAAAATGGACCAACGTAAAAAATATCCCATTCCTTACCTCACCAGGTTACAAGAATGGGATATACAAACAAAACAAACAACAAGGCCATAGCCATTGTATATGATAAGAGATTCTATATATTTTCTTTTCCAACCGGAATAAGTTCTATCCATCTGATAAATACTGTAAGGCTCAGCATACTTACTGTTATTCAGTTGTTGCTGCTGTCAAAACCAAATCTCTGTTATTGAATAACTCATTTAATTTGGTCATAGTATGATAAACTTCTCCATTTACCGTATAATGCAGTTCCACATTGTCTATATACCAATCGAAATTATATTCCTTGCGCAAACGTAACTCATACCGACCATCCTCCCGAATGGTCATGACACCAATACGGCTGCCGTTCACCTCACGTTCAAAAGATACAAAAGCTCCCTTAGGCACAGGTTTAGTCTCCCCGTTAGCAGTATAGCGGATGGTTCCGGTAATGGATTCATTGGTTACTTTAAATGTCTTTTCAAAGAATACCACCTGCCTATTATTCGAACTGACGACAATATCCCCGGCACTTACCGCTGATTTGGTTTTGAAAGGAAGCTTTTTCCGTTCTCCCTCTTGACTTCCTGCACTAGCGGCATCGTCCTTTTGCAAGGCTTCACCTACTCCATACCGTCTTTCATCCTCCCGATTAGCCTCTACCGTATAAATAAAGCGTCCTTCTGTGCTCGGATCGGCTTTCAGCTTGTTTTTATCTAAGTTGAATTCCTTCAGGCGTGCATCATCTATTTCCAGCATAGGCGCATCAATATAGATTTCAAACTCTTCTCCAAACGGATCGACAGACTTTCCATCTGAACCGGTAAAACTGGTTACATCAAAGCTAATATCCACTTCCTGTTCAGGTTCATAAGTCCATGTCAGCGGTGTTTCCTCCTCCTCCGCATTGCCCGAAGCATCAGTACCTATATCATCCACCCGTGCGGCAAAGCGGAAAGGATGGTAATTGGCAAGCTCAAAAGTAACGGAACGATAGGTATTTCCCGTATACTCGGCTTCATTATTCGACGGTAACCCTGAGGGAGAACCATGCTGGTTGGATGCCATACGTACTACTTCCGCACTCCGTGCAACATTAGTCTTCATGTAAATGGAATAACGTCCTGTTTCTTCCGGATTTCCGGCATCAATCGGCTTAAACATATATACACGTCCTCCTGAGCCCCATTCACTCTTGTCTACTTCATAAAAAGTACAATCAAAAGTTACTCCATCAGGCTCTTCTCCGTCCTTTATATGATCCAAATATTGGGAATAAAGTAAAAACTCATCCGTATCACCTGCATTTATAGCCATTGCACCATCTTTCAACAGCATATCAAACTGTACTAAGGCTCCTTTCTTCTGCGGCACCAAACGGTAAAGGATTTTCTCATCATCCGCAAAGTCTCCTCCACCTTCTGCTCCATTATATTCTCCCAGTCCCACTACTGTTATCGACTTTTGTGAAGAGCCTGCAAAAGTAAAGACACGATGCATGGTGTTGAAGTGTTCGGCTTCGATGCTGATATCCTTGGTTGCCCCATCTTCCTCATTCAGAATATTCCTGAAATAAACACGCTGTACACCAGGTTCCGTCACAGTGTACACATATTTATATTTCCATTCCGGCATCTCCGTTCCATAACCTTCTTCACCTTCACGCACCAGCGGCAATACCATACCCGATTCATGGCGCACATCCAAAGCCTCTACTGCAAGCAGTACCCTGAGCGGAAAGAGCTCTGTCGGACAATCTTCCGGAATAGTAAACATTATAGTAGCGTGCGCACCGCCATCATCCATATTGCCATAAATTTCCGTAGATGCCCATGCTGGTGTAAAATTCTGCTTCTTCACCATAATCACCTTAATTTTACGTTGCAGGCGGTCTTTTTTCACCAACAATGTACCTTCCAGTTTCTGGTTGTTATTCATTGGCAGGAGATTAATGGTAATCTTTCCTTCACCCACCCCATTACTGTTTATGGTAAATGCGTCCGTTATCGTATTGGCTGCCACGGTATTTCCGTCAAGCCATGTTACAACCGGCTTGTCTGCTTCAGTAATTACAGTGCCGTTCTTGCCCGACAGTGTATATTTCAGTTCGGCAGTCTTACCCGCTCTTTCATCATTATACACGACACTCGTTTGGTCCACGGCCAATATATAGTTGTTATCTTCCACCGACTCAACTTCGTCCGATATGGAAAGCCACACATTGTTCGTGGCTGCTGCTGTAAGCGCTGCCTCAAAAGTAGGTTGTCCATAAGAAAGCGCTCCTGCAATATGAAACATATAATGATGATTCCTTCGTATCAGTTCCTGCTCGCCATTCGCTTTAATCAGCATCACCCGATAATAAAGTTCTTCGCTCTCACCGGGCAGATGTCCGCGGATGATGACACTGACCGGGTCTTCCGAACTGTTTTCGCATTCGAACACATATAATTCCGGATTTTGGCTGATATCCTGTACATCCTGAATATCGCTCAACTTGGCATCATTGGCAGGCAATGTAACAAAAGGCTCAACGTCTGCATTCGAAGACCATACCCACCCTTTCGTAGGATGATAAGGAGCCACAGTACCAAAAGCATTCGTATTATAGGCTGTAAAACCGGTAACTACCAGATAACCGTTTCCTGTCGGATTGTCTATTGTAATTTTAGCCTGGTTACGAATCATTATTATATTAGGATTTTTAGCCAATTGTTGGTCAATCGATTCTTCGTTGTTAGCATCGCATGCAAAACGAGCCCAATAAATCATCATACCGGACGAACCTTCCAGCAGAGCTATCACATCTGCCTCCGATTTATTTCTGAATTCATCTTCCTGGAAATCAGTCATATTCTGATTGGCAATAAAATGAATACGGCGTGTATTGGCAGGTATGGTTGCTGTAAATTCTCCAGACTCTTCCCCGTGGGAAGTGATTGTTGCCGGCGTAGTTGTTATAAATAATCCGTAGCTGTCGAAACAAAACAGCTGCATACTATTTACCCCTTTACCATCCGGGTCTACAGAGCGGGTGGTCACCACCGGCATAGCCGGTATTTCCGTTTCGAAATGTATATTAACATAACCTTCGGGAGCTTCTTTTTCTTGAAAAGCAGTCCACTCATCCGTCTGGCAGGCGGTGAATGAGACCAACAGTCCCAACACAACAAGTACTGTATGCTTTATTGCTTTTGCCATATCTTTCTGTTTTTTTTATTCTTCTCTATTTTTGGGTATCAAAGGCATCACGGATGCAGCGGATAGCAACTCCCCCAGATGTATTGCTACCATCCGGATTATTAACTACTCCACTGGCACTATAATATTCTTTTCCCGCAAGTACCTCATCCATTGCAGCATTATCTCTGTATTGGAAATCTATAATAATTTCCAGTTCAGCCCTGGTAGGAAGGCGCCAATCACTCAGTGCAACACTCTTTCCTTTTTCATCTTTATAAACCTCTACATACTGTTTACAATGACTTGCAGCCATTTCAACGCTATTGACATCATAAACCGCTCCTAACTGAGATGCAATCATAAATGAAGGTGATACCAGCTTCTCATTATCCCTGCCGGGATCAGTAATACCGTCAGCAGTAATGCGAGGCTTACCGATTGTATAATCACCAGAAGAAGCTGTAATCCGAACATGGTACATCCTTGCGTTACCAGCAGCCCATATCTCTTTTTGTGTAAATTCAGAAGAAGAATTTCTCCGAAAATAATAATATGAGATAGAAGACTTCCCTTTATTGTTACCCGAAGTAATTTGCTCGGCAACTTTTGATGTAAAAAAAACACTCTGTCCATATTCTGTAGCAGAATAGGTCCACTCGTCATTCCAACGATTATAATTATCGGCAGATACTCGTTTAGGAGTTCCTCTGGGATTCTCCCACGTTGAGCCGAAATCTTCCCGAGAGGAATACCACCCTTGAATATTCGTAATATACTCCAACGGATATTGGGCAACCGTTACTTTACGAGTCTCTACTCCATCCTCATTGGTTATTTCCAATTCTATGTACCGTATCGTATTGTTGGTAGGCAACGGGCTGTGTATATTGATATTTCCGTTCAATCCTTTATCCGGTACTACATTAATACCCATCCTGGCAATCTCCCTTTCACTGGTTGTAGCCTGTGTTTGCCCAAATTTATCAATGTAATAAACCCGCGTCACCTTAACCGAGACCTCCGATGAAGAAGCAAATTCCAGCGTTGTGTTATCATCCGAGATATTATACATTTCCATTTCTTCCTCATTTACCGTTAAATATTTCGGCCGGTCGGTTTCTCCTCCAACATTAATTATTGTCTCGTCCCATGCTTGCACGGTATAATTGACAGGTTCGAGTTCTTCGGGTTTTAAAATTTCTGTTGCACCCGGCGCATTTACCTCTACCGTTACTTCGTAATAAGTATTCCGTTCCAGAACCTTCTCTTTGCTGATAGGAATCTGATAATAATTAGCTCCGCGCAAATCCGGTTCTTTCTTATAATAGAGCGGAATATTCACCACCAGACGCGTTTCTCTTTCCAAAGGCTTATCCTTCCAATTATGACTGTAAGCATAAGCCGTAACAGTTATTTCATTTTCCGTCCATGCAAAATATTTACCCGCAGTAGGATCGGGCGTCCGCAATTTTACATTATCATTCGCATTCGGGTTTGGAATAAGGGTTGTGCTGTAAGACATGTTTCGCAGATAATAACCTGCTCTATAGGCTCCCGATGAATTATCAAAGGTAACATCTTCCCCTTTCTTTATCTTCACAACAATTTTGGCAGCAGCGCGTCGCAATGTAACGGCCAATTCCGTTTTATCCGAAAGATTGCCATTGTTAAGCACAACTTTTCCAGGCGTTTCCGGTTCGTCTGTTCCAGCGGGATAGGCTATGCCGTCCATAAGAAAAATCATCGGTATTTCAGGGTCAGTACCGGCGCCGGTCATGTGTATATTACGCTGTTCTTCCATCAACCCGCGTAATTTTCCCAAATCGGCTACCTCTTGAAATTTGTCTTCTCCCAATGTACTATTGGCTATCAGATATACCCAATATGATTCATTAACTGTAAAATCATTCCGCTGTGCTTTTGCCAATGTAATTTTACCGCTCTTCTGACTGTCGGCTACCACCTGCACCCGTTCATAATGTGCCAAGCTTTTGTTATCCGTATCATCAAATATCAATACATCAACATAACTTACCGTCACTTCCGCACCCGTTGCGCCTGCACGGGTCACCGGCGTTGTTGCAGACGAAATGTCAAGCACAATACTATTATTGTCTGCTTCCGTTTTTACAAAATCCGTTTCATTGCTACAGGCAGCGCAACCTAACACTGCCAACCAACAAGCCATATGGTAGAATATCCGTTTCATCTGTTCATCATTTTTGAATTTCTGATACTTGTCTAATTGTAATCACATCTGCTCTGTCGCCACTTCCCGGCCATGCAATGTCACCTTGTGTTCCATTAATCATTAACAGACTGGGACTTCCCGAATCCCAGATAGGAGAATAAGTAATACCAAAATTAACAATCTGCCCTACAGCATCGGGATTCCGTGCAATCACCTTGATTGTAAACGGATTGGGAGAAGCTTGATAAGGAGCATCTACCAACTTTCCATTTTGATAAACCTTACAGACAAAATTTCCGACACCAGTAAGCAGAGTGGGAGCCCATTCTTGATTTTCCGGTGCAGTCATCTCAAACAGAACAGAAAAAGCTCCATCTTCCTCTGTGGACGAACCCTCATCGCCTGTGTAGCAAACCACGGGAGGAGTATTCGGTTTATCGCCGTCAAGCGGCAATACCGGATTGCTATATGTAGGATATTCAAAAGTCAAGTCATTCCACGCATCGGCATCGTCCCAGTCGGCCACCATATAATCCACCGTTATCACATCGTCCGGACCGATACGGTTAAGCACCACACAATATTTGTTGCGCTTCACTTGCGGCAAATAAATATCTTTCACCGATTGATTCCCGTTAATACTGTAAGTAACCCTGACCACAAAACCTTTATGTTCCGTATCTGCCGTTCCCCAACTATTCGGATTACCGGAACCATAATAGTTTTCAAACATATAAACCGGAACGGAAAAAAAGTCATTAAACCCCTTCTTTATACTTTCCGGATCTGTTTTATCAAGCAACTCATAATCAGCATCTGTCATTACCTTTGTCACCGGAGAAGAGGTGGTCAGTAATTCGAATGGACCGTTCAAAGAGGGAACTTCTTTCCACACTGCATCTTCCGGATGGAACAGATAATTATATTGAAGCACTCCTAAAAAATCAATGCGTTCGATACTTAAGTTCATGCCAGCTTCCTTAGCGGCAAAATACATGCCCAGCTTACCTACAACCCGTTCCAGTTCAAATTCCACAGTTCCATTCCACATCAGATGTCCGTTATGCGAACCGCCTGCCGTACTTTCCTTCAGATTATTCGGGTCTATTTTCTGAGACTGCTTGACCGCCATCGGAACCGCACCATAACCACGAGCATTGATTTCTCCAAAATAAAACTTTTCCAATTCATCGCGTGTCATATCCTCCCGAAGAGTTGCAGATGGTCTCAGCATTGCATCCTCATTCGCCACCAGGTAGAACCATACATCCTGTACAAGTGCAGAATAAGGCGGTAATTCCAAATCCATCCAAAAAGAGATTTTACCTCCTGCATCCGGATTTAAACCGGTAGTTCCACGATAATACCCAATTTGTTTCTGTCCGATAAAAGCATATACGCGCAAGCTCTTTACGGCATTCTCCATTTCAGCCTGTATGTCGGAACCGCCACGGGCATTTACATTCATTTTCACACTGATATTCCCGCCTTCTCCCGTACCGGACACTTTTTCCTCGACACATCCCGCAAGTGCCAGCACACATGCAGCCAACATCAGCCATAGATATATTGTATTTAATGTCTTCATCGTTTTCTCTTTTTAAAATTCCGGTTTCACGTCTACTATGTACCAGTCGGGAACTGTGACCACCGCACCTATAGACTTAAACTCAATGCGGATAGGTATCAGCGCTTCATGTCTGGTCAGGTCTACTACAGGGTTGGCAGCCAGGAAATCGGCCAGATTTACATGAGCAAGGTTCACTCCATTAGCGTCAGTGAGGTCTAAATTCACATTTTCATGATTAGTATGCCTCATTATATTAAAACGTGCCAGCATGGTATGCTTTTCCGCATTATTTTCAGTTTCAGGGTAATAGGTAACAATATTGCCGCATGCCTTATTGTCGAAACCGGTCATAGAAGACAATCCGCTCATGCTCAGCAACGGCCATACCGGAGTGCGGGTAGCGGACTCTACAGGTCCTGTTCCTACTACTTCCACATGGACTTTGTAGTGCGAACTGGCAAAATCCATCTGTTCTTTTATCTGTTGTGCATCACCGGGGATGCTGATTTCTTTGTAAGCATAATACAGAGAGTCATTTCCGACAATCCGTTCGCCACTTATACAGTTTTTATCACAGAATTGGGCAGTTGCCAGACTTTGCCCGTTGCTGACCTCCGTATGATAGGTGTTGCCCACTGTCACAATCCGGTAGTTTCCTATAGGCAGCTTCAACTCTGTGGCTCTTGTTTTTATATCAGCTTCGCTTATCGGATGAGAAGACAGCAACGCACCGTCACTATCAAAAACATACATGTCCACTTTATGAATCTTATCTTGAAAGATTTGGGTTGTACCGTCGCCTACATAACTGAACTCCAGCAGGCAGTTGCCCGGACAGTCACTCATATCTTCTTTGATGCACCCGTTGAGCGAAGCTAAAAACATCAAGGATAGTATGTATTTGGTGTATTTCATATTTTATGTATGTTTCTTAGAATTAGTTGAAAGAGAGAGATGGAAGGGATGTATCAAAACCGGGAACAGTTCCTGTCTCAGCACCTTGTTTTGATACAATCCCTCCGATTGAAAAAATTAGTAGAGATTATTTGCCATATTCAGGTTTTACCGGTACAATATCCCACTTCTTTACAGTTACAGTAGCGGTAACACAGATAGTAGGTTCTCCCGGATCCAAATCGGTCAAGTCTTCTTCTGTAAATTCCAGGTCTGTAATCTGATAGATTTTACCGGCTTCCATGGTTACTTTACCACCTTCCGCTGTTTTCAGACCTGTAATCTTTAAGTAGGCAGGATCATAAACGATAAATCCTTCAGCTACAGGGCTCTTGAATTCCGTATCGAACTTAAGAAGCATTTCTTCAGGCTGACCCAGTACATTATAGCCATAACCAGCCAATAAAGCCGTTTCAGCAGTAGTAGTGATTTCAGGACCGGATGTTTCATCATAAAAACATGCAGGTACACTTACCGGGTATCCTCCTTGGTTGGTCTTATCATATAATTCATCACCAGCCTGTTCTCCACCCAATGTAAACTGTTGATGTACTCCATTAAGACCGATGTGGGTCAATGTTAACTTGCTATATGCACTAACACCCAAGTTGGTACATGTAAGATTACCTCTCAACTCAATACGGGAAAGCATGGTCGCCAGTTCAACTGTTGCCGTATACATCGTATTGCCATCTGCTGCATCAGTACCATTAGGAACCAAATCAGCTACTTTGCTTGCTAAAGGTGCTGTGGATGCAGCTCCATATTTGTTCATATTCAAAGTTGCTTTCAAAATATCATTATCCCAGTTTCCTTCAACAGGAAGTGGGGTATCTTCGTTAAAATTGGCAACAGCCGCAATTTTAGTAACTTCAGGACTTACATTGTGATAGACATTGTCACTACCGACCTGTGCATCTTTTACCTCAACAATATTACCATCTGCTTTCAACAGGTAAAGTTTGATATTCTGAGGATTAATAGCTTTATCAGTATCCTCTGTCCACCCGCTTCCGGCTTTTGTCTGTCCATAGTTTCCGGCAGAAATCGTCACGGAAATCTGTTTGGTACCTTTCGTCAAGATATCATTACCTTCATCTTCGTTGCTACATGCTGCGAAAGCCAATCCTGCCAATCCCAGCATAAAATACTTGTTTAACTTCATAAGTTGATAGATTAATTAAATAAAATAGTATTAATAACTCGTTCTATTTGTGTATTCTGTTATATGTTGCTACAAACATGTATCCTGTGGTATACTATAAATCAGCTACCACTCCCGCCAACTGCTCCAGATTTTTTTGCGCCTCCATGCTTCCCGCCTTCAAGGCACGCTCCAGTATTTCTTTCGCCTTGTCATATTGTTTGTCCCTGGCACAGGCAACACCCAGCGCATTCAGAACCGAAGCATCATCCTTCACCTCACAACCCTCCAGCAGGTCTATCGCACCTTTCACGTCACCCTGCTCCATCTTCACACAAGCACCGTTCACCACAGCAGCGGCATTGGCCGGATATGTGCGGGCAGCAGTCAGCATAGCCTCATCATATTCCGCACTGCCCTTCCCATACGAATCTGCCACCATATAGATTTCCTCGACACTCAGCAGGTCGGGACGGGTTTTCAACAGGTTCTTTGCCTCTTCCAGATTAAAGTTTCTCACATTATATTCTATGCGGTACTCATTACGGCGTAACGGACCATACATTTCGTTCAGCAAACGTTGGTAAATCTCGGGAGGCACAAGATTGCGGATACGTTGTTCACAAAGGTCCTTATCACCGTCACACTCATCGATAATCCTCAGCACATCGTCAATCTTCAGTAACTGCGGATGTTTCTCCACTTCCTTGCGCAAACCTTCCCAGTCCTCACCCACACCGGTCACATGCCACAGCGAAGCATCCACTTCCGTATCTTTCTGCGCATACGCAGCCAATGCTTCCGCACGATTCTTCGACAGCTTCAGGTTATACTCCACCGTACCCTCCGGAGAAGCATATCCGGTAATATAAATTCCGGTTATGGTCAAATCGGGATTTGTCTTTACCACCTCGACAGAGCTGCTTACCGTGGCAAGTTCCGATTCATTGTTCTTGAACTTCGGGTCTATGTTGTAACTATCCTGACGGAACTGCAAACGTGCCACACGCACCTCGTTGCGCACCTTCACAGTCTCTTTCCCGGGCTGCACGAAGGCTGTAGCGTACTGCGGCCGGAACAATTGCAGGAACGTGTTTTTTACCGGCGTTTCCTCCATGCCGGACTGTGCACACTCCAGACATCCCGTCACCTGTTCGCGCAGCACCAGGCGGCTCTGAGCCATCCAAGGCTCATAGGGCAGAGTCACTGCATATTCCACCTGCTGCGCCTCTCCGTTTTTACGACGCAACGCTATATAAGCGCCGTCGGTCTTTGCAGACCCGGTCAGCGCCTTCTCACGGCGGTGTACTTTATCGCGGACACGACCGTCCAACACCACAGAAGGAAGCTCCAGACTCTTACCACCCTCTTTCGCCACCACCACCGGATAAAGACGCACGCTCTCCTGACGCTTCACATGCATCTCCTCTATATCAAGTATAAAGTTCACATGAACCTCACGGCCGTTCTTCTTTATTTCATCATTGACTACGCGTACGCCTGAAAGATGCCCCGTCTGCGCGGAAGCAGGAAGACACGTTCCAAGCAAGAACAACGCACTGCATATCAGTTTGCCATATATCCATTCTTTTCTCATAATGTACTTCCTCCTTTATTTAATAACATATATCAATGATACCGCGGCTTTGGTGACGCTGAAGTACCCTTTGTCATTCTTCTCTTTCCACTCACCGCACTTGGGACAGTCATACTTATCGTAATGGTTCTGTACATAACCTACACCGATGCTCGCTTCCAGGCTCCAGCGGTTGCCCAATATCCACTGATAGCCGTAGGACAAGCCTGCGCCGTAATAATATCCCTCATACCGATAGTCCTTGGTAGTAGGATAAATGCCCAGAGGGAATTTCACGTTGCCCACGTTAAATTGCCCTCCAAGCAGGTGCAAACCAAAGAAGTGTCCGTTAAACGCCTCACACAGCCAATACCGTGCTTCGGGCTGTGCCATCCAGTGCTTCCACTTCTTACTGTCTGAAAATGTAAAAGGATTATAGTTCGCGGAAACATCCAGCGTCCATTTCGGAGCCAGCCGGAATTCGGCACCAAGGTTGAAAGTAGTACTGATGTCATACAGAAGATTCGTCTTCAACGAAATGTCCTGTGCTGACAAAGAAATGCCGATAAACAGGAAAATAATGCAAAGGCTCTTTTTCATGCTCTCCATTTTTATTAAGATATAACTTATCTGTCTATATATTTTATCAGGTTAACATTTCCGTTACTTTGTAGGTAACGGGAAAACAGGAACAAACACACTGCAAGAGACATCTTGCATCAACATAATTAACTGTTGCGGATTATTGGAGAGAGCGAAAAAATACGAGCAGATTTTCTGTGTTAATTTAATATAATACAGACATGAAAGTATTATGCATTTTCCACCAAAGGAAAACACTGTCATTCAAGTCAGTCCGTCTTGTAAGCATATCAAAGGACGGCTTTACTTATTTTTTGAAAAAAAATCTTTTCTTTTCTTGTTTAATACAAATCTTTTGTTGATATTTGTTGCAATATATAACTCTCCGTTACCTACAAAGTAACGGATAACATTTGTAGTATTATCAAAACATTAATAGACTTAATGTTTTTTATTCAGGCAAATACAAATCATTGTTTATCAAATACATAAGATAATATTTCCTTATTCATATCCCATATTTTATCATCCGAGTGCCTTTTAAAGTAAGTTTCTGTCACTTTAACAGAGGAATGTCCCATTGCATTACTAATAAGTTCTTGTTGATAATTCCGATAATTGGCAATGGTAGCCCAACTATGCCTTGCGGTATAACTTGTCAGTCCTGCAACGCCTTTTATACGTTCTCCTAATCTCTTTAAATGATAATTGAAACTACGCAGAGCATTCTGATATTGCCGGTACTCATCCTTTCCCGGATGATGAATGAGAGGGAATAAATAGGGAGAAGTCTTATCGGTATTTCTGAGATTGCGTATAATCTTCATTGCCTCAGCTTCTACGCGTACAGTAAGCCATGCACCCGTCTTTTTACGACGGTACACTATCACGTTGCCATGCAAATCACAATGCCGCAGATAAGCAATATCTACAAACGGCATTCCACGAAGCATAAAAAGTAATAAAAAAAGCAAGCGCGTAAACTCCAGGCTCTCATCCGCCACAGGTGCATTGAGCTGCCGGAACACATCTTCATCCACAGCACGTTTTACAGTTACCTTTGTTCCCGTATATACTCCCTTGAACAGCCTGGGCTGATAAGGAGCCAGCCCATCGTCTACGGTACGGAAATAAGTGGCACGCAACATCCTCATATACGTGGAAATTGTATTCCAATGAAGCTGACGCTCCAACAGATACTCTTGAAATGCTTTCAACCACACTGGGGTGACCTCTTCAAAACTGATGGAGTCCTGCTCCATAAAATCCTTGATACGATTCAACGTACTTTGATACACATGCGCCGTACCCATGCGCTGTTCTTCTTTCAACTGAGAGACAGTCATAGCCATATAGGCTGACAAATTTGTTTTATTCATATAGTTTCTACTTTAAAAGTGAGCCATATAAATGCCTAAAGAACAAATTAGTTCAAACGACTATTC
>ENA-UEQS01001682-UEQS01001682.1-human-gut-metagenome-genome-assembly--contig:-NODE-1682-length-13427-cov-36.466891_pt1 | contig 13427 bp, 12 predicted proteins | sample MGYA00242953_ERZ507953 | MGnify/ENA primary metagenome ERZ507953 (study PRJEB26167, sample SAMN06115474) | human gut metagenome | host: Homo sapiens | place: China:Jiangsu | collected 2016-07-06...
CTCCAATATATTAACTACAAAAATGAAAAGCCTATTGGCAGAGTTAAATATGCGCTATTTTAATTCCGCCAACAGGTTTTTTATAATAAAAAAAGCAAGACAGAAGGAAATATACCCTAAGTAATACAGATAGTATATCCTTTATAGGGAAATTCCCTATTCATTATAGGAATTTGCCTGCATATTTATAGGATTTTCTATTCGTCTATCATTCATTTTATTGTCTATTTTTGTAACACCAACCAAAAAGAATAATGGATATGAAGAACTTTATGAAAGTCGTCATTATGGCAATCGTGCTACTGACTACAACCAGCTGCGGAGTTTTAGATACCTCCTTACAGCGTTCCCGCCTGGCAGAAAGCCTACATACAGGTATGACAAAACGTGAAGTCGTTGACCTACTGGGAAATCCCGAGTTCAAACGTTCCTACAATGGAATAGAGCAATGGGAATTTCATAAGATACACTTCAGCGGAGCAGTAACAACCATTCTGCTCGATTTTCAACACGATAAAGTCATTTCATTCAATTCATACGCAGGAGCTACCCCCTCTCCTGCCTACCCGCCTATAGCTATCTGTCCGCCTGCTCCTGTTGAAGAAAGACCTTCGCTGGCTTATCCGACAGACGATCAGGCATGGTTTCAGGAATTGTATCAGAAGGTAAAAGACAAGCCTTTCAAAGACGAACGTCTGAAAATACTCAGAGAAGCCGCACGCCAGTCAGACTTTACCTGTGATGAAATCGTACAGTTGATGAAAATATTCAACTTCGACGATGAAAGACTGGAAGCATTGGTCATTCTGGAACCAACCATTATCGACCGGGAAAATACCGACCGGATTGTTGATTCAATGACTTTTATATCGGGAGAGGAAAAAGCAAAAAACATACTGAACAAGAAGCATCACAGCGGTCGGATATATAGTGACGGTGAAATCAATGTATTATATGAAAAGGTAAAGGATGCTTTCTCATTCGATCAGCTAAAGATACTGCAAACAGGCATGAATGGCAGAAATATTACATGCAAGCAATGTGTCAAACTGCTTTCTATATGTGATTTCGACAATGAACGGATAAAATTCCTGCAAGTCATGGCGCCTCACATATACGACTGCCACAACCGTCAGCTAATCATTGATACAATGAGTTTCGCCTCAGGAAAAGATGAAGCACGCCAACTGATAGAACGATATTGCAAATAACTTTCATTCAAACAAAAAAGCATTTCCCATCCACACAAAGGAAGAGGAAATGCTTTTTCCGTTTTTTTATGTAAAAATCACAATCAGTCTTTTGCCTGATGAACAGTAAGCTGCGGGAACGGGAATCCGATACCTTCCTTATTGAATGTATCGTACACGATTTTATTCATGTCAAAATATACATCCCAGTAATCAGCTGTCTTAGCCCACGCACGGACCTTAATATCCACACTGCTTGCCGAAAGAGCTCCCAAAGCAATCATCGGAGCCGGATCCTTCAATATACGAGGATCTGCATCGATAATACGCTGCAATACGGCTTTTACCTTTTCGAAATCTTCACCATATTCTACTCCGAATACCCATTCAGCACGACGTGTTTCCTGTTTGTTGTAATTTGTAATGGCATTGCTGCTCAATGCACCATTCGGAACATAGATGACTTTATTATCTACTGTTGTCAGAATAGTATGGAATATCTGAATTTCGCGTACAGTACCATTCGCATTCTGGCCTTCTATATAGTCGCCTACCTTAAAAGGTTTAAATACCAGAATAATCAATCCTCCTGCAAAGTTGGAAAGATTTCCAGACAAAGCCATACCAATAGCAACACCGGCAGAAGCCAGCAAGGCTGCAAAGCTGGTAGTTTCTACTCCCAGACGGCTAACAATAGCAAAAGCCAATATCAGATTCAGCAATATACTGACAAGGCTTCTCAAAAAAGTCTGCACACTGATTTCAAGCTTTCTCTTTTCCAGAATGCGTGCAAGCAAACGTCCGACTTGCTTGATGATAAAGCGGCCGACAATATAAATAAAGATTGCTCCTAACAGGTCTTTTCCTACCTCAATACCCCAGTCAAGCAACTTCGACAGCAGCTGTTCTACATCTACTCCCTTAGAACCTGCACTCAGGAAAGTTCCATTCAATAAAGATGATAATAACATAGTTGTTTTATTTTAAATTGATTAATATTTATTCTTCCAATACCCCTTTGCCCTGACGAATTATTTCGGGCACATCTTCACAACAATTTATAACGGTAGAAGGTTCAACGCCTCCTATGCCTCCGTCTATCACTAAATCAACTTCCGAACCAAATTTCTCGTCTATAAGCTCCGGATCGGTAACATATTCGACATCTTCATCCGGATTCAAGGGTAAAGTAGTGGTAAGAATAGGTGCATCAAGTAAATGACATATTTCACGAATAATATTATTGTCCGGCACACGAATTCCTACTTCCTTCCGGTTACGGAATATCTTAGGCAACCGGCTGTCTGCATTAAGGACAAATGTAAACGGTCCGGGCAGATTTCGCTTCATCAACTTAAAGGTAGCATTGCTTACACGGGCATATTCGCTGATATTGCTCAAGTCGCAGCAAATAATAGAGAGGTTGTTTTTACGCGGATCGATATTCTTCAACTTGCAGATTCGTTCGATCGGCCGTTCTTTCAGGGCATGACAACCCATAGCATACATGGTATCGGTGGGATAAATGATTATCCCACCGTCATTCAATATATCCACAATGTGCTGCAACACATCGGAATCGTTATTCTTGGAATATAATTTCTGTATCATAATCACAAATATAGCACTTTTTAAAATGCAATGACTTTTTTATCTGTGATTATTCATTTCAGGCTTTTAAAAATACAACTGGTTACCAGCAATGATGTACCAGAGGACGGATATGCTTATCGTATACTTGGCGTACCACCTCCATTTCTTCATGTGAAAAAGGAGGCAAAGAAGAAGCTTTGACATTTTCCATTATCTGAGCAGGAGAACTTGCTCCCGAAATGACAGTACTGACTTCGGGATACATCAGAATATATCTTAAAGCACGAGCTGCAAGATTATCTGTATGCAACAGCTGTTTCAGCTCGCGTGCAGCCTTCACGCCTGTCATATAGTCTACTCCTGAAAAAGTTTCCCCCTTATCGAAAAGCTCTCCGTTTCTGTTGTAACAGCGGTGATCAGCTTTTCCAAATGTTGTTTCTTCTGAGTATTTTCCTGTCAGCAGTCCACTAGCCAAAGGTACACGGACTATGATTCCGACATTTTGTTTACTTGCTTTCGGAAACAATTCTTCTGCCGGCTTCAAACGAAACATATTAAAAATAACTTCAATGGCAGATATGTCATAATTCAATGCTTCCAGTGCTTCGTCTACCTTTTCTACACTGACACCATAATGACAGATTTTACCCTGCCGTTTCAATTTATCAAGAACATAAAAAATCTCCGGATTCCGGTATACTTCAGTAGGCGGACAGTGAAGCAAAACCAGATCAAGGCTATCAACGTCCATATTCTTAAGTGAAGCATCCACAAATTTCACGATATTTTCTTCATTATATCCCGCTGAAACATGTGGATTAAGCTTTCTACCACATTTGGTTACTACAAACACTTTATCTTTCTTGCCTTTCAGAAACTTCCCGACAGTATGTTCACTCATTCCATCCTGATAAATATCAGCCGTATCAATCAGATTTACCCCTTGTTCGTATGCAACCTGCAATGTATTCATAGCTACCTGCTCATCAAAAGGATCTCCCCATTTAGAACCAAGTTGCCAAGTTCCTAAAGATACCTCACTCGCTTTAAATCCAGTTTTTCCAAAAACTCTATAATTCATACTATGATTTTTTATATAACTACTACGGCTCTAACACGTGCCTCTTTTTACAGCAAAAGTAAAGGATATTATCAGCCGTTGCAATACACGATAAAATAATCGGATACCAACAACTTTATCCATATATTGATTATCAAGCAAATAAAAAGAACTATCTTTGCAAGTAAACTAAAAATAACATGCATGTATAAAAGAAAAACACTTCTTGATCTTTCTTGCGGAATCCGCATTACAATGGAAATTATCGGTTCAAAATGGAAGCCTTGCCTGATAGATGCACTGAGAGAAACTCCCAAACGTCCCAGCCAGCTTCACCGTGAAATACCAGAGGCCATCTCTCGCGTGCTAGATCAGAATCTGAGAGAGCTCGAAGCACACGGCATCATAGAAAAGAAAATATATGCAGAACTACCTCCCCACAGCGAATACGCACTGACAGAATTAGGCAAAAGTGTATTGCCTTTGATAGACATACTGGATGAATGGGGAGAAAACCACCGATATATCTTCGAAAAATAAATAAAAAAGAACCGTATCATAGCTCATCAAATAGAGCCTGATACAGTTCTTTTATGTTTGTATACCAGAGTATATAAGTTTACTATATACTTATTTTAGCTTTAACGCTTCTCTTTTTCTACCAGCACAATCAACGGTCAGCTTTCAAACGGTCTGCCATAGCTTTTGCCAGTTCCTTAGCCTGACGGCAAGTATCTTCCTTCATACTCTGCTTCATTTCTACCGGATTGCCAACAACCTCGAATTTAAGCTTTTCTGTATATTCACCGATTTTCTTGACTGCGGCACTAGCCCATGTAAACGAACCGAAATATCCCATTACGCGATTCTTCATCTCGCGGGCAGCCACCTTGCTCAACAAAGCTTCCATTTCGGGATATAAGTTCATGTTGTAAGTAGTACATCCTGCAATCAGACCTTTATATTTAAAGATATCTGCCAAGATAAATGAATGATGAGTTTTCGAAACATTGTGCATTACAATATTCTTGATACCCTGGGCACTTAATTCTTCAGCTATGGTTTCTGCAAGTTCTTCTGTATTGCCATACATTGTACCGTAAACAATAACCACACCTTCTTCACCTTCGTAGCGGCTCATTTTATCATACATATCGATAACCTGAGGAATCTTTTCTTCCCATACAGGACCGTGAGTAGAACAGATCATCTTGATAGGCAGTCCACTACATTTCTGCAAAGCTTTCTGTACCGGATTTCCAAACTTTCCTACAATATTGGAATAATAACGACGCATTTCATTCCAATAAATATCTGTATTGATATTCTTATCGATACATCCTCCATTCAGTGCTCCGAAGCATCCGAAAGCATCACCAGAGAATAAGATACCTTCTGTTTCATCGAAAGTCACCATTGTTTCAGGCCAGTGTACCATCGGAACCAGATAGAAACGTAAATTATGATGTCCTAATTTCAGGAAATCACCGTCACCTACAACATAACGGTCACCACCTACTCCATAATAACCTTCTACCATATCGAAAGTTTTCTTGTTTCCAACCAATACGATATCAGGATAATACTGCTTAATCAGTGCAATAGAGCCAGAATGGTCGGGTTCCATATGATTAATAATCAAATAATTGATTTTGCGGTCACCGATAACGGCGCGAATTTTCTTCAAATAAACTTCGAAAAATGCTACATCAACAGTATCTACCAGCGCTACCATTTCATCGTCGGCAATCAGATATGAGTTATAAGACACACCATAAGGCAGCGGCCAAAGATTTTCGAACAACGCTTTTGAGCGGTCGTTCACACCTACGTAATGTACTTTTCCTTTAATTTCCATTTTTGTTATCCGAATTAATTATACTATATTTTTTACTACAATGCTTTCCTTGCCATGCATCACGTTCTTCCATCCGGCGCTTCAGTCTGGTTGTAAACTCATGGTTTTTCAGTCCCCAGTCAGGAGCTATCAGCAATTCTTTGGGCGACTGCGAAACAAATCGCTCCAAAACCAAATCCGGCCGAAGGTGTTCTATATAGTCGATAGCCAAATCAATATATTCATCGACCGTATATAAATGAAAATCCTCCGGATGTTGTGCGAATTCATGGGCCATACGCGTACCCTTTATCAGCTGCAGCTGATGCATTTTCAGCGTTGTCAGTGGCAACTGAGATAAGGCCTCAGCCTGACGGATCAACTTTTCAGAATCTTCCCCAGGCAAACCCAATATCACATGTCCACCTGTCAAGATCCCTCTTCCGACCGTACGACGTACAGCATCTTCCGTACATGCAAATGTATGTCCCCGGTTTATCCGTGCCAGTGTATGATCATCAGTGCTTTCTATGCCATATTCAACCAGCAGGAAAGTCTGGCGGTTCAGTTCTTCCAGATAGTCCAACAACGAATCGGGCATACAATCCGGACGCGTACCGATGACCAGCCCCACAACGTTTTCTACATCCAAAGCCTCTTCATACATTCGCTTCAGCTGTTCTAATTCTCCGTAAGTATTTGTATACGCCTGAAAATAGGCAAGATATTTCATCTGAGGATATTTGCGGGCAAAGAACAGCTTGCCTTCTTCCAACTGTGTGGTTACCGTTTTCTCTGTACGGCAATATTCCGGATTAAACGTCTGATTGTTACAATATGTACACCCTCCATACCCTTTTGAGCCATCACGGTTAGGACAAGTAAAACCCGCATTAACCGAAAGTTTCTGTACCTTGAACGGAAACTGCTTCGTTAAAAAACCGGCAAAGTCATTATATCGTAACTGTTTATCCATCTGCATACAATTTGCGGAAGCAAAGATAATCGTTTTTTTGAGAACAAACAAAAAATGTTCCCCAGCACATACCAGTTACTGAGGAACATTTCAAGAAAAATAACCTTACAGAGGTTAATTCGCCTTATATAAATCATCTAAAAATACATCCAAATATGCACCTCTCATATTTGTCTTATAGAAGCGTCCTTCTTTATCAAGAATCAGACACATCGGAATAGCCTGGATATTATATTCTTTGGCACCTGCTCCATAAATACCTCCTTCTATCCGTCCCTGTGTCCAGCTCATATTTTCTTCTTTCATGGCTTTCTGCCATTCAGACTCCTTCTCATCAAGTGAAATGCTTACAATAGCAAAATCCTTGTACTTATCATGTATTTTACGCAAATGAGGTATTTCTCCGCGACAAGGTCCACACCAGCTTGCCCAAAACTCCAGCATGACATATTCGTTTTCCGGAATCATAGAAGAAAGTTTTACAGTCTTTCCGTTACGGTCTAAAACATCGATATCTTTATACTTCTGTCCTACAGCCAACGGACGTGCCGCTGATGCAGCAGTTGTAAAATGTTCCAGCTCGGCAGTTCCTGCCCAATGTTTCTCAAACAAAGCCTGCATCTGGTCAATCTCCTTAACATCAGGTAAGAATTCCATACCTGAAAGATAATACATTGCCTGATCCATCGCTACCGGAGAGTCTGCATGTTTCTTGATAAAGTCAAGCTGATACTGTAACAGCTTATCCTTCCATTTCATTTCTTCACGAGCTATTTCCATACCAACGGCACTCACATCCTTTCCTTCCGACTCCGGTACCAAGTATTCATCTGCATAACGTTCCATCAAAGTATTCAAAGTATCAGAATATACCTGAATCTCCTTATTCATCGTAACAAATAAATCGTGAACTGACGAACCGGTAATCTCTGGAGATTTACTCTCACGCTCGGAAGCATAATAAACTCCTGGCAATGTAGCTACATCTCCCTTATAAGTAATGTCTGAGTTCTCCAGATAAAGCATTGTACGAAACATCTTATTATGATAATCCGGCTCTTCGCCCGGCTTGTTTAAGTCGATTATTACATAATAAAGTCCCGGACGCTCCACTTTTCCTGAAAAAGTAAAACTGCCATTCTGCACCACAGTGCTATCTACCACAACCGAATCCGACAAGTATACCGAACGTTCCAGATAAGCTTTTCCTGAAGCTGCATCACCTGTTAATGTACCTTCGATGGTATACATCCGTTTTACTCTGACATGAAGCCAACAAACCAGCTACCATGCCCAACAAAAAAATTTTCTTCATAACTATTATTCTTCATTTAAGGATTTTGAACTAATAAATCATTTCCAGCAATAGCTGAACGAGGAATAGGGAGAGCCAGTCTGGTCCATGAATTAACATATCCCAATGCAACCCAATCAGTTCCGTCCAGTTTGTTATAACGTATCATGTCGAACCAATCTTCAAAATTTTCACCGAACAGCTCCAGATATTTCTGATAAAAGACTGTCATCAGCATATCTTTGTCGGCTACATTATCAACAAAGTCCGCAGCAAATCCTGCACGATCGGTTATCGGACGCAATGCTTCACGAGCAGCAGTAAAATCAGGAGCCGGTTTACGTATCGCAGCCTCAGCCTTCACCAAGTACATCTCCGACAGGCGAAGCATATATAAAGAGTTTCCCGGAACTTTATCCACATTATCATTCATCTGATACTTATTCATACGATACGATGAAATCATATTCTCTGCATCAAAAGCCCATGCATAACGTTTATCTTCCGGATATAGAGCTGCTATTTTTCTCAAGGTGTTTCCTGCTCCGGCACTCCAGTCGTAACGGTATCCAGCTACAGTCTGCTGATTGTTCATCGTATATGGATAAAACAATAAATCCGTACTTTGGAAGCTGCTAAAAATATCACCATATACAGGCTCAAGCATAATACCCTCATCAGCCCCTTTTGTTATAACCTCATCGGCCAGTTTATATGCCTCATCAAAATTACCCATAGACAATAAGACCTTTGCCTTCAAAGCCTTTGCCGACAGATAATTTCCATAATACATGGCTACTGTTCCCAAAGAAGAATGTTTTACCGGTAACACTTCAGCCTCTTTAAGATCATCAAGAATAGATGTGTAACACTGGCGGACAGTCGCTCTCGCTTTCGGGGTATTGTCACGCACAGGAGCGTCATGAAGCACGATACCATACTGAGAGTCCATGTTACAAAATTCACCATACAAACGTAGCAGCATAAAGTTTGCCATCGCCCGGTTGAACTTCGCTTCTCTCTGATAATTCAGATTTTCTTCTTCAGAACGTCCTTTTATATCCTTATCCAAAGCCGCCAGCACCGAATTTGCCTGATTGATTATGTAATACAAGAAGATATAAGTTTCTTCCACAATTACATTGTCATCCTGTATATCTCCAGTCAAAAAGCTTCTGGCACCACTTACACTCGAGCTTTGCATAACTCCGGTACGCAAAAACAATGCATTGTAAATAGAACTTTTCGCTCTCCAGCCTTCATAGATACCATTTACTGCTATTTCGGCCGAACGGGCATCGGTTATGACAGTTTCATCATCCAACACATTTTCGGGATGGATATCATCAATAGGTCCCAGCAGGCTGCACGAAGCCATTGTCAGAGAAAACATGCCTGCCACTAAACAAGATTTTATATTCAGTTTCATAAATAGTCTTTTTTTAGAATTGTAACTTAACTCCCAGTGAGAAGGAACGGCTCAACGGATAAGGGTCGTTGTTAGTTCCCATACTTGTAATGCCAGTAGCAACAGTTTCCGGATCAAGTCCAGGCCATTGAGTAATCGTAAATAAATTGGTAGCCGTCACAAAGAGTGAAGCATTACTTAAATACAATTTATTTATCCATGCCTTAGGCAATGAATACGACAGCGTAATATTCTTCATTCTCAAATAAGATGTATCAAAAACAAAACGGTCGTTCGCCATATAATTATAACTCATTGTACCTGCAACCAGACGTGCATACTTAGCATCCGTACGTTCCGGTGTCCAGGTGTTTCCGTAAAGCTCTCTGCCAACGCTTTGTCCCAAAACGCCGCTGATTTCCTCTCCTAAGTTACTATATACAGCTTCTCCTCCACAAGAGAACTGCATAAGGAAAGACAAAGAAAGATTCTTATAAGTAAACGTATTGGTCCATCCTCCGAAGAATTTAGGTTCAGGAGTTGCTATGACTTGACGGTCGTCGGATGTAATCGTACCATTTCCGTCAGTGTCTTTCATCAGAAAATCTCCAACACCGATACCAGACTGATACTCAGCAAAACCTTTTTCTACAGCCTTTGCATTCAGTTCATTCACTTCATCCATATTTTGAACAATATGGTCAACTATATAACCTTTCACTGTTCCTGCCGGTTTTCCCACAATAAAAGCATCCTGCATGTACGAATTGATCTGTGCATTGTTCAGCGACTCTATACGGTTACGGTTTACCGAAATATTCAAATCCGTATTCCAGGCAAAATCCTTACCACGAACAGGATAACCACCTAGCGAAACTTCCACTCCACGGTTTGACATATCGATTATATTATCGTAATAATTCGACATTCCGGATTCCAGTATATGAGGAGCAGGAGCCAGTGCACCATCGGTATAACGATAATATGCATCCAAACTTCCGTACAAGCGGTCGCCAAAGAAAGAGAAATCCAGACCAAAATTCACTTCATTTGTCTTTTCCCAATGGATACCACGGTTAGGAAGTAAATCCTGCAACTTGACAGACGAACTTTCTCCATACTGGCTGGATGTATAGAACTGGCGGAATGAAAAATCGGAAACATTCGTAGATCCGGTCTGTCCCCAGCTTAAACGCATCTTCAGGTTATCTATCCAGGATGCCTTTTCCATAAAAGCTTCACGGTTTATTACCCATCCGGTAGAAACTGCCGGAAAGACTCCCCACTGGTTTCCCGGACCGAATTTAGATGAAGCATCGGCACGCATACTCACTTCCAGCAGATAACGTGAGTCGTAATCGTACGACAGACGTCCATATACAGAGTTCAAACCACTCTTTGCAACGTAGTCGGAATACATCAATACAGACTGTGCTGAACCCACATTATCCAAATTATCATCATTCGGGAAGCCCTGATACATATTTGTTCCACCAGTACTGCGTGAACGGTCGGCTCCATATCCAGCCATTGCACCAAATAAGTGTTTGCCTGTATGATAGTTATAATCTAAACGGAAATTTATCGATGTACTGGCATACTTCGAGTTGTTTGTGGTAAGCTGAGCATAATAAGGACTTCCTACCCAAATTTCCTGCAAATAACTGGGCGAAAAATAACTATTGTCATAATTATAAGAAGCCAGCGTAAAATCGGAATGGAACTTCAGGTTACGCAGCAGCTCTATGTCGACATAAACATTTCCCATAAACTGGTCGCTTTCATATTTTGCTTTACGGTTCAGCAAAGCAACCGGATTCGGGCCACTTACATACCCTGACGGCATAAAATACAACGATCCTTTATCCAGTCGGGTATAATCACCATTCTCATCATAGACGGGCAAATCCGGACGAACCAGCCACGGATGTGTATCAGGAGCCATGATACTTTCCTGACTAGGACTAGTACGCTTTGAGTAAGAATAGCCAAGCAAAGCTCCCATACGTATGCGTTTGGTTATGTCGGTATTGACAGACAAACGTCCGCTATAAGTTTCAAGATTGTCATTTTTGTATAAACCTTCCTGATCGATGGCATTGAAAGCAAACGAATAATCTGTTTTTTCAGATCCGCCACGAACAGAAACATTATACTGATTGGTTATTGCATTTTTATTTCTTGTTTCATCTTCCCAATTAATATTTTCCTTACCAAATGCGCTTTCGTTCAGTCCCAGGAATTTAGTATACATCAACGTATTCCAGTCGACTTCAAAATTACCGTAAGCCATCAAGATTGTCGGATCGTACATCATGCTATACTGCGTAGTCATGGTAAAATTCGCCATATCATAATTGTACGCATCCATCGTGTTACGCAAAATTTCTTCCTGCAACGAACGGAATTCCTGATTGTTCAACGGTTCAAAGACCTTTACCGGATTTGCAATGCTCAATGTATATCCGGCTTCCACAGTAGCCTTCTCTCCTTTCCGTCCATTCTTGGTAGTCACTATAATTACACCATTTGCTCCACGCGAACCATAAATAGCCGTAGCCGAAGCATCCTTCAGTATATCAATGCTTTCAATGTCATTCGGTGCAATATTCATAAGTGGATTCAGTGCATTACTGTCGACAAACATCGGCACACCGTCTATTACATAAAGCGGAGCGTTATTTGCCGTAAGCGAGGTAGAAATCGGATAAGGGGAAGTAATACCACGTACATTGACCGTCATCGTCTCACCGGGTTCACCGCTGTTTTGTGTCACCAGCACACCTTTTATCGTTCCGCCAAGCATATCTTGAACTGTAGATGATGTTTCCGACAGTTTATTCAAATCGTCTTTCTTGACAGACGAAATAGAACTTGTCAGGCTTTTACGGTTCTTGCTTCCGTAACCGATGACAACCACATCGTCGAGCACCTGATTATCTGATTTCAAAACAACATTTAGAACTCAACCGATTTCAAGCCTATAAACGAAAATCGCAACACAGCTCTATTTCTCGGCAATGCAAGAGAATAAGCTCCGTCCATATCGGTTACAGTTCCTTCCGTAGTACCTACAACTACTACCGAAGCCCAGGTACAGGAAGTTCGCTTTCATCGGTAACCGTTTGCCGATCAGATTCTCCGGGATCAGTTCCTTCTTCAACAACTGCCCATAGTAGCCATTTTGTATTTCTTCCGGGAAACTATTGTAAAGTTCAATCTGGGCAGGATCCTCGGTAAAATAATTAAAGCAATACAGCATCAACAGAGGTCCCCAATAGCTATCTTTATTCGCTTTGATCGAAGCCATAGTCTGCTTTTCTACCTGAGTGAAGAAAGCTTTCTCGTCTCTGGCATAGGCCTTCATCTCTTCGGTTTGATTCAGTGAATCTATCTTCACCGCATTTCCGGTACGGCGGGCCTCCCCCAACTGCCGGCTTATATCCTCGTATTTTTGGTGTAACCGAGTATAAGCTTTATCCAACTCCTGCCGGAAAGCTATTTTCTCCCGGAATTCCCGATCTGCCTTACTACCCGTAACAACCGCCTTATTCAATGTCACCATTTCCCGATCTCCGTCGGTCGTAGAGACGGCTTCGCCTGTTATAGTCACCTCACCGTTTTCCAGCATAAAGGCATAATACAACTGCTTCCCCTCTGCCTGCAGATTCAACAACCGCGGCTCGGGTAACTGTCCCTCGAAAACAAATTTTCCATCTTCCACCACAGCTTCACCGATAGGCTTCTCTTGTTTGTGTGTTGCCGCCGGTACCAAAAGCATCCTGGTACCATCCGCTAACCCGCTCAGATTTCCAACCAACCGGTACGAATCCGGCGCAGTACAGGCCCCGGCTAAAAGTAACAGCCCACCCAGGAAATAAAATCCGTTCTTCATAGTCCTTAACATTATCTTCATAACAAATTCTTAAAAATGATTTAGTAGGACAAAGAAAAACAAATCCGGAAAACACCTTATTATTAAAGCAATTCCAAAATCAGCAATTGCTTTTTTTGTAAAAAAATAAATGTTAAAATACAAAAATCGTACGAATTTACACGGACAATTTTT
>ENA-UEQS01001702-UEQS01001702.1-human-gut-metagenome-genome-assembly--contig:-NODE-1702-length-13324-cov-6.307466_pt1 | contig 13324 bp, 8 predicted proteins | sample MGYA00242953_ERZ507953 | MGnify/ENA primary metagenome ERZ507953 (study PRJEB26167, sample SAMN06115474) | human gut metagenome | host: Homo sapiens | place: China:Jiangsu | collected 2016-07-06...
TGTCGTCCCCTGCTCCCTGAGTATCAAGGATGACACCGGGACCAAATTTTTCATGATTAATATTAATACCTGCTTTATAGGGTGAATCAGAATTCTGTTTAGCACGTATTTTCTGAGTTTGGAGTTTTTCTTTCTTCGTTTCAATAATTCCCCTCGCCCATTCTGGAACATTTGAAGCGAATCTATGGCCGGACGGTTTTGTAGAACCACCGAAAGAAGAATTGCGATATGAACTTGAATAATTTTTACTCGAGCCGGATCTGCTTCCCCAAGAGTCCTCATCCTCGACTTCGTAACGTGACTCAAACGGATTTCTGCTCAGCCACTTGAGTGTCTCTGCCGGAATTTCTGTGAGGAAGGAACTCGGATAGCTTGAGAAAGTTCTGCCCTGGAGCATGCGTTCTTCGGCAAGCGTCAGATAAAGTTCTTTTCTTGCACGAGTGATTGCCACGTACATTAAGCGGCGTTCTTCCTGAAGAGCTTTCTTATCATTTTTGCTTCGGAAGTGCGGGAACATGTCCTCTTCCAAACCGGTAATGAAGACAATGTCGAACTCCAGACCTTTGGATGCATGAACGGTCATCAGCTGAACAGCATCTTGACCGACCTGCGCCTGGTTTTCTCCGGCTTCCAAACTAGCGTGCGAAACGAATCCTGCTAAAGCAGGAAGATTCTCAACCGCAGTGCCGTCGGAATTTTCCGTATCGATCGCTTCTTCTTTAATGAAGCCCTGAGCCGCAGAAGTTAATTCCTGTAAGTTTTCAATACGCTCGCTGCCGTTCGGATCCATTTCGTACATGTTCTTCAATCCGCTCTTCTCAACCGTAAAGTCAACGAAGGCAGGAAGCGGCATCTCATCCTTGGCAACGCGCAGGGTATCGATAATCTCCTTGAAAGCAGCAAATTTATTGGCTGCTGCTCCGCGGATGTACTGCATGGATTCAAACAATGAAATTCCGTTTGTCGTCGCAAAATCCACAAGATTTTCAATGGACTTCGCGCCGATTCCGCGGGCCGGAACGTTCACGACTCTCAAGAATGCAGAATCGTCTGAAGGGTTCTCTGCCAAGCGCATGTAGGCCATGGCGTTCTTAATTTCAGCACGATCGAAGAATCGGAGACCGCCGTAAACCATGAACGGTATGCCGCGTCTGGTCAGTTCAGTTTCAAACAAACGTGACTGAGCGTTAGAGCGATAAAGAATCGCAATATCTTTGGGAGAGACGCCCTTGTCGATGTATTCTTGAATCGTAGAGCAAACAAAGCGGGCTTCATCAAAGTCGTTATCCGAACGGTTAGCTCGGATTTTTTCGCCCTTGCCTGCATCCGTCCACAAGTTCTTGCCCATACGCTCGGAGTTGTTGGAAATCAAAGCGTTGGCAGCATCCAGAATGTTGCCTTGAGAACGGTAATTCTGTTCAAGTCGAATCGGTTCTCCGATTCTGAACTCTTGGACAAAGGACATCATGTTGCCGACGTTGGCGCCGCGGAAAGCATAAATCGACTGGTCATCGTCGCCGACAGCAAAAACTGCATTCGGAGGATTCTTTTCTCCCAGACCTGCCAAAAGCTTCAGCCATTCATACTGAAGGACATTGGTGTCCTGAAACTCGTCAACCAAGATAAAACGAAAACGTTCCTGATAATGATGACGAATCATTTCGTTGCGGCTCAAAAGCTCATAAGCTCTTAAGAGCAGTTCAGCAAAGTCGCAGGCACCTTCTCTCTGAAGCACGGCTTCGTACATGGCATAAATCTGGATATATGCCTTGTCTTTAGAGAACTTTGAATAGACCTCAGAGGCGCGCTTGCCTTCTTCTTTGCAGCGATTGATGAAGTTTTGCACTTCACGAGGCTTGAACTCTTCCGTATCAATGCCGTTTGCCTTCATCACGCGTTTGATCACGCCGAGCTGGTCGCTCATATCCAAAATAGCAAACGTCGCGGGAAGGCCGGCTTCCTGATGATGCAGACGCAGTAAGCGATTGCATAAGCCATGGAAGGTGCCGACCCACATAGCACGCGGGTTGATCGGAATCATGTTCTGCAGGCGAGCCAGCATTTCTTTAGCGGCCTTATTGGTAAAGGTAACCGCAAGAATCTCGCTCGGATGAGCCATATTCTGTTGAAGCAGGTAGGCAATGCGGCTTGTTAAGACACGCGTCTTCCCCGAACCGGCGCCTGCAAGAATCAGTGCGGACTTAGGTTCGGCAGTCACTGCCTGGGCTTGTTGCTTATTAAGCGATTCAGTAATGGATTGCATTCTTTTCTTCTCATCCAAAGGAGTGAGAAGTCTAGCAAACGCATCTGCACGTTGCAGACGCAGTGACGAACGCTTACGACTTAAAAATTTGTTCTAGATTTCCTCTCTCTAATATATAGAGGCGCCCGCCGCGGCTTTACTTGCCGCAAAGCCGAAACTTTCGGCTCCATCACCTATAATTGACACATTTTCCAGCTTCTTTAACTAAAGAACTCTCATGAGAGAAACATACGATCCGGCGGAAGTTGAATCCGTCCAGCAGGCCCACTGGCGTGCTAAAGATATCTACCGCGCCGTCGAACACGCACTCGACGCCAACGGTAACGAAAAACCGAAATTCTATGTTTGCCCGATGCTTCCGTACCCAAGCGGAAAACTGCATATGGGCCACGTTCGTAACTACACCTTAAACGACGTCCTTTACCGCTACCTGCGTATGCGCGGCATGAACGTCATGACCCCGATGGGCTGGGACTCTTTCGGCCTGCCGGCTGAAAACGCCGCCATTGCCAAGAAAGTCGCTCCGGCTAAATGGACGTACGACAACATCGCCGACATGAAAGCTCAGATGGAGCCGCTCGGCCTGGCCTTTGACTGGTCTCGCGAAGTTACGACCTGCAAACCGGACTACTACCGCTGGAATCAGTGGATGTTCCTGAAAATGCTTGAAAAAGGCGTTGCCTACCGCAAGACCCAGACAGTAAACTGGGACCCGGTCGACCACACCGTGCTGGCAAACGAACAGGTGATCGAAGGACGCGGCTGGCGAAGCGGCGCTATTGTTGAAAAGCGTGAGATTCCCGGCTATTACCTCGGAATTACTCATTACGCCGAAGAACTCTTGAAAGACCTCGACCAGCTTCAGGGCTGGCCCGAACAGGTCCGCCGTATGCAGGAACACTGGATCGGCAAGTCCTACGGTGTCAACCTCGCCTTCCCGTACGAACTCGACGGTAAAAAGAAAGAACTTCGTGTTTACACGACTCGCCCCGACACGATCATGGGCGTCACGTTCGCTGCCATCGCTGCCGAGCACCCGCTTGCTCTTCGCTTGGCAAAGGACAAACCCGAACTTCAGGCCTTCATCGACGAATGCCGCAAGGGCTCAGTTTCCGAAGCTGATATGGCCACGATGGAGAAGAAAGGCGTTCCGACAGGTTTCTGCGTCAAGCATCCGCTTACCGGCGCCGACGTTCCGGTTTGGATCGGCAACTATGTCTTAATGACCTACGGCGAAGGCGCTGTGATGGGCGTTCCGGCTCATGACGAACGCGATTTTGCTTTCGCGCTTAAATACGGTCTGCCCATCAAACAAGTCATCGGCAAGAAAGGCGAAGTCTTCGATGACAAAGTTTGGCATGAATGGTACGGCGAAAAAGAAGCCACCTTCTGCGTCAATTCCGGCAAATATGACGGAATGGATTTCGAACAGGCTCGCGACGCCGTTGCGAAAGATCTTGAAGCCCTCGGTTTAGGCAAACTTCAGGTTCAGTATCGTCTGCGCGACTGGAGTATTTCCCGCCAGCGTTACTGGGGCACTCCGATCCCGATGATCAACTGCCCGCACTGCGGTCCGGTTCCTGTCCCTGAAAAAGATCTTCCCGTCATCCTGCCGGAAGACTTAATCCCGGACGGCTCCGGCAACCCCTTGAATCAGGACGAAGCCTTCCTTAACTGCAAGTGCCCGAAGTGCGGCAGAGACGCCAAGCGCGAAACCGACACAATGGACACCTTCGTCGATTCCAGCTGGTATTACATGCGTTATTGCTCGCCAGACTGCGAAACTTCCATGGTCGACGAACGCAATGACTACTGGATGGCAATGGACCAGTACATTGGCGGTATCGAACACGCTGTGCTTCACCTGCTCTATGCCCGCTTCTGGACCAAAGTCATGCGTGACCTGGGCCTCGTCAAATTTGACGAACCCTTCAAGCGCCTCTTCACCCAGGGCATGCTTACCGCAGAATGCTTCTATCGTGAACTTCCGGACGGAAGAAAACGCTGGTTCTACCCGAGCGAACTCGATATTGTTTACGACGCCAAAGGCAGAATCGAAAAGATCACTGCCAAGGAAGACGGTCTACCCGTCAAGTCCGGCGGTATCGAAAAGATGTCCAAGTCTAAGAACAACGTTGTGGAACCGTCTGCCATCATCGGCAAGTTCGGTGCCGACACCGCCCGCGCATTCGTGATGTTTGCAGGACCTCCCGACCAGAGCGCCGCCTGGAGCAATTCCGGAGCCGAAGGTACGTTCCGCTTCATGAGAAGACTCTGGAACTTCGGATTCACGCATCAGGATGTCATTAAAGAAAATGTCAAACTGGATGCCTCCAAGCTGAATCACGAAGAAAAGGCTGTTCGCCGCGATATTTACACGGCGCTCAAACAGGCCGAATTCGACTTAGACCGCATGCAGTACAACACCGTTGTCTCGGCTGCCATGAAGATGCTCAATTCCCTTGATACCCTCAAGGACAACACATCCGAAGGCACACGCGCCGTGATCAACGAAGGCATGTCCATCCTGCTTCGCACGCTCTACCCGATCGCTCCGCACATCACGGCTCAGCTTTTCGAAGATCTAGGCTACGATCAGCGTTTCGGCACTTCCATCGTTGATGCACCGTGGCCGAAGATTGATGCTCAGGCTATGGTTGCCGATGAAGTGAAGTACGTGATTCAGATTAACGGCAAACTGCGCGGAGAAATCAACGTTCCGGCCGAAACACCGAAATCTGAAATCGAAGCCGCAGCTTTGGCCAACCCCGACGCACAGCGATTCATTGACGGAAAACCTGTCCGCAAGATCATTGTTGTGCCGAAGAAATTGGTCAACATTGTGGTCTGATAAGGCTTAATGCCGCAGGTCCTCAAGGGGCCTGCGGTTTCATTCTTTTAGTTTTATTCTGTGCTTATGAATTACAAAGGACTGACTCGCCGCAGTTTCATTCTCGGTCTTTCGGCCCTCGGCCTGACAGGCTGCGGATGGCATCTGCGCGGCAAGCAAAACGTTCCTTTCAAGACGATCTATATTGCTCTTGGCGAGAACTCTGCGGTTCGGGCAACCATCCGCCGCAACCTTGAAGCCCAAACAGAAGTCAAGGTTGTCAATGACCGCAAAGAAGCCGAAGCGATTTTTGAGCTGCTGGGACAGTCCCGCGGCTCCAATGTCCTGGCTTACAACTCAGACGGTCGAGCGCGTAGCTACAGGCTGCGTTTAACGACTACATTCAGAGTCGTTCTGCAAAACGGTGTAGAACTTCTGCCCACGACCACGGTCAGCGCTACCCGCGAATTGATTCGCGACGAAAGTGACGAAAACGGCCGCGCAAATCAGGAAAGACTGCTTTATGAAGAAATGGAGCAGTCCTGTATCCATCAAATGGTCAACCGTATGACTCACATCTCCGAAGAAGCTGTCCAAAAAGGTATGCATGAGCTGGAGTAGTCTTCTTGCGCAAAAATTAAGGCCCGACGAAAACGGTAATCTTCCTCGGCTTTGGTTTTTATTGGGCTCGGAACCCTTGCTGGCCATCGAGGCTCAGGACGCCATCCGAGCCGCTGCTTTTAAAGCAGGTTATTCCGAACGTAAATCTTTTGTTTTTGAAGGCAACGCCGATTACTCGCCTCTTTACGAGGCACTCGGCGATCAGAGCCTTTTCGGCGAAAAAAATCTGATTGAGGTTGTTTTCCCCAGGGCAACGATCGGTAAAAACGGTCCTGCGGCAGTGGAAGCCATCATTGAGCATGCCGACGAAGACAAGATGGTCGTTGTCTCGCTCTTTGATTACGACTGGACCGCGACAAAAAAAGACTGGTTTAACCATCTCATGAAAGCGGCCGTTTGTATCCGTACGGATCCGATCGACCGTAACGCTCTGCCGCGCTGGATTATGGAACGCGCCAAAGAGAAAAACGGTCAAACGCTCACACCTGATGCAGCCAACCTCATCGCTGAAAGAACCGAAGGAAATCTTTTAGCGACATCACAGGAAATTCAAAAGCTCGCCTTGCTCGTCAATAAACCGGAAATTGATGTCAGCGATGTGCTCGACGCTGTTTCCGACGTTTCCCGTTTTGATCAGGAATCGCTGTTTCTTGCGATGCTTGAAGGCGACGCCGGACAGGTATCCAAAATTATAGATTCCCTGCAAGGGGAAAATGTCCAAATTCCTTCTTTCCTCTGGATGCTGACGGATGTTGTCCGCAATCTGCTCCTGCTTAATCGCGGACTTGCCGCCAGAACATTCGGACTCTCTGAAGCTCACCGCAGTGCGCTCAACCGAGCAGCGCGCCGAGCCAATCCTAAACTCCTTGAACTGATGCTTCATCGCTTGAGCGATGTGGATCGAATGAGTAAAGGACTCTTTGTCGAAAGCAGTGACGGAGACGCCTGGCAGGAATTAAAGGCTGTCTGCCTCATGCTCTCCCTAAAAAGGAAGTAATAATCTATGGTTTCTACGAACGTCAGCCAAACGGCCCATGACAAAATCGCCGCCATCGGCAAAAAAGCACGCGCAGCCTCTTTGATCATGGCTAAGGCCTCCTCCAAACAGAAAAACGATGTTCTTCTGACCTTGGCGGATTTGCTTGGCAAGAATCTGGAAGATCTGCTCAAAGCGAATAACCTGGATATTGTTGAAGCAGAAAAGAACGGTCTTTCTAAAGCGTTTATCGATCGTTTGACAATCACAGTCGATACGGTGGCACAAATGGCCGCCGGACTTCGCCAGATAGCCTCTCTAAGAGACCCGATCGGTGAAATAACTGATGTTCGTCCGCAGCCGAGCGGTATTGAAGTCGGCAAAATGCGCGTGCCTCTGGGTGTAGTCGCCATTATTTATGAGTCTCGACCGAACGTAACCATCGATGCGGCTGCACTTTGCCTCAAGAGCGGAAACGCTGCTGTGCTCCGCGGAGGCTCGGACGCTAAAAACTCCAACGCTTTCTTAGCAGGCCTTGTTCAGCAGGCTCTCTCGAAAAACGGTATTAACTCCGACGCAATTCAGATCATCACAGATCCGGACCGCGATCTGGTGGGCGAGCTGATTACTGCCCGTGAATACATCGACGTTTTAATTCCCCGCGGCGGCAAAGGTCTGATTTCCCGCTTAATGCAGGAAGCAACCGTTCCGATGATCAAACATCTCGAAGGCATCTGCCACACCTATGTGGATGAGAGCGCTGATATCGATATGGCGGTTTCCGTCTGCGACAACGCCAAGACTCAGCGTTATTCTCCCTGCAATGCGATGGAAACTTTGCTGGTCAACAGTAAAATTGCCGGAACGTTCTTACCCAAGATCGGCGCCGTCTATTTCAAGAAAGGCGTGGAACTTCGCTGCGATCCTGCTTCTAAGGCCATTTTGGAAAATTTCGGTCGGGTGAAAGAAGCGACAGAAGATGATTGGTCTGAGGAATACAACGCTCCTGTTCTTTCGATTAAAGTCGTCGATACGCTGGAAGAAGCTATCGATCATATCAACACGTACGGTTCTCACCACACGGATGCCATCATTACGAATAATCTTGAGCATTCCGAAAGATTCCTGCGTGAAGTGGATTCTTCATCCGTCATGCTCAACACCTCGACACGTTTCGCAGACGGTTTTGAATACGGCTTAGGCGCCGAGATCGGAATTTCTACGGACAAAATTCATGCCCGCGGACCCGTGGGATTAGAAGGCTTAACCAGTCAAAAATATGTTGTTTTCGGCCACGGCGAACTTCGCAAGTAAGAGTTTCCTTATGGTAAACCATCTTACGGCCGCAGGCCGAAAGGCCTACAATTCAATTCAAATGAAGAAGGAATTCTTGTGAATACTTTGCTTAAACCTTTTTACGCAGTCGTCCCTCTCTCTTTAGAAGAGCTCTTCGCTGAGGAACTTACAAAGCTCGGTATTGAAAAATTCCGTTTAGAGAAAGGCGGCTGCTGGTTCGGCGCAGAAATGAGCCAAATGATGCAGGTTAACCTTTGGACTCGTTACGCCTCGAGAATTCTCTTGAAAGTAGCCGAAGGTCCCTATCGCACGGAAGAAGATATCTATAAATTAGCTAAATCCTTCCGCTGGGAACAGTATTTCACACCTGAAAATACCTTCAAAATCGAACTTTCTTCCCGCCGCTCTCCTCTTAAAAGCGTCGCTTTTGCCGCGCTTCGCGTCAAAGATGCCGTCTGCGACTATTTTCGCGAGACCGACGGTCAGCGCCCGGACGTAGAAAAACACGATCCGGACATCCGCATCTATGTCCATTTAACGGACAAGAACTGCATTATTTATTTAGACACCTCTGGTGAATCTCTCTTTAAGCGCGGCTGGCGCGAAGCTAAAGGCGAAGCCCCGCTGAAAGAAAATCTTGCTGCCGGTCTTCTCGGACTTGCCGGCTGGACACCGGACAAACCGCTGCAGGATCCTTTCTGCGGCTCGGGCACCATCATCATTGAAGCTGCCACGATCGCCTGCAATATGGCTCCCGGGCTTAATCGCCGCTTCGGCTTTGAGCGCTTCCGCGGATTTGATTCCACGGCTTGGCAGCGCATCAAGAAAGAAGCTCGTATGGCGGTGAATTTTGATGTTCCGGTTAATTTGGCCGGAAGCGATATTTCGACATTAATCGTCGACCGCGCTCAGAAAAATGCCGTCTTGGCCGGTATTTCTCAGTGGGTTAACGAAGGGAAGGTTCGCTTCACGGCTTGCGATGCCCGTGAAGTTCAGCCCTCCTCTGAGACGCCGGGTTTAATCGTGACGAACCCGCCGTACGGTGAACAATCCAATCCGAAATCTGCCAGTGTTGCTTCCATGATGAAGAACGTGGCCGATAACCTTAAACGCAATTTCGCGGGCTGGGCAGTTTGGATGCTCACAAGCGATCGTGAGCTGCCTCGTCAGATGCGGCTCAAAGAGTCTAAAAAAATCGTTTTCTTCAACGGCCCCCTCGAGTGCCGTTTCTTCCGCTTCGCCATGACAGCGGGATCCAACCGAAAGGAAGATGTCTCTCAAAAGGAAGCTTCTTCTGATTTATAAATCTTCGAGGATAACCTCAACAAGGAAAATAAGATGGACACTAAAGATTTTGATGTAGTAGCCATGAGAACCGATCTTCACCAGATCCCGGAACTCGGCTTCAACGAACACAAGACCAGTGACTACGTCGCTGCCAAATTGAAGGAAATGGGTCTTGAGCCGATCCGCGGCATCGGCGGAACCGGTGTCGTTGCCTACATTGACGGTACAGAACCCGGACCCACAGTCATGCTGCGTGCCGACATGGACGCCCTTCCTTTTGTCATCGACGGAAAGGACGCCTGCATTCACGCCTGCGGCCATGACTCTCATACCGCTATGGTTCTTGCGACAGCTGCCAAGCTGATCGGTCACGTCAAGAAAGGCCGCGTAAAACTCTTCTTCCAGCCAGCTGAAGAAACCCTCTTCGGCGCTCTGAAGTCTTATGATGACGGCGTCTTAGATGACGTTGACTACGCCTTCGGTGCTCACGTTCGTCCGATCCAGGACATTCCTGACGGCACCGTCTGCGCAGCTGTTCGTCATACTTCCAGCACATTCTGCATCGTCGAACTTAAGGGCAAAGTCGCTCACGGCTCCCGTCCGCACCTCGGCGCCAGCGTTGTTGAAGCAGCCGTTCTCGCAACTAATGCTGTGAACTCCATTTGGGTCAACCCGAACAAGGCCTGGTCTGCTAAAGTCACTTCCATTGACTGCGCTTCTACAGCCACCAACATTATCCCGGACAAAGGCAAGATGATTCTTGATATCCGCGCCCAAGACAATGAAACCATGAACGAGCTGCTTGAAAAGCTCAAGACAGCCATCACCAATGCCTGCGCCTGCGTCAACGTCACCTGCGAAATCACATTCCCGGGCGGCGTGATTCCTGCAGCCGTTTACGACGAAGACTTAGTCGACCAGGTTCGCAAGACCATCGGCGAAGTACTCGGTGAAGACAAAGTTGCTAAAGACTGCGGTGGCGGCGGAGAAGACTTCCACTACTTCAAACAGAAGAAGCCTGAACTTCATGCTGCATACATCGGCGTCGGCACTGGCGTTACACCGGGCCTTCATGATCCGCGCATGACCATGAACCCCGAATCTCTGAGAAACGGTGTCAAGGTTTTGGAAAGATTGATTCTTAATGTTGTCGGCTAATTCAGCCAACAGATAAGATTCGGAAGGAGGCTTCGGCCTCCTTTCCTTTTAGGATCGTTTGACGCTTCGAACCGAGAAAGAGAATCTTTCAGCCATGTGGAAAGATTCCGAGGCGACGATTGAGAGGCCTCTTGAGTCGTAATAGTTTCGAATGATTCTGAGCGACGGGCTGTTCGCCGGCACATGGAAAATGTCTGACACTTCCTTCGGCATCGTTGTCGCAGAAAATGCCTGCTTCACTTCCACGCATTCCTGCCCTGTCACTTCTTCGGCCAACGTAATGATGAGGTCATCGGATCGTTTTTTAATCAAATCCAGTACTTCCAAAGCATTCGGATAGATATAAACGTAGGTGACGACCACCGCTTCCGGATGGCGTTCTGATGCTACGCGGATATTCTTGAATCGAATGACTTCTTCACCAGGGATTAAACCCAAACGATCCGCGGTTTCTTCATTGAGAACCAAACGTTCGACGTTTTGGATGTACCGAGGATAGAGATTGCCGTAATGATCGATTCCTCGAATATCGTTGTATTCATTTAAGAACCGACCTGTGCGTGTTCTAGCTTTTACGCGGGTTCCAACGTGTGCTTTGCGCTCAAACAATCCTTGCTGAGAAAGGTACGCCAGCGCTTTGCGCATGGTATCCCTGCTCACATTAAATTGTTTGGCAAGTTCAATTTCTCCGGGGATGATCGAGCCAACTGGCCATTTACCTAAAGAAACTTGGAGCGAGATTTCTTCTGCAACCTTGTGCCAAATTTTCTTTTGCATAGAATAATTGTCGGTATCAAAAACTACAAATACATTGTAACGATACCGCCTGAAAGTTGGCAAAAAGTTTACGAAAAAGCCTCGTCCGAAAGGCTTAATCCGCTTGGCTTACAGGATTTTTAGGATCTAAGCAGCCGCCTGAAACACAACTTGCAGCCAGCCAGTGAGACCGGCGGCTCCGGCAACCACAAAGATTAAAAGGCAAACAAAAGTGATCTTTCCTATTCTTTTCCTCGCAAATAGGTATATCAGCCAGCAAAGAATGACTAGGCTAAAAGCCGCCCACAAATAGGTGATGAAATCAACCATGACCGGATCCTCCGGTCAGTTAATGTATCCACGCACTGTTGCGGAATGCGCAAAATCTCTCCGAAATAAGTACTCAAAAACAAACTAAAGATTTAGCGATACGATTTGGTTTTATCGATCTAGGTCAGGAATGACTTTTCCATGACTATTTCACGATAGTTCTTCCCGCCAATCTCAACATCGGTCTCTACCATTATCCGGAAGCCTCTCCGTTTGTAGAGCGCAACGGCAATCTCGCTTTCAGAAAACGTCGATAACCACGCTTTTTGAAAATCGTTTTCTTGGATGTATTCCATTGCGGCTCCAAACAAAAAGTTTCCTAGATTGTTTTCTCTCCAATCCGGTCTGACGGAAAACCATCTGAGCTGCGCAGAGTCTCCTCGATCCATTACTCCGATGGTGCCGACAAGTCCCTGCTCGTCTTCCACCATCCAAAGACGATTTCTCGGTTTCGGATCAATAACGTACTCAGCGAAAGTTGTTGCCACATAGCCTTCAAACGCGATCGGATAATCGAAATCCGAATGCCCGTAGATTCAGGAAAACTCAATCAGTCTGCCGAGGTCACCGGCTTTTAGCTCATGCCTCAATGTAAGTCCGGGAACGTCAAAAATTTCCATGTTTTTGAAAAAGAAAAAACCGCAGTACATTTTATTGTAACTGCGGCTGGGGGATAAAAGCGGTGTTTTTACACGGCTCATTGCCCTATTTCATTACGGTCGGAGCCTGATATTCATATTCCTTCTTCAGGATTTCCATCTTGTAGAGCTTTTTCAAGCCTTCATAGAAGGAAGCTTCATCGGCTCTGGACTGAGCTGTCAGGGCTTCTCCGCGAATTTCATCGACTTGGCTGTCGTCAGCTGCAGGCATCTTGCTGGATTCAACATAGCTGATCACATAAGCACCGTCAGGAACGGTGGTACCTGTGAAAGCAGGAAGACTCTTAGCAGGAACCGCCATCTCAGCCTGGATCAAAGGCATTGACTGAGACTGAGGATTGATACGGGAAACAGTCAATTCGTGACCGAAACCTTCCAGATCCTTCTTAGCCTTGAGTTCTGCCAGCTTAGCTTCACCGGCTTTCTTAGCCAAGGCAGAAGCCTGTTCCAGTTCAAGCTGGTCCTTGATATCACCCTTCACTTCGTCAAAGGATTTAATGTGAGCCGGAGTGTGTTTAACAATACGGGCAGAAACCAGTGTGTTGGCAGCAACTTCCACGGCCTGTGTATTTCTCTTTTCCTGGAGACAGTCCGGAGAGAACAGGTCTTCAATGACGCGCTTCGTGATGTACTGAGCATCCGGAGATGTCTTCGGCAGACCGGACTGAGTCAGACCGTCGAGCGTATGAAGTGTCAGACCGTATTTTTCAACTGCAGGGTCTAAGCTGTCGCTCTGTTCGTAGACCATGTTGGTAAAGCCATCGGCATTTTCAGCAAACATGGACTGACGGTGCTGATCCTGCCAGAATTTGAGAATTTCACTGCGGACTTCTTCGAACGGACGAACGTGAGCTGGATTGATGTCGGTCACATGGATGATGTGATAACCGAATTCGGTTTTAACCGGTCCGACGATTTCGTCTTTCTTAGCCCCGAAAACGGCTTTGTCGAATTCAGGAACCATCTGGCCCTGAGTGAAGAAATCGAGATCGCCGCCGCTTTCCGCTGTTCCGGGGTCGGCAGAGTTTTCTTTGGCTAACTGAGCAAACTTGGAAGGATCGGCTTTGACTTCGGCAAGAATCTTTTCTGCTTTAGCTTTGGCATCCTGGTCAGCCTTGGCTTTATCAGCTTCGTTGGCATCCGGAGCG
>ENA-UEQS01001710-UEQS01001710.1-human-gut-metagenome-genome-assembly--contig:-NODE-1710-length-13305-cov-7.705171_pt1 | contig 13305 bp, 15 predicted proteins | sample MGYA00242953_ERZ507953 | MGnify/ENA primary metagenome ERZ507953 (study PRJEB26167, sample SAMN06115474) | human gut metagenome | host: Homo sapiens | place: China:Jiangsu | collected 2016-07-06...
AGCCATTTAGGTTTATAGTCCCAACCGTATATTCCGCCTAAAATAACATGATGAAAAAGTGCCACAAAAGCCGAAAATGGTATCAGAACAAAAACCACTCCAACACTTATATCGCCCCAATCTGTCAAAAAGTTGATAAGTTCCTTCATTTACGAAACATTTCTTGTATTCAGTTTTTCACGCTTTTGTGGATGCAAAAGACACGCAAAAGTCGGACGGGTTCAAGACCGGATTGCGTCCGATTCCGTGCGGGATAAAGGCCGGGATGTTTAAAACGCCCCGAACCCGATCTGGCTGTCGTCGCTGAGATTTGTCTTTTTCAGCTGGGCTTCGACTTTTTTCAGGATCTCGTCGTATTTCTGCTCCGAAAGCCAGGGCTTCATCGTTTGGTTCAATTTCTCCATTTTTTCGACGTGCGGATCCAGTATCTCATGTTTTTGCGCATAGGTTTCGGCTTTCATGAGTTCTCTCAGCAGGAGTGCAGGCTGCAGGGCGCGCTGCAAATCGTCCTTCATCTCTTTGGGCAGGCTCCGGGCTTTGTCTTTGGGCAGGCTTGCGTACATGAGGAGCCCCAGGCTGACCTCCCTCGCAAATTTTTTATACACCTTCTGAAATCGGTCACTCCGCGCGTTGATGGTAAACGCCATGTCGTCCAACTGTTTTTCGATCTGTGCCATCTTCTGTTCGACTGCGGAGTAGCTGCTGAACATTTTTTCTTTTTCGGCTTCCACCGATCTCTCCACCTCGGCAAACGATTCCTGCAATGCACGGAATTCTTCCGGCATTTCGGCTCCTGCGCCGTTCTCTTCATAATCGGCGATGGTCTCCTTCAGTGAATCGATCCGCTCCTGCGGCACTTGTCCGCAGGCCATCAAAGTCAGCAGACATCCGGATAATAACCATTTCTTCATCATTTTTTTCAGTTTAATCATTTATCGGATAAAGATCGGGAATAGTTTTCGATATTCGGTTATCCAAAACGCTCATAAAGTTATCTTGCGGGATATGTTCCAGGAGATAGAGGAGCTGGGCGCCGGAGCAGAACGACATGATCCGGGCGGCCCATTCCTGTAAATGCGAAAACAACAACCTGCGGCCCGGATATCTCCGTTCCGCCGTCGTTGTTTTCACGGGTATTACGTGGCCTGCGGCCGCTTGTCATTTGTTACTTTTTCACTTTCGGCGCAAGCATCATGTTCATCTTCTTGCCGTCGAGCCGGGGCATCGCCTCCACTTTGGCGAACTCTTCGAGATCGGTGGCAAAGCGCAGCAGCAGGATTTCGCCCTGCTCCTTGAAGACGATCGAACGGCCGCGGAAGAAGACGTAAGCCTTGACTTTGGCCCCCTCCTTGAGGAAGTTCTGCGCGTGCTTGAGTTTGAAATTGTAGTCGTGGTCGTCGGTCTGGGGCCCGAAGCGGATCTCCTTCACGACCACTTTCGTCTGATTGGCCTTCAGTTCCTTGGCTTTCTTCTTTTGCTGGTAAAGGAATTTCTGGTAATCGTCGATGCGGCATACGGGGGGCTCGGCCTTCGGAGAGATCTCGATCAGGTCGAGTTCCAGTTCGTCGGCGAGTTTGAGCGCATCGCGGATCGGCAGAACCTGCGGCTGGCCGACGTTGTCGCCGACCACACGCACTTCCGGAGCCGTGATCTCGTTGTTGATCCGGTGGGGGTTCTCCTTGACGGGCGGACGGCGCCCGAAGCGGTTGTTGGCATTGGCTGCCGGTTTCGGTCTGTTATTCCCGGGGGTAAACGGCCTCGGCGGGAATGGTTTCGGTGCTGCGATAGTTGTACGTATTAGTTAAGTTAATAATGTGTTCTTTTATTTCTTTTCCAGTTTGTTGGCGTCGATCTCCTCTTTGACCAGTCCGGCGATCAGGTCGCGGAACGCTTCCATCGTCATCTGGCCCTTGTCGCCCTCGCCTTGTGCGCGAACGGATACGAGGCCCTCGGCCTCTTCCTTCTCGCCGACGATCAGTAGGTAGGGGACGCGTTTCAGTTCGTTGTCGCGGATCTTGCGGCCGATCTTCTCGTTGCGGTCGTCGACTTCGGTGCGGACGTCGTTGCGGTTCAGGTATTCGGCCACCTTCTGCGCATAATCGTTGAACTTCTCCGAGATCGGGAGTACCACGACCTGCTGGGGCGAGAGCCACAGCGGGAATTTGCCGCCCGTGTGCTCGAGCAGCACGGCCACGAAACGCTCCATCGAGCCGAACGGCGCACGGTGGATCATGATCGGGCGGTGCAGTTTGTCGTCGGCGCCCTTGTACGTCAGGTCGAAACGCTCCGGCAGGTTGTAGTCCACCTGGATGGTGCCCAGCTGCCATTTGCGGCCGATGGCATCCTTGACCATGAAGTCCAGCTTCGGGCCGTAGAATGCGGCTTCGCCCAGCTCCACGACGGTCGTGAGCCCTTTCTCCCTGGCTGCCTGCATGATGGCGCTCTCAGCCTTCTCCCAGTTCTCGTCCGAACCGATGTACTTCTCCTTGTTATTGGGGTCGCGGAGCGAAATCTGTGCCGTATAGTTGTCGAACTTCAGCGTCTTGAAGATGTAAAGCACGATGTCGATCACGCGCTCGAACTCTTCGAGCAGCTGGTCGGGACGTACGAACAGGTGAGCGTCGTCCTGCGTGAACCCGCGTACGCGCGTCAGCCCGTGCAGCTCGCCCGACTGCTCGTAGCGGTAGACGGTGCCGAACTCCGCCAGGCGGACGGGCAGCTCCTTGTACGAGCGGGGCTTCGAACGGTAGATTTCGCAGTGGTGCGGGCAGTTCATCGGTTTGAGCAGGTATTCTTCGCCCTCGATCGGAGTGTGGATCGGCTGGAACGAGTCCTTGCCGTATTTGGCGTAGTGGCCCGAGGTCACGTACAATTCCTTGTTGCCGATATGCGGGGTAATCACCTGCTGGTAGCCGTATTCCTTCTGCACGCCCCGCAGGAACTGCTCCAGACGGTCGCGCAGTGCGGCACCTTTGGGCAGCCACAGGGGCAGGCCCTGTCCCACGCGCTGCGAGAAACAGAACAGTTCGAGGTCTTTGCCCAGCTTGCGGTGGTCGCGCTTCTTGGCCTCCTCCATCATCACGAGGTATTCGTCGAGCATCGACTTCTTGGGGAACGAGATGCCGTAGATGCGGGTCAGCATCTTGTTCTTCTCGTTGCCGCGCCAGTATGCCCCGGCTACCGAAGTCAGTTTCAGGGCCTTGATGTAGCCCGTGTTGGGGATGTGCGGCCCCCGGCAGAGGTCGGTGAACGCACCGTTGGTATAGAATGAGATGGTGCCGTCCTGCAAGTCCGTAATCAGTTCTACCTTGTACTGGTCGCCCTTCTCGGTGAAGGTCTTGAGTGCTTCGGTCTTGGGGACTTCGCGGCGGATGAGCTGCTCCTTGTTGCGGGAAAGCTCCTGCATCTTCTGCTCGATTTTGGGCAGGTCGGCCTCGGTGATCGGCGTCGGCGAATCGACGTCGTAGTAGAAGCCGTTTTCGATGGCCGGGCCGATACCGAACTTGATGCCCGGGTAGAGTGCCTCGAGGGCTTCGGCCAGCAGGTGGGACGAGGTGTGCCAGAAGGCGTGCTTGCCCTCTTCGTCCTCCCATTTGTAGAATTTGACCGAGGCGTCCTCCTCGATCGGGCGCATCATGTCCACGGTTGCGCCGTTTACCGAGGCCGCCAGGGAGTCAGCAGCTAAACGAGGGCTGATGCTCTCTGCGATTTGGAAGGCAGTCGTCCCTTTGGCGAACTCCCTCACCGAACCGTCGGGAAAAGTGATTTTGATCATAAAAAATTTATAAAGTTAAGTTTTCGGGGCCTTCGGCGCTTCCACAATTACGAGACGGAATACGCTTCCGGGTTGCCCGGTGTTTATCGTTTTTTCTCTTCCGGCTGCCGCGCTGTGCGTGCTGCCGTGCCTTTGCCCGTCGTGTTTCCGGCCTGTGTTTCTCCGGCCTGTGTTTCTCCGACCGCCGGCCCTGCAATCCCCGCGTCTTTGGCCGCCGTGTTCCCGGTCTGTGTCTCTCCGGTTCGTGTTTCTTCGGCCGCCTGTTTCCCGGATCCCGCATCTTTGCCCGCAGCGTTTACAGCCTCCTGTCCGCGGCGCCCTTCCCGGATCATCGCCGTCCCGGCGCCGATACCCAGCAGTACGGTCAGTTCCCCGGATGCCAGCTTCCAGAACTCCGTGTCGCCGAAAAAGTAATCGCAGAGCCATGCTCCTCCGAGCAATACCCATATGGCCACGAACCCGGCCCCGACGCGGATCTTTTTCTGCGGCGTCATAACTAATCCTCCCGTTCGGTCTGCGGCAGGTCTTTGACCGAGATGTCGCGTCCGCCTTTCTCGCGCTCGGCGCGCTGCAACGGGTTGCGGCTCCATTCCGTCCAGGCGCGGCGGTGCTCCACGATGTCGATGGCGGCGTAGATCGCCGACCTCATCGACTGCGCATCGGCCTTGTCCTGCCCCGCGATGTCGTAGGCCGTGCCGTGGTCGGGCGACGTGCGTACCTTGGCGAGCCCCGCCGTGAAGTTCACGCCGTCGGGCGAGAGCGTCTTGAACGGCGCCAGCCCCTGGTCGTGGTACATGGCCAGGATGCCGTCGTACTTGGCGTATCCGCCCCCGGCGAACAGCCCGTCGGCCGCAAAGGGGCCGAATGCCAGCACGCCCTGCCTGAATGCCTCGACGATGGCCGGGCGGATGATCTCCTGTTCCTCGTTTCCGAGCAGCCCGCCGTCCCCGGCGTGGGGGTTGAGCGCCATCACGGCGATGCGCGGCTCGACGATGCCGAAATCCTCGATGAGCGAGCGGCGCAGCGTATGGAGGTCGTGCACGATCTTCTCCCTGGAAATGCTGCGGCTGATCTCCGACACGGGGATGTGCTTGGTGACCAGTCCTACGCGCAGCACGTCGCTGCATAGGATCATCATCGGCTCCCCGCCCAGTTCCGCCCCGAAGAATTCGGTGTGGCCCGTGTAGCTGAAATCGTCGCCCTGCACGCTCTCCTTGTTGAAGGGCGCCGTGACGATGGCGTCGAGCGTCCCCTCTTTCAAATCCTGCGTCGCCGTGCGCAGCGCTTCGACCGCAGCGCGTCCGGCCTGGGGCGAAGCCTTGCCCGGCTCCGGCTGCCCGGCCTCCCCGCATACGACCAGGTTGGCCTTGCCGCGGCGGGTGTCGCGTGCCGCGGGCACGGTGTTGAACGCCACCGGTTCGGTGTCGCCCAGCGTATTTCGGTAATAGGCCGCCGCCGCGGGCGAACCGTAGACGACGGGCGTGAAGAGCTCCGTCATGCGCGGGTCGGAAAGGGCCTTGAGGATCACCTCCCAGCCGATGCCGTTCGGATCTCCCTGCGTGATGCCTATTTTGAGTTTGCATTCAGACATAGATACATATATTTCAACTTACAAAGATACATATTATTCAGAATTGGCAATGCGCCGGATCGAATTTAAATGAAATTTTGCATTCCTGCGGCCCGGAATGTTTTGCGGATGGGCTTATTTTTCCTACCTTTGTCTTATGCAGCCTGTTAGGGTTGCCGACATATTCGGATAAAGGCGCATCGGCTTTTTTCTTACCATCGGAAATTGGACACTTTCGTGTAGCGTAAGGAACAAAGGTTGATGCTCTCGCTGTTTTTCGGCGTGGGCATTGGCCGCATTCTACGTTACAGGTCGTCCAATACCTCGATGGTGGATTCGGTATCTTTGCCCGCGCTTTTTTCCGAGCAACAGCTCTGAAAGATGGAACCTTGCGCAAAAAAAATTACACGGAAAAACAACCCGATCCTGGTCGCCGCGGTTTTCCGGCTGATGTTCGAGACCCTTTGGATTCCGCCCTACGACCGCCGCAGATGCAATGCCCTGGTCGCGGATTTCGACCTCTGCGCCCGTTCCGCGGTGACACGGCTGGCTGCTACCGACCTTGCTGCCGCCTCGGGGATCGAGCTGGACGAAATGCGCTATGCCGTGGAGTGCCTCCTGCGGAGCATCGAACGGCTCGATGCGGCGCGCCTTCTGCCGCCCGAGCGGTGTGCCGAAGCCCTGGAATCGGTGCGCCGCATTGTTGCCGGGCTGCGTGAACGGTGTGCCGACCCGGTGTGAGATGTCGAATGCGTGGTATGGTTTCCGGTGTCCTGCTTTGCCCTCCCGTAACCGGGACGGGCGGCTCTTGTTAACCCGATAATAATTGAAATGCAATGATGAAAAAAGGTTTGTTCATGCTTTTGTCGGGCCTGCTTGCATTTTCCGCCGCCAAAGCGCAGGAACCCCCGAAAGGGCCGGAGGCCCCGGTTGCGGGGCAGCAGTTGGTGCGGCTGTCGAAAATCACGGTCGATCCGGCGCGCCTGGCCGGCTACAACGCTTTTTTACAGGAGGAGATCGAGGCTTCGCTGCGTCTCGAACCCGGCGTGTTGGCGCTCTATGCTGTCGCGGCGAAGGAGGCGCCCGGACAGGTGACGATTCTGGAGATTTATGCCGACCGTGCGGCCTATGAAAGCCATATCACGACGCCCCATTTCCGGAAATACAAGGAGGGCACCCTCGATATGGTGCTCTCCCTCGAACTCGTCGATGTCGTCCCGCTTATGCCCGGTTTGGAGTTGCGGCAGACGGTCGGTACCCGGTAAATAGCGGTGCCGCCTGTCTGTCCGCGGCCCCACCCGTCGATTTCAGGTTTTTCCCGTCGTCTGCGTTATGACGGGAATTGCCCTTGTCTGTTTGCGGCTCCTTCCTTCTGTTTTTTGCTCCTTTACGCCTGTCCCGTGCCCGTCGTGCTTGCCTGCCGCCGGAATTCGGCGCAGACGATCCCCGTCGCCATCGCCACGTTGAGCGATTCCGAACCCCGCCGGCCGGCCGGGTAAGGCGGGATGAACAATTTGCGGGTGACGGTCGCGGCCGCGGCGTCCGAAATGCCGCGCCCCTCGTTGCCCATGACGACGATCCCTGCCTCCGGGAGCGACGCCCCGTAGATGTTCTCCCCCTCCAGGAAAGTCCCGCACACCGGCAGCCCGGCGTCCGCGGCTTGGCGCAGGAACCCTCCCAGGTCGGTGTAGTGCACCCTCACGCGGAGTATGGCGCCCATCGTGGCCTGCACGACCTTGGGGTTGAAACAGTCGGCCGAGGCCTCCGAGCAGACGATGTCCGTGATGCCGAACCAGTCGGCCAGCCGGACGATCGTGCCCAGATTGCCCGGGTTCTGCACGTCGTCGAGCGCCAGCGTCAGCCGTCACGCGAGAGCCCGCATATCCAGTCCGTAATGCGGTATTTCGACCAGCGCCAGCGAGTTGGAGGCTGTTTTCAGCAGCGACAGCCGCTCCATCTCCTTCGTGCCGACGACCTCGACTTCCGGCCCTGAAAACAGCCCTTCCAGGGCGAATATCTTGCGTACCCCGAGGTGCGACGTACGCAGCTCGCCGATGAGTTTCTCCCCTTCGGCGACGAACAGTCCGTGCTCCGTGCGCCCGCGTTTGTCGGCCAGCGCGCGGACGAGTTGTATGTCGGCTTTTGTCATCGTTGTTTTTCTAAGGTGAACGTCATCCCTTCGGTGGCGGGGTAGGTTTCGGGGAAGATCGCACGGGCCTCTTCGACCAGCATGTTTTCATCCTTGTAGCGCGACGAGTAATGCCCGATCACCAGCCGTTTCGCCCCGGCTTTCAGGGCAGCCTTGGCCGCGTCGGTCGTCGTCGAGTGCCCGCGCTCCCGCGCCGCCTTCTGCTCCGCTGCGGCGTAGGTCGCCTCGTGGTACATCAGGTCGGCGCCTGCTGCCAGTGCTGCGGCCTTGGCCGAAAAGTTGGTGTCCGACAAGTAAGCGTACGACCGAGGGGCGTAGGGACGGTAGGTCAGTTCCCCGTTGGGGATCACCTCCCCCGTGGAGAGCGTGACGTCCTCGCCCCGCTTTGCGGCGGTGATCTGTGCGACCGAAAGCCCGTATTTCGTAATCTTGAACTTGTCGACGTTCAGCGCCGGCTCCTTTTCGCGGAAAAGGAACCCCGCCGTCGGCACGCGGTGGCGCAGCGGTATGCTCCACACCTCCAGCGTACGGTTTTCCATCAGCAGCGCATGCTTGGTCGTGTCGACCTCCGTCCATACGACCGGGTAGGGCAGTTCGCTGTCGAAATATTTGAGGTGGCAGGCCAGAATCTCGCCCATCGGTGCCGGGGCGAATACCCGCAGCGGGGTCTTGCGGCCGTAGAGCGCCAGCGTCGAGATCAGCGGGAACAGCCCGAATACATGGTCGCCGTGCAGGTGCGAGATGAACACGGCACGTAGCCTGAGCGGGTTGATGCCGTAACGGATCAACTGTTGCTGTACCCCTTCGCCCGCATCGACCAGGTAGTACTGCTCGTGCACGTTGACCACCTGCGCCGACGGATGCCGGCTCAGGGTGGGCTTCGCGGAGGAAGACCCCAGTATGGTGACGCTGAAACTCATGCGTTTTTAGTTGGCCCGGCTTAACAGGAAACGCTCGCAGTCGATGGCCGCGATGCAGCCCGAAGCGGCCGCCGTGACGGCCTGCCGGTAGTGCGGGTCGCGGACGTCGCCCGCGGCGAAGACGCCTTCGATGTTGGTTATCGACGTGCCCGGTTCGACCTTGATGTAGCCTTCGGCGTCGAGCTGCAACTGGTCGCGGAACAACTCCGTGTTGGGATGGTGTCCGATGGCCAGGAAGAAGCCCGAGATGTCGATCTTCACCTCCTTGCCGTCGTTGCAGCGCAGCAGTGCGCCCGTCACGCCCGACTCGTCGCCCAGTACCTCGGCGGTGTTGTGGTTGAATATCACCTCGATGTTGGGGGTGCTGAACACGCGCTGCTGCATCGCCTTCGAGGCGCGCAGGTGGGGTTTGCGCACGATCATGTAGACCTTGCGGCAGATCGAGGCGAGGTAGGTGGCCTCCTCGCAGGCGGTGTCGCCGCCGCCGACCACGGCCACGTCCTTTTTACGGTAGAAGAAGCCGTCGCAGGTGGCGCAGGCACTCACGCCCATGCCGCGGAATTTCGTCTCCGAGGGGAGCCCCAGGTATCTGGCCGAGGCGCCCGTGGCAATGATCAGGCTTTCGGCCCTGATCTCCTTCTCGCCGTCGATCACCACGTGGAACGGCCGCGACGCGAGGTCTACGCGGGTGGCTGTGCCCGTGCGGATCTCGGTGCCGAAGCGCTCGGCCTGACGCCGCATGTCGGCCATCATCTGCTGGCCGCTGACCCCGTCGGGGTAGCCCGGGAAATTCTCCACGTCGGTCGTCGTCGTGAGCTGCCCGCCCGGTTCGATGCCCTCGTAGAGCACGGGCTGGAGGTTTGCACGCGACGTATAGATGGCGGCCGTGTATCCTGCGGGGCCGCTGCCGATAATCAGGCATTTGATCGTTTCTTCCATGACTTGTAATTTTTTGTATTTGTTATCGTGATTATATGCTCCGAAGTCCCGCCGGTCGCCTTTTCCGGTTGTGCCGGGCAGCGCCCCTCCGGGCCGGGTTTGCCAATGCAGCCGGAAGGCGCCGATAACGGCGAAATATCTAATATTGCCGTTGTCACCTGCAAATTTCAGGCCCGCAGGGCTCCGGGACTTCCGTCCGGAACTCCGTGAGGCGGCGTCCCAGGTAGTCGAACAGCGCCCAGTGCCCGTTGTTGCGCACATGCACCACGCTGGCGGCGGGGTCGTAGTCGACGATTTCGTATTCGGGAGGTATGACGTAACAGCCCCGGCGGTCGATCAGCCCCATCCCCGTCTGCGTCTGTACCTCGGCGCGGCCTTCGCGGAAATCGCCCGCCCAGACGAACTGCGCCGGGATCACCGGGTTGTTGTCCGTATCCACGAACCCGAACCCGTTGTCGTCCTCCACGCACACCAGCCCTTCGAATACGTGGCTCGTCCACCGGTGTCCGGTCAGACTGCGCAGCGGGTTGTAGGGCACCGTGACGTCGTTGGCCGTCTGGCGGGGCACGGGTGCCTCGGCGATCCTGTGCCGGAGGACGTCGAATGCCTCCCTGTCAGCCGTGCCGGGCTCCGCTGCTCCGATTCGGGCATCGTAATAGCGTATCGGGACGAACCGTCCCCGGTGCCAGCGGAGGTTCGCTTCCTTGAGGTTGTTGTGCGTGAATTCCAGCTCCCCGAGCGCCGCCTGCAAGGCGTCGAGCGCCGCGAGCAGCGTCGTTTTGTCCTCGGCAAGCAGCGCTTCGGCGAACTCCCTTCCGGCGGGCAGGTGCTGCAATACCAGATCCGTGTGCCGTTCCGTGCCCGCCGCGTCGTGCCAGCGCATTTCGCCCGGCAGTATGCGGCATTCGGCCAGGTAGCCGGTGTTGAGTTTGCGCAGCGCCGAGACCGTGCGTTCGATCCGGGGCATGGCCGACGGGTTGAGGGGCATGGCGACGAGCCACCGCTCGCCCCGCCATTCGACTTCAGCCTCGGCGAAACGCGTCGTGCGCACCAGGCGCGGCATGCCGTTGGGTTCCGTAACGGGGCGGGCGTCGGCAAGCATCGCCAGCGACAGGTCGGGCGTCAGCAGTGCCCGGGAGAAATGTTGCAGGGTCACTATCATCTCTATTCGGTTTTGACGCTGATGGAACCTATGTTGAGCATGGCGACCAGCTGGGCCGCCGAGGCGTTGTAGCTCATGCCGCGGAAGGGCGGGATCGCACCCGGGCCCTTGGCTTCGCGGATGGCCTCGTTGAAGACCGCGGGCATTTCGCTCGAACAGTCGTAGAGCAGCGAGGCATACCGGTTCGTATACCGGGCTTCGTGCGCCTCGGGGAAGAATACCGGCCGTTCGGTATCCCCGGCAGCGATATGGATGTTGATCAGCAGGACGTTGCCGTCGACGGTGCCCAGCGCCTTGATCTGGTCGCAGACCGCACGTAGCTCCTCGTTGTCGCAGTCCGTGGCCTCGCCGTCGGTGATATTGAAGACCACGGGAGGGAAACTTTCGGCGTTGGCCGTGCGGGAAGTCCAGCTGGCGGCTATGTCCCTCACGCGGCGCAGTGCCTCGCACATCGGCGTCTGCCCGGCCGACAGGGGCTTGATCCACGCCGGTGCGGGAATCTCCCGTAGGGCGATGCTGCCGTCGGGAAGCCGGTGTTCGATCACCTCCGTGTGCACCGGCATCTCCTGTGCCGCCAGGGCGCTGACAGGCACCAGATCCTCGCCTCCGGGCAGCAGCGAGCGTACCTCGTCGTCGCCCGAATAGCCGACCACGGCGATGTCGTAATAGTCGCGTACGCCGTCGCTGCGGCGTGCCCGTTCGACGAGCTCGAACAGCAGGTCGTTGGTGATGGTTGCAACCGCTTCGGCCTTGGTCATGCAGCGTCCCCGGAAGAGGATGCTTTCGGCCATCGACCCCGAGCCGTCTATGGCCAGGATGAATGCCGTGCGGTGGTTGCGTGTGATGCTCTGTGTATACATGTTGCGTCTATTTAAGTCCCCGGACGGAGTAGTAGTCGTCGCGTACTTCCCCTTCGTCGTCGCTGTCGAGGCCGTAGCTGACCGCCATGTCGAGCGAGCAGTCGCGGTCGCGGTCGGCGTCGGTCGTACGGCGCATCGTCGCGCGGGCGTTGCGCCCCGCCGCGATGGCCTCTTCTATCTCCGCCACGGTCGGGATGTGTCCCAGCAGCGATGCGTAGACCCCTTCGGCCCAGCTGTGGGCGTAGTCGTCGTAGTGGACGGAAAAGACCCTGAACCGGTTGTCCACCTCTTCGGGCGAGGCCAGTTCGCCGTGGTCTATGGCGTCGAGGATGGCCTCGACTTCGCGTTTGGTGATATACTGTCCGGCGATGTCGAGCCAGCGGCCGCTGCCGTCGTAGCGTTCCGCCGATTCCCCCCGGTCGAGCATCGCGCCCAGCGCCGCCACGATGAAACGGTTGTAGAGTCCGATGCCCCGTTTGAGGGCCGCCGCGCGGATGATCGCCTTCTGGTGGACGTACGTCGGGGCGTCGGGGTCTTCCTCTGCGATCGCGTGGAGCGTATCCACGGCCCTGAGCATTCCCGAGGTGATATAAGGGTTGTATTCTTCGAAGTTGATGACGTCGCGCCGTATGGTGCGGCGGTCGCGTGCAGGCCATTTCTCGATGTCGCGCACGGCGCCGTAGCTGGTGAGGTTCGCCCCGGGCATGAGCACCGAACGCCCCTCCTTTTCGACCAGGTAGGAGTAGGGGAAGGCCGACGTGTCGTGGTGGAACGAGTGGTGCCCCATGATCATCGTGAAAGCCCCTTCCAGCGCTGGGGACATGATGTAGGCGCCGCTGGCGAACTTGCAGCCCCTGAGGTGCACCGCCTGGTGCACGGCGCCGCTCTTGAACAGGTGGTTGCTCTGGTTCGAGCCGCTGCCCGCGTTGAAAAACGAGAACATGCCCGCGATGAGCAGCGACGACTTGTGGTGCGAGACGGTGTAGGGCCCCGCGAAGATCGAGGCGGCCTCGCCGTTCTCGCAGTGCGAGTTGGCGAAGAACAGCGATTCGGCCGCCGTGAAGGCCTTGTCCAGCCGGCAGCTTTCGCCCACGAAACAGCGTTCGACGATCGAGCCGTTGTCGATCCGGGCGTTTTCCGCGGCGATGAAGTCGTAGGCCTTGACGTCCACGCCGATGTGCGCGCCGTCGCAGACCGTGCCGTTTTCCAGTATCGAACAGCCGTCTACGGTGACGTTGTCGCCGATGCGGACTTCGCGGATGAACCTGGCGCCGACGATGCGGCTGCCTTTGCCGACGCTCCCCGTCTGCGAGGCGCGGGCTTCGGCATAGTCGTCGACCATCTTTTCCAGGGCCGCCATGGTCTGCGGGCGGTGACGGTAGACGGCCATCAGGTAGGCTGCCTGTGCCGAAAGGCGGTCGTAGATCTTCACCGTGCGCCCGCCGCATTCGTTCATCGTCGCCACGCCCACGCCGTTCCCGAACGTGCTCCTGCGGCGGCATTCGAGTGCCGTGACCCCTTCGACGAGCGCCCCTTCGCCGATGTGGTAGTTGCACACCCGTGAGCGGATGATGCGCGCTCCGGAGCCGACCACGACCTTGCCTTCCAGGTGGCTTTGCAGCAACTGGAAGGGGGTGAAATCGTCGGCGACCGAGACCTGCGACCACGCTTCGGCCGAGGAGCCGAGCGACTCGACCGCGGCGATTTCCGCCGGTGTCATATTTCTGAATTGGGGCATCACAATCGTATTTAGCAGATGCAAATATAACGAATTGCGGCTAAATTTCAAACTCGCGCCCTGCGCGGTCGATTTCCAGCCGCCTGCCGTCACGGATGACCTCCGCACGGCCGTTGCGGAAGGGTTTTACGGCTTCGTACCCCGCACATCGTATCCGGGTGCGCCCTTCGATGTCGATGTAGTGCCAAGCCT
>ENA-UEQS01001718-UEQS01001718.1-human-gut-metagenome-genome-assembly--contig:-NODE-1718-length-13286-cov-10.471421_pt1 | contig 13286 bp, 7 predicted proteins | sample MGYA00242953_ERZ507953 | MGnify/ENA primary metagenome ERZ507953 (study PRJEB26167, sample SAMN06115474) | human gut metagenome | host: Homo sapiens | place: China:Jiangsu | collected 2016-07-06...
CTTTTCCCGCCCCAAGGCCGGAAGCCTGATTTGAAAGCAACCCGCAAAGTGGTTTTTTGGGGTTCTGAAGGCAAATGGGATTCGAAAACAGGACGTGTTTTCACTTTTCCCGACGGTTCGGACCTGGAAATCGGGCTTCGTTATCTTGGCGGCCCCGACCATCTTCCTCAAGCGCCGGAACCGGATACAAAACTGCCCAACACACCGCAAACGGTTATGTGCCATTAAAATGACATTACAAGGAAACCGCCCCGAATCTGATTCCGGGCGGTTTCTTATTTGTGCTTTATCCATACGAAAAGGGCCTGATGTGAGCAAAACCAGACCCTTTTCAATTTCCGGCTTCCGCAGAGGCCGGCCGATCGAAACGCCGAGGGCTGCCGTTTGTTTATTAATTGGAGTTAATTACGGCTTATTCCGACATTGTTTCGAAATTGTTTTAATTACAATTCGCGACGCAGGCAGATTATTCCTACAGCTAATTTTGTCTTATCCTGCAACTTTTCTTTAAATTTGTCAATAAATATTCGTCTTTAATCCGAATTATCAGTCTTTCAGGGAAAGATAAAGCATAATATCTAATTCTTCTAGCCGCAAGGAATTGCGGCTGTAATTATTTATTGACATTGTTTCTCTCTTGTGGCATTCTGTAAGAGGTATGGTTTCAGTTATAGAGAGGTGTATGATGAAAGTTCTTCCTTGGTTTGCGCTGTTATTTGCTTATACAGCTGTTCCCGCCGATGCTCATTTGACGTTTGCCGGAACTCCAAAAATCGACCTTTTCTCATCCGCCCGCCTCATAGATACGAATCAAAGCCAAAGTCTTGAAGCCGTATCAACGGCAGACGGAGATTTCCGTCTGCCCTCCTGCAAGCTCGCCGGCGTCTATTTTATTACCGGCAATAACGGACAGACTTTTGACAACGAGGCCAAAGATAATGACTTTACCGACCCTACCGGCGATTATTGCCAGAGACTGGGATTTCCCGTTTCCTCCTGCGCTTCAGGTCTGTTTGACAAGCCTTGCCCTTATAATGACAAATTTTTTAATCGTTGTTGTGAAGCAACTTATATTTACGGCTCTTCCGATTGTAAAAGCCCGCGCAAACTGAGTTCGGAGACCTGCGGCGGCAAACACCGCTGTTACTGTGACACCGCGCAGTATCCTTTCGCCTCATGCAACGACCCGCAGATTAAAGGAAATGCCTGCACCGATGACAGTGGCACCAGATATGCCACCTGCGTCTGCCCCAATCCCAATAACGGACAATGGGGGTGTAAGGAATATTATACCTCTCCTTGCAACAGTGTTTGTAAAACACCTTATGCCGATTGCTGTCATTTAAAAACAAGTGTGCAGACACCTTATGGATGCGAAAAGACTTATGATTGCTGTTCCTCCAAATGCGAAAAGGCTTATTCCGATAATTGCAGAAATCGCAATGCGGTGATTGCAAAGTGTCCTGATAATGCAACCTGTACCTATTTTTCAGACTGTAAACCCAAAGTCCAATCCTGGAGCTGCAAATCGGGTTACAAACAGTCGGGAAATGGCTGCGTTTGTGCAACGAGCTGCAATAACACCGTTACATCAAAGCCTGCAAACTCTTATTATACAACGTCAAACTGTACGGCTTGCGGCATCTCTAAAACAATTAATACCGGATGGGCATGCAATTCCGGATATTATAAATCCGGCAGTTCCTGTCTGAAATCTTCTTCAGGAGGATCTTCCGGCGGAAGTTCAAGCGGCGGCAGCAGCAGTTTTACCTGCCCCAGCGGTATGGGACGCAGAACCTGTGACGGCATGCAATGCTGTTGTCCTCCCGGAGGTGACTGCAGCCGTTCCGGGGTCGGTTCCGGCAAATGTTTATGTCGGCGTTAGCTGCACACACCACTAACATAAAGCCTCCTGTTCAACAGGAGGCTTTATGTTTTTTCACCGGGCAAATTATTCTTTCAGCAGATTTTTAACCGAATCGATAATTTCTTCTTTCGTGATGCCGAAATAATTATAAAGTTCGGCAGCCGGACCGGAAGCGCCGAATCCGTCCATGCCGATGATATCACCGTTCAAACCGACATAACGTTCCCAACCGAATTTAGACGCCGCTTCAATGGCTATACGCGGCGCGGTTCCCAGAACTTCTTCCTGATAAGAGATGTCCTGCCGGTCAAACAACTCGGTGCAGGGCATGGAAACCACCGCAACCTCGATGCCCTCTTCCGCCAGCTCGTTTCTGGCCTCTACCGCCAGAGAAACTTCCGAACCGGTGGCAATCAGGGTAGCCTGCCGTTTATCTTTATCGCCGGCGATAATATAGCCGCCGCGGGCACTCAGATTAAGCTCCGCCGACTTGCGCAGCAAGGGCAGATTTTGACGGGAAAGCGCCAAAATGCTCGGCGTGCTTTCGCTTTCAATCGCAATTCGCCAGCATTCGGCCGTTTCAACCACATCGCAGGGACGCATGGTATAAATGTTGGGCATTGCCCGATAAGAGGCCAAATGCTCAATCGGCTGGTGGGTGGGGCCGTCTTCGCCGACACCAATCGAATCGTGCGTCAAGACGTAAATAACACGAATACCCATCAGCGCTGCCAAGCGCATGGCCGGGCGCATATAATCAGAAAAGACAAAAAACGTGCCGCCGTAAGGAATGGCGCCGCCGTGCAAAGCCAGGCCGTTCATAATCGCCCCCATGGCGTGTTCACGGATGCCGTACATAACGTTATTGCCTTTATAATCGTTTTTGGCAACACTTTTCATCCCGTCAACAAAAGTCAGGTTAGAGGCGGCAAGATCCGCCGAACCGCCGACAATTTGCGGCACATAAGGTACAATCTGCTCCAGGCAAAGCTGCGAAGCCTTGCGGGTGGCAACTTTGGTTTGCTCGGCGATGGCTTTTTCTTCAAGCGCTTTCAGGTGTTTATCCCAATCGGCCGGCAGGCGGTCATTAATGAAATCGTCGAATTCTTTGCCGGCAGCGTGCGCTTTTTCCTGCCATTTGGCGTAAACGTCTGCATTACGCCGTGCCGCGGAACGCCAGGCGGCGAGAATATCTTCCGGCACTTCAAACGGATCATAATTCCAGTTCAGGGCTTTGCGCATGGCGGCAATTTCTTCTTCTCCCAGCGGCGAACCATGGCATTTGGACGTTCCGCATTTGGTCGGGGCGCCGAAACCGATTTTGGTTTTGCAGGCAATCAGGGTCGGTTTATCAGACTTCTGCGCTTTGGCAATGGCTTTTTCAATTTCGCCGTAATCATGTCCGTCAATTTCAATCGTGTTCCAGCCGACAGCCTGAAAACGTTTAATCTGGTCGGTCGAGTTGGCTTTGTCAACGGTTCCGTCAATGGTGATATTGTTATTATCCCAGAGAACAATCAGCTTGTTCAGCCCCAGGTGGCCGGCAAGAGAAACGGCTTCCTCGGAAATGCCTTCCATCAGACAGCCGTCACCGTTGATGACATAAGTGTAGTGGCTGCATAAGTCATCGCCGAATTTGGCGTTAATCATTCTTTCGGCCAGCGCCATGCCGACGGCGGAAGAAATTCCCTGCCCCAGCGGACCGGTCGTCATATCAATGCCGGCAAGGTGCCCATATTCCGGGTGACCGGCGGTTTTGGCGCCAAGCTGGCGAAAGTTCATAATATCGTCAATGGTAATGTCTTCATAGCCCATCAGATAGAGCAGCGAATACATCAGCATGGAGCCGTGGCCAGCGGAGAGAACAAAGCGGTCACGATCGAACCAGCGCGGCGCCTCAGGATTGAGTTTGATGAATTTGGAAAACAAAACCGCGGCAACGTCTGCCATGCCGAGCGGCATACCGGGGTGGCCGGACTTGGATTTTTCAATGGCATCGGCACTTAAAAAACGGATGGCGTTGGCCATGGCGGCCAGTTGTTTTTCTCCAGAACTCATTTTTCTCTCCTTATTGTCTTTTGCGGCAGCTGCAGTGACAGAACCGCGCAAGGGCTGTTATTTGTTATAGTAGCGATATTCGATATCAAAGGTCCGGCGGTTATATTTTCGCTCTTCGGGCGAAATCACCAAACCCATATTGATATCGTAACTGTATTTGTATTCTTCGGGAACATAGACCATCACCTGCGGCGCGGTATATTCTATTTCCAGCACGTCTGTCGGAATTGTCGCCACGGCGAAATGCGTCTTTTTGCCGATATACTGCGGCGGGCCTTTTACCGTTTCGGTATAAAAGGCAAAATGGACGTCGGTTTCATCGCTGGGACGAAGGCGCTTAATTTGAAAAATCGGTTTAATCAGGGCTTTGTTCTGATTGATTTTGCGATCCATATAACAATAGCCGTCATAGCCGATGAGGTTAATCTGAAATTCCTCACGATAGTTGACAACCTGTGTCAGGTAGGCGTTGTCGCGGATAATCTGCACCCGGGGACAGGTTTCATAGTCCATAACGCCGGACTGACAGCCGGCGGCCAAAACAAGCAACAAGAGGTAAAATTTCTTCAACATGGCCCATTCCTTAACTGATGGCATTAATATACTTACTCTTGTTTATTTTGTAAACAAGGCAACCAACTCGCTGTGGTTAGAATAAACAAACTGGTCCACTATCGTCACTTCAGCCAGTTTATAACCGCCGGCAAGCAAAATATTCGCGTCACGGACAAAGCTGTGCGGATTGCAGGAAACGGCAATTATTTTAGCCGGACGGTCCGCTTCGGGCAGCGCCGCAAGCTGCGCGGCCTGCGCTTCGGCTCCGGCACGCGGCGGATCAAATACGACGGCAGCAAAACCTTTCAGTTCAGAGGTATCCAGCGGATATTTAAACAGGTTTTTGACGACTATTTCAACATTGGCAATCATATTCTTATTGATTGAACGGCGGAAACCGTCCAACAACGCCGCCGAAGAATCGGCTGCAAAGATCCGGGTGCCGGGCAATGCCGACAGCGGATAAGAGAAAGTGCCCACGCCGCAGAACAGATCGGCAATTCTGCCGCGGGTTTCCCCGAGATATTTCAGAACCAGCCCGGTCAGCGCCGCCTCGCCTTCAGCCGAAGGCTGCAAAAAAGTTCCGGCGGGAATATAAACTTCCCGGCCGGCAATATTAATCACCGGTTTGGCTTTTTCAATAACCGGTTCCGGTTCAACATCCGGACGCAGCCGCCAGGAAACGCGGATAATATCGTCACAGCCGGAAATCATTTCAAAAATTATCATGCGGTGATTCAGTTCCGGCGTTTCGGCAATTTCCAAAACCACATCCAACCCGTTAGCCGCGGCGGTAATCGCCACATCACCGCCGGAAGGGCGGACGGGCTGAGTTTTTTTGCCTTTTTTCTTCGAGGCAAACGGTTCGGCACACAAAGCGGCCAGCAGTTCTTTCAATTTGGGCAGAGCTTTGCGAATGGCCGGCGTCAGCAGCAGGCAGTCCGTACAGTCAAGCACTTCGTTGCTGCGGGCGGCGTTAAAACCGAGCGTCACCTGCCCTTTTTGACAGCGAAAAGCCATCACGGCACGGCGGCGGGTGCCGTCGCCGATAAAGACGGAAGTGCCGTAAGTTATCTTTTCCTGGTTTATTCCGGAGAGAATCGCCTCAATCCGGGCTATTTTCCGCTGCCGGTATTCCGCTTCCGGCTGTTCCCGGCAGGGGCAGCCGCCGCAGGCTCCGCTCAGCGGACAGGAAAGACTATTGGAACTTGTCATTATCCACTCCCAGAATCGGGAAATCATCGGCCGGCTTATTTTCTTCCGCTGCCGGTTTCGGCGCTGCGGTAACTGCGGACGGCTTCTCAGCCGCTTCTTTTTGGCGCTCAGCCTGAACGGCCTGAACCAAATCGGCCGAGCTGAAAATTAACGGCGATGAAGGCGCTGTCCCCTGCGGAGCAGAACGGCGGAGCGTCTCAGGTGCGGGAGCCGCGGCGGTTGACGGTTCAGTTCTGATTTCCGTTCCGGCGGTTGTGTCAGCGGCAGGGAGCGGCATTGTCTCAGGTTCGACGGCAGCCGGAGACGGCGGAACCGGTGAGGCCTCAGCCGCAGGCGGAACAGAGACTTCTGCAACGGGAGCAGCGTTTTCCGCAACCGGAGCCGCGCTTTCGGAAAGCGATACGAGTTCTTGTGCCGACGGTTCGGCCGTTACAGCCGGTTCTACGACTTCATGGGTCTCAGCAGCCGGAGCTTCCGGCAACGGTTCGGCAAAAGCGTCGGCATTCCAGACCGGTGTCTCGGCGGCATTGCCGGCAGACGGAACCGATGCTTCAGCCGCAGGTGCCGAGGTCTTCGGCGCTGGCGTTTCAATCTGCGTCTGGCTGTCAAGAATATGATTGGCGTCAATGCCGTCCAGCAGTGAAATTTCCTGCGTATTTTCCTTGTCGAAAATCGGGTGGTGATTGGCACTGTCGTCTTTATATTCAATGGCGGCGTTAAAGTTTTTCAAATCGTCCACGGTAAAGATTTCACAGCGGTTGCGCCCGTTTTCCTTCGCACGGTAAAGCGCTTCGTCGGAAGTTTTTATCAGCATATCGATGTTATCGGAAATCGCCGAAGACGAAATACCGATACTGACGGTAAAGGTTACCTGCTCACCCTGGTCGGAATAAACGACGATTTTAGAAATGGTTTCGCGCAGGCGGTCAGCCACAACTTTGGCTTCTTCCGCCGAGAGTTCGGGCAGAAAGACAACAAATTCCTCACCGCCGTAACGGGCAACAATGTCATCCTGACGCAGCGACCGCTCGGCGGTCGAAGAAAGTTCAATCAGCACCTTGTCGCCGGTTTTATGTCCATAGGTATCGTTGACGCGTTTGAAATGGTCGGCGTCTATCATCAAAACGCTGTACTGCGCATGCGTCGTTTGTGCCTGGGCTATGCGGCGGTTGACTTCGTCTTCAAAATAGCGGCGGTTAAACAGTGAGGTCAACGGATCGCGGATAGCCTGGTTTTTCAGCATATTCTCGCGGTTTTTGCGCGATGTAATATCCTGGAAAGAAGAATAAATGGCAACGTCGTAATTATAGTCAATGACATTGGCGGAAGTCAGAAGCCAGAAAGGCGTATCGCCGTTAATGGCTTTGGCCAGGATTTCAAAGTCATGGACTTCTTTTTCCTGTTCCAGACGTTCGGTCAGCAGCTGGCGGTTATCGGCATCGGCAAAGAAATCGCGCAGACGGTAGCGCTCGAGTTCGCTCGGCATCAGCCCGAACAGCTTAACGGCATTGTCATTGGCCAGGAGAATCTTATCGTCGCTGAGGCGGGAGATGACAATCGGGAAAGGCGATGACTTGATGATTTCTTCCAGGCGGCGGTTATATTTTTCAACTTCGTTTTCCAAAGCGTCTCGGCGGCGCATGATATAGCCGGTTTTCATCATCAGCAGCGAGACCGAAAGGCCGACATAAGTCAGCGCCGAAATATACCAGGTGTGCTCAACAAAATAGTTTACCCCGAAGAAGCGCATCAGCAGATAAAAAGTCGTCAGAGTTGTTACCAGTGCGGCGGCCAGATATCCGCCATGGTGCGGGGCAAACGACTGTGACCAGAAACTGGCCATCAGGAAAGCGAAACCGGCAATCGGAAAGATTTTGCGCATGTTGTTGATCATGTCGCCGTCAGGATAGATGAAACAGAAATATATGATTGCAATCAGGCCAAAAACCGTAGCCGTCGTAACATAAGCCATGGCCGGCGCATTGCCGATCAGAATTTCAGAAGCGGCCAGTGCCAGCAACACGATTGAAATCAGCAGGAAGAAAAGTTCTATTGCCACCAAAATGCTGATGGAAACTCCGGCGGTATTGTAATAGCTGATATAATACCCGTACCATGAAGTCAGAAACTCGACGGTCAGACCCGCGAACAAATACCAGACGGCTTTGTTGATATTCAGATTGAAGCTGCTATATATAGAAACAAACAGTAACAGCGCCAATGTCCAAAAGCTTATGCTTATGTATAAACTCTCTGAAAAAATCTCAATACTTCCCATACCTGTCAACCTCTTTATTCTGTGGTTCTCAGTCTGTCATCATAAAAGGATAATATTAATATTGACTGAATCTTTACCGGCTTTTTTAAAATTTTAAATAAAAAAAGGGATGATTATTTGAAAAAAATAATATAGCATGAGGTAGTTGCAATTATTATATGCAAGAAGGATAGAAAGATGAAGTTTAATGCGCCAGACCATTTCAGCCACAGTTTTGAATTAAAACTCGATACGCTGCCGACCAAAAAATCCGACAGAATCGCCCTGAGCATTTTGTATCCGGGATTGTTTTTCGGCGCCATTCTGGTTTTGCTGGGCGTATATGAATTATTTAACGGCTTTAAGCACGGTTCAAGCGCTTTTGACGACATCTCGCCGGATGCAACCGTTGCCTTTGAACCTTTAATCAGCCCCTGGCTGTTTGACAGCGTAATCATCGTCATCGGTTTGGGCATTATCTTCTCGCTCATTTTGTCATACATCCGTTATAAAAAAATCTTTTTCGACGGCAAAACCGTCGAGGTGGTCCACCGTCCGGCTTTCGGCGACAAAAAAGGTTTCAAAGACAAACTGGAAAATTATGAAGGCGTCCGTTTCAGAATCGAATTTTTCCAATTCGGTTTTCTGAACAAAAACAAATATATCATTGAGCTTTACCATAAAAACCACAACAAGACCGTTCCGCTTTACATCAGTACCAGCGACAAGAACATCCGCCGTATCTGGGAATATTACGCCCGGCAGCTGAAACTTCCGGCCCTGATTATGACCGACGAAGGCATGGCTGTGCGCAAAGTGGAAGATTTGGACAAGTCGCTGCGCGAGCTGGCTGCCCAGGGGCTGGTGGAAAACCATTATAATTCCCGTGCACCGCTGCCGCCGTCACTGGCTTTAGTCCGCAAAAGAGACAAAACCGTCATTAAAACCCGAAAAATTATCTGGGACGCCTATAACATTATCGCCTGGGCAGCCATTTTCCTGTTCGGCGGCATTTTGCTGGCGGCCAGTCTTTCCGACGAATTCGGCACCGAAACGGGGCGCAATCCGTTCGTGCTGGCGGCTTATATTATCGGCATTTTAGGTATTCTGGCTTCCGTTTGGGTGCTTTTCCGCAAAGACAAAATTGTCATCAAGCCGCATAAAATCATTATCGTGCACAAGTTTATGCTGTTTTCCCGCAAGAACAACGAGCTGGTTAAAGACGACATCGAATCCATCGACGTCGCCTTTACGCCGGCAACCGAACGTTATTTTGTGGCAATTTCCTCCGACAACAAGACCATGGTTTTCGGCAAAAAGCTTCCGATTGAAGACTTGCGCTGGGTCAGACAGTTTCTGATTAACGACGTGGTCAGCAAATAGTTGTCAGCGAATCGTATAAACAGATTGCCTTATCAGCGTTTTAGGGTATAAATAAATACAGCTTAAACTTTTTTAACATCCGGAAAGAGAGATTAAAAATGAAAAAGAAAGAGACCAAAGAAGATATGCAGGCAGCCGAAAACTTCTTTAAAGAAGTCAGTGCCGATGTCAAAAGCGACAATATGAAAAAGCTGTGGGACACTTACGGTCTGCAAATCATCATCGCGGTCGTCATCATTTTAACCATAGCCGTCAGTTTCGAAACCCTCAAAGCCTGGAAGCTTAAACACAACGAAAGCCGTTCCGACGCTTATTCGGTCGCTTTGGCTTTGCAAAACCAGGGACGCTACGACGAAAGCCTGCAGGTGCTGGAAGAAATTAAAGAAAACGACAAAGGCATTTACGCCGACATCGCCCAAATTCAAACCTCAAATATTTTATTTGAACAGGGAAAAACCAACGAAGCGATTGCCATTCTGGAAAAAATTCTCGACAATCAGGACATTAACAAAAAAATGCGGGATATGACCGCCATTAAGCTGGCCTCTTACAAACTGGACACCGCACCCAAGGCCGAAGTCGAAACTCTGCTCAACCCGCTGGCAGAAGAAAACGGCAGCTGGAGCAACATTGCCAAAGAAATGCTGGCAATGCTGGCTATCCGCGAGGGCGATCTGGACACGGCGAAAAAGCTTTACGGCGAAATTCTGAACACTCCCGAACTCAGCGACGGTCTGAAATTAAGAATTCAAGACATGTTATCGGTTTTAGATTCGGCCAACAAATAGAAAAGTGGAGAGTTTTATGCGCAGAACGATGTTACCAAAATTAGCAACGGCAGCCGCCTGCCTGATGCTGGCCTCCTGCGGGCTGTTTTCCAAAGAAAAGCTGCAGCTGGACGGGGAAAGAATTTCGGTTTTGGATACCGAAACCAAACTGCGCCCGGATTATGCCGAAGGGGAATATAAAGTTTATCTGCCACGACCGCATGTGAACAAAAGCTGGACGCAGACCGGCGGAAACTCGGTTCACCGCATGGAACATCTGGAAACCGGCAGCAAGCTCAAAGGTTTTTGGGAAAGCAATTTCGGCAATGGCAATTCCAAGCGCGATTATCTGATTGCCCAACCGGTTATCGCCTATAAGGTTGCCTTTGCCATCGACGCCGACGCCGTTGTCAGCGCTTATCGTCTGGATAACGGCGAAAGAATCTGGAAAAGAAGATTAAAACCGCTCCTGAAAGAAGACAAAAGCGTGGCAATGAAAGGGGCCGGGTTGGCGGAGTATAACAAAAAAATCTATGCCACCACCGGTTTCGGCGGCGTTTTCGCCCTGGATATGATGACCGGCAAGAAAATTTGGTTCTACAATGCCGAACTGCCTATTCGCATTGCTCCGACGGTTGCCAACAATAAGGTTTTGGTTCAGACCATCGACAACACTCTGATTGCCCTGAACGCCACCACCGGCGTAGAAGAGTGGCGTTACAAATCGGCTTTGGAACAGACGACTTTGGTCGGCGGCGCCAGCCCGGCTTACGACCCCGCTCAGGATTTGGTGGTTGCGGCCTTTTCAAACGGCGAGCTGAGAGCGTTCAAAGGCTCGACCGGTTCTCCGCTGTGGTCGGACTGGCTGGCGGCTCATGCCCGTACCAACTCTCTTGCCAATATCAATTCAATCAAGGCTAATCCGGTTATTGACGGAGGAACTGTTTATGCCGTCGGCCATAACGATATTTTAGTGGCTATTGACGTTCGCACCGGCAGCCGCATTTGGGAAAGAGACATCGGCAGCACCAATCAGCCCTGGGTTGCGGGAAGGATGCTGTTTGTTCTCTCCAACACCAACGATCTGGTTGCCTTGGAAGCCGAAAGCGGAAAAATTGTCTGGAGCACGAAAATTCCGCTCGGTACTGCCTCTGACGACAAAGCCGGCGTTTTCCTTTCCGGTCCGGTGTTAGCCGACAACCGTCTGCTGGTTGCCACATCAAGCGGCTATGCTTTTGCCGTTTCGCCTTATACCGGACGGATTATGAGTTTCGTAACTCTGGATGACGGAGTGGAAATTTCTCCGGTAGTCGCCGACGGTATCACAATTTTAACGACCAATGACGCCGATTTAATCGCATATAAATAACAGGACAGAAACATGAGTGTTAAAATAGCCATTGTCGGGCGGCCGAATGTCGGAAAATCGACGTTATTTAACCGGCTCATCGGGCGCAAGCTGGCGATTGTACATGATCAGCCGGGGGTTACCCGCGACAGGAAAGAAGCCAAAGGCAAACTGCAAAATATGGCCCTGGAAGTCATTGATACGGCAGGATATGAATATTCCAAAGAAGACAGTCTGGAAAAGAGAATGTGGGAACAGACCCGCCGGGCCATCGGCGAAGCGGACGTTTGCCTGTTTTTGTTTGACGCACGCGACGGCATTCAGCCGTATGACGAGCATTTTGCCGATTTGGTACGTCAGAGCGGCAAACCGGTTATTCTGCTGGCAAACAAATGCGAGGGACGTTTACAGGAAGACAGCGTTCACGAAGCCTATCGTCTGGGCCTGGGCGAACCGATTCCGTTTTCCGCCGAGCACGGCCTGGGTCTGCTTGACTTATATGAAGCCCTGAAACCGTTTGATAAAAAAGAAGAAAAAACCGAGCCGGAATTTATTGATTTTGAGGGACTGAGCGAAGAAGAAATCAATGCCGTTCTGGATGAAAAAGCTAAGGCCAAGCCTATTCAGCTGGCGATTGTCGGGCGGCCGAATGTGGGAAAATCAACTCTGGTCAATGCCCTGCTGAATGACGAACGGATGCTGACCGGTCCCGAAGCCGGGGTAACCCGAGATGCGATTACCAGCGAATGGGAGTGGAAAGGCCGCAAAATCAATTTGGTCGATACGGCGGGACTGCGCCGCCAGTCGCGCGTTGAAGATTCTCTGGAAAAGATGTCGGCAGCCAGTACCAAGCATGCTGCTTATATGGCGCAGGTTGTGGTTCTGGTTTTGGATGCCGATGCGGTTCTCGACAAACAGGATTTGACGATAGCCCGCGAGGTTATTGACGAAGGTCGGGCTTTAGTGATTGCCGTTAATAAATGGGATATCGCTAACCGCCGGGAAGCTTTGCAAAAACTGAACGACAAACTGCAAACCTCACTGACACAGGCGGAAGGCGTACCAACCGTGACGATTTCCGCTCTGAAAAAAGAAGGGCTGGACAAATTGATGAGTGCGGTTTTCAAAGTTTATGACCGCTGGAATGTCCGTATTCCGACAGCTCCGTTGAACAAATGGTTTGAAGATATTAAAGATAATTGCCCGCCGCCGCTCGGCAAGAACAAACGTCGGATTAAGCTGCGTTATATTACTCAGGCTAAAACCCGGCCGCCGTCATTTTATATGTTCTCCAGCAATCCCGAAGGCCTGCCGGACTCTTATCTGCGTTATTTGACCAACAGCCTGCGAGAAACGTTTAATCTCGGCGGTATTCCGATCCGTCTTAATGTCCGCAAAACCGGGAATCCTTACGCCGATAAAAAAGAAAGACGCAATCCGTTGCGCAAAATGGCCAAACCCAAAGAATAATTATAAAACTGAAATAAAAAGCGGGGTATTTTCTACCCCGTTTTTTATCAGACTATATTTTAATATTTAACGACCGCTCGGACACTGTATCCCAGATATGGCGGCATATTATGCCGGGTACCATAATCCATAGAGACAAGCCATGCATTATTTACGCTGGTTCCGGTTGAAGACCAATATGAATCATCATTTAATTTAACGGCATTTATTTGTTGCAAAGCCGCATTTACAGCCTCTTTATTCTGGGCCAATATGTTTAATTCTTTTACACTTGGCAAAAACCACTGTCCGACAGCATACCAAGCTTGAGTTTGAGTGGTTGACGGCTTGTATGTTATACAATATTCTGCAGCGGAATACCCATAT
>ENA-UEQS01001726-UEQS01001726.1-human-gut-metagenome-genome-assembly--contig:-NODE-1726-length-13243-cov-8.859107_pt1 | contig 13243 bp, 6 predicted proteins | sample MGYA00242953_ERZ507953 | MGnify/ENA primary metagenome ERZ507953 (study PRJEB26167, sample SAMN06115474) | human gut metagenome | host: Homo sapiens | place: China:Jiangsu | collected 2016-07-06...
AGTGCAAAGATAGGCTTTAATGAGATATGAGTTCAGATAAGTCAATCAAATTAACCATATTTAGCAATAGAAGAAGCTAAAACCGCCCTTCTATTCCTTATTATAATAAAGAAACAACATGGAAAAAAAAGACCTAAAGCCGGCCGGCGTATTCAAGTATTTTGAAGAAATCTGCCAAGTACCGCGCCCTTCGAAGAAGGAAGAGAAAATGATTGCCTACCTAAAGGTATTCGGAGCTAAACATAATCTTGAGACCAAAGTGGACGAAGCGGGCAACGTACTGATTAAAAAGCCTGCCACTCCCGGAAAGGAAAACCTGCAAACTGTAGTACTGCAATCGCACATTGACATGGTATGTGAGAAAAACAATGATGTTCAACACGACTTCCTTACCGATCCAATCGAAACAGAAATAGACGGTGAATGGCTGAAAGCCAAAGGAACTACACTCGGAGCTGACAATGGTATCGGTGTGGCTACGGAGCTGGCTATTCTTGCCGATGACAGCATAGAACACGGACCGCTGGAATGTCTGTTTACCGTAGATGAAGAAACCGGACTGACCGGAGCATTTGCCCTGAAAGAAGGTTTTATGAGCGGAGATATCCTTTTGAATCTCGACTCTGAGGATGAAGGGGAAATCTTTATCGGATGTGCCGGTGGTATTGACTCCGTAGCAGAATTTACGTATAAAGAAATCGAAGTACCTGCCGGATATTTCTTCTTCAAAGTAGAAGTAAAAGGACTGAAAGGAGGCCACTCTGGAGGAGATATCCATCTGGGACGAGGCAATGCCAACAAAATCTTGAACCGTTTCCTTACCCGCATAGCCAACAACCACGATTTATACCTTTGCGAAATCAACGGTGGAAATCTGCGCAATGCCATCCCTCGTGAAGCTTATGCCATCTGTGCAGTTCCCGAAGATGCAAAACATGACGTACGCACCGAACTGAACATCTTCGCCAGTGAAATGGAAGATGAGCTGTCAGTTGTAGAACCGGATTTGAAATTGGTTCTCGAATCAGAGACTCCCCGCCAGACAGCTATCGACCAAGATACCACCGACCGCCTGTTGAAAGCACTGTATGCGGCTCCTCACGGAGTATATGCAATGAGTCAGGACATTCCGGGACTGGTAGAAACATCCACGAACCTTGCTTCGGTGAAGATGAAACCCGACCATATCATCCGTATTGAAACCAGCCAGCGTAGTTCTATATTGTCCGCACGCAACGATATGGCAAATACCGTACGTGCCGTGTTCAGACTGGCTGGAGCGGAAGTCACTTTCGGTGAAGGTTATCCGGGATGGAAGCCCAATCCGCATTCGCCCATTCTCGAAGTAGCAGCCGAATCTTACAAACGCCTGTTCGGTGTAGAAGCCAAAGTGAAAGCAATTCACGCAGGACTCGAATGTGGCCTGTTCCTCGATAAATATCCCACACTGGACATGATTTCCTTCGGACCGACATTGACGGGAGTACACTCTCCGGACGAACGGATGCTTATCCCTACCGTAGAGAAGTTCTGGAAACATTTGTTGGATATTCTGGTACATGTCCCTGCTAAAAAATAAAAGACGGATAAGTCTGCGACAACTAAAGTATGGTAACAGTGAAACAAGAGTAGCTGTTACCATACTCTTGTTTGTTATCTGTTCATGGAGCGTACCGGCACAAGAAAATATCCAGTTCCATGTTGCCTGCTGGAATACAGAAAACCTGTTCGATACCCGCCATGACAGTCTGAAGAACGATTACGAGTTTCTTCCCAATGCCATGCGCCATTGGAATTACAACAAATATAAAAAGAAACTGAGTGACATCGCACGTGTCATCACTGCTATCGGTGAATGGAATCCTCCAGCACTCATAGGTCTCTGCGAAGTAGAGAATGACACAGTACTCCGTGACCTCACCCACCGTTCGCCTTTGCAAGAGCTCGATTATCGTTATGTAATGACTGACTCTCCTGATTTGAGAGGTATCGACGTGGCTCTTCTTTACCAACGGGATTTATTCAAACTCTTATCCTCCCGCTCTATTTCCATTCCTGTGTTCAGGCAACATCGCCCGACAAGAAATTTGCTGCACGTCAACGGTCTGCTGCTGACCGGAGATACATTGGATGTATTCGTCTGCCATCTTCCAAGCCGCTCAGGCGGAGCAAAAGAATCCGAGCCTTATCGACTCCATGCCGCTCAAATTTTACGCACAAAAGTGGATAGCGTCCTGCATACCCGCCTCCATCCTCAAGTCATCATCATGGGCGACTTCAATGATTATCCCAACAATAAATCAATTCGGAAAATACTCGAAGCGGAAGCTCCTCCTATCCGTTCCGATAGTTTGGATATAGCAATCCATCCTGCTACCTCACCCTCATCCCTATCCCCGTTAAAGCTCTATCATCTGCTTGCCCGAAAAGCAAAGACTGCCAATTTCGGTTCATATAAATATCATGGGGAATGGGGATTGCTCGACCATTTAATTGTATCCGGTACATTGCTCAACACTTCCGGTAATTTCTTCACTCGTGAGGAAAAAGCGAAAGTCTGCCAACTTCCTTTTTTGTTGACCGACGACAAAAAGTATGGAGGTAAAGAACCTTTTCGCACCTATAAAGGAATGAAATATCAAGGAGGGTTCAGCGACCACCTTCCCATCTATACAGACTTCGAACTAGTACTCCCCTGACAAAGCTCACACAACCACAGGAAGTAGTTTAGTGCCACCACGTTGGCACAATAGTGACATCGCATTGGCATAACAGTGCTAACGGAGTGGCACAGTCGTGACACTAACGTGGCATGACCACGGCATTAACGTGACGTATTCCATTCAGTCCGAATACTGATAAACCTTTAAGTCAAACTTGGGAACCATTGCCAGCAAATGGTCAAAGATATCCGATTGGATACGTTCGTACTCTTTCCAGATTTTATTTCGGGAAAAGAAGTAAACCTGAATAGGCACTCCGTACATCGTAGCCTCTTTCTGGCTGATAATCAAATCCAAATCTTGGTTCACTACAGGCAAGCTGCACAAATAGCGTTCAATATATACCCTATATACTTGGGAATTGGTCGGAACCATCCCTTCTTCCGGCTGATAGTCTGCCATCAAGGGAATCTCCTTCCGGTAACGGTCCAGCATTTCCGGTGTACAGAACTGTAAAGTAGTCAGATCTAAGGTAATGTTCTTCATGACCCTCCGTCCTCCCGACTCCGTCATTCCCCGCCAATTCTGAAATGGCGTGCTCACTAACGTATAAGGCGGAACCGTAGAAATTGTATTATCAAAATTCTGAATCTTAACCGTATTCAACGTAATTTCCTGCACCGTGCCATTGGCTTCTCCCGAAGGCAGCGTAATCCAGTCGCCCGGACGTACCATATCATTGGCAGAAAGCTGAATGCCCGCCACAAAGCCCAAAATAGAATCCTTGAATACCAACATCAGGATAGCTGCCGACGCTCCCAATCCTGCAAACAGACTGGCGGGAGATTTATTTACAATAATAGCGATGATGACAATTCCGCCCACAAAGAAAAGAACGACCTGCAAGACTTGAATAAATCCTTTCATAGGCCGGTTCTTCATAGATTCTTTACCATCGTAAATATCCATAATCATCAGCAGGATACCATTGATAGCCAACAATAGTGAAAAGATTATATAAATGGTACACGCTTTCTGTGAAATCAGCAATAACTCTTTTCCACGAACAAATGCCATTGGCAAAAGAGCATAGACAAGAAAAGCCGGAACAGTATGAATCAGATGATGGAACACTTTACGCTTCATCAGCAGTGTATTCCATTTATGCGGCTTTAGCCGGGTATACTGTTTCATTCCTCCTATGAGAATCGCCTGGCAGAGATAATTCAAGCCGACAGCAATCGCTATCATCAATATAGCAATAATAGTTTCATCAAAACGGTCGGCAACTTCCGGGTCTATCCCCCAATCTATCAGGATTTTGTTCATCCACTTTCCTAAATCTACCACGAGCATAACTTCTGTCTTTTTTAAGAAATAACAGTCTGGATATACATTTGGTTTAGAAAATAAAAAAAAGACCGGCATCCGACTCATAAAGAATCAAGACACCGGTCTACACTGCTACTCTCTAAGCATTCTTTTACAAAGGCAAGCCATAACGGCCGTCTACTATCTTTTCCAATTGTTCCGACATTTTCGTCACTATTTTCGGATTCTTCTCTGCTACGTTATTCTTTTCAGCCGGATCTTTCTTTATATCATAAAGTTGAGGTTTCATGCTGTTGCCCAATTCAATATTGACATTTTTGTTATATGCAGGACCTTTTCCGGGACGCAGGTATTTCCACCGTCCATCCGTCACCGACAGATTATTCTGTGCATTCTGAAGTACCAGCCATTCCCGACCTTTCTTTTCTTTACCTGTCCATGCATTCAGTAACGGTTCACTATCTGGAGCAGCCCCTTCCGGCAAACGGAAATTCATCATTTGCGCAAAAGTAGCAAACCAGTCTATCTGACAAAGCAACGCATCCGAAACGGTACCGGGACGAATCACTCCCTGCCAGCTCCAAATACACGGCACACGTGTACCGGCTTCGTAAGCACTGTATTTTCCTCCACGATAAACACCTCCGGGTTTATGATCGCCCAGTAATTCTACCGCCTGATCCTTATAACCGTCATCCACTACCGGCCCGTTATCACTAGACAAAACCACTAATGTATTTTTATCCAGTCCCAAGCGTTCCAATGCATCCAGCACTTGTCCTACCGACCAGTCAAACTCAAGAAGACAATCGCCACGAGGTCCCATACCGCTTTTGCCTACAAACTGAGGAGACGGCACACGAGGAACATGTGCATCCTGAGTGGCGAAATACAAAAAGAAGGGAGCATCCTTGTGTCCTTCAATAAAAAATATCGCTTTCCCGGTTAAAGTTTCCGCAATCTTATCATCTTGCCAAAGAGCGGATTTTCCACCTTTCATATATCCGATACGTGAGATACCATTGACAATACTTTGATTGTGACCATGGGAAGGATGCATTTTCAGCAGTTCCGGATTGTCTTTCCCGGTAGGTTCACCCGGAAAGTTCTTTTTATAACTTACCTGAATCGGATCATTCGGATCAAGATTAATCACCTGGTCGTTTTCCACAAAAACACACGGCACACGGTCACCGGTAGCGGCCATGATAAATGAATAATCAAACCCGATATCATTTGTGCCCGGTTTCAAAGGCTTGTTCCAATCCTGTTCACCTCCCTTGTCGCCAAGTCCCAAATGCCATTTACCTACCACCCCCGTACTATATCCTGCCTCTTTGAACATATCCGCCATTGTATAACGTTCCGGACGAATGATAGACGCGGCATCTCCGTCTGCAATTCCCGTTCCTTCCTTACGCCAAGCGTATTCACCGGTCAGCATAGCATAACGGGAAGGCGTACTTGTAGCGGCAGCACTATGCGCATTTGTAAAACGTACTCCCATCTTTGCCAAACGCTCTACATTAGGAGTATGAATCGTCTTCGCTCCATTACAACTCAAATCACCATAGCCTATGTCATCGGCATAAATAAAGACTACATTCGGACGGTTCGCCTGTCTTTCCTGAGCAGATGTCTGAGAAACCAAGCAAGAGGTTAAAGCCAAAGGCAATATACCATAATAATATTCTTTTTTCATCTTATGTTCTGAAATAATAGGTTATCTGTATTAAGGAGCTACTGTGACTCCGATCTCATTCATTTCTACTTTAGCAATGGTGGCAGCAGGCGTTGTAGCCTCCAGTTTGATGAAACGCGCCTGTACGCCTTTGTTGAAAGTAACCGTTTGCGGCAGAGGATTGTGCATGATATTGCTAAACTCACCATTGGTCGGCACCTCCGCCCAACTCTTCCCATCCGTACTTACATAGAACTTATACTGAAAAGCCATTGTCGGTTTTGCTTCCGCCTTCAAGGGAGCGTATGTAAAGGCTGACAGCTGCACCATCTTTCCCAAGTCAATCGTCAACGGAGAAGCAGCCACCTGTTTCCATTCTTTACGAGGTAAGTCATTCCAACTTTCCGTCTGATTATCTTCCTGCAACGGTGTTGCATAGAACGCGCCGACCTGACTGATATGAGCCGTCAACCGGCATTCATTGATTTTCACTTTCAGTTGACTGGCCTTTACTGCCGGAAAACGCAGCAAACGTTTGTAACCTACGGTAGTACCCTGTCCGACTTCCTGCCATCTCTGTTCGGTCAACACCTCTACGGCAAAGGATTCAACCCGTTGTCCTTTAGCGATATCTTCCTGAAGCATTACCACATTGATTTCCGATTCCGATTTCAAAGAATAAATCTTCTCACTTCCCGAAACCGCATTCCACTCTTTCCGACCTTTCACTACACGATTGTCTGCAAACACTCTTTTCCGGTAAGCAGCAAAATCTTTCAGTCGCTTCACATCGGCCTCGTGAATCAGACCTCTGCGGTCAGGAGGGATATTCAATAAAAGTACTGAGTTATATCCTACCGATTGGAAATAGATATCCGACAAATGTTTCAACGACTTCACTTTCGTATCTTCTTCCGCATGATAGAACCATCCCGGACGAATAGAAACATCCACTTCCGACGGATACCAGAAAAGTTCCGTAGCCTCCGCCAACATCGAACGGCTTCCCAAATCTTCCGCTTTGCTGAATACGCCCAAACGTTTGTTATTCTCCTCCGAACGGGTGTAAATGCCCGGAGTAAGCACCGTCGCACTCCATTCAGTTTCACGTCCCAAACCTTTTTCATTACCAACCCAACGCACATCATCGCCCATTATTGCCATCACGGCCTTCGGTTGCAGACGCTGAATCGTTTTATAGAAAGCTTCCCAGTCATATACCTGCTTCCTTCCGTTCGGTCCCTCCCCATTCGCTCCGTCAAACCAAACTTCGTGTACCTCCCCATAATTGGTAAGTAACTCTGTCAATTGGCGGATAAAGAAGTCGTTATATCGGGGAGAATCTCCATAACATTCCGCGTTACGATCCCAGGGAGAAAGATAAACGCCAAACTTCATATCATATTTATCGCAAGCCTTACGCAATTCCCTTACTACATCGCCTTGTCCTTTTTTCCAAGGAGAAGAAGCTACGGAATGTTTGGTGGTAGCCGTAGGCCAAAGACAAAATCCATCATGATGTTTTGCCGTCAACAGCACCATCTTGAAACCAGCTTCTTTAAGAGTACGAACCCATTGTTCCGCATTCAGTTCGGATGGATTAAACAGCGCCGGATCTTCTTTTCCATCTCCCCATTCACGTCCGGTAAAGGTATTGATACCAAAATGGAGAAAAGCAGTCAACTCCATTTGTTGCCAAGACAACTGCTGGGGAGTAGGAATTAATCGCGCAGCCATATCTACCTTTTGCTCCAAAGTTGCATTTTGAGGAAACTCAAGATGTATCACATAATAATTCTCTTTTTTCTGCGCCTGTCCTGCCGACTTCACCGGATAAAGAGTGAATTCAAAACTCTGTTTTTTTAACGGAACCAAATACTGAGGCAATACTCCGGGACCACAAGTAGCTGTTCCTACGCCAGCCTGCTCTGCATCCAAATGCACAGTCACCAGTCCGTCACGTTCCAACTCATTAATATGACGGGCTTTCTCCAATAATACATCCGAGAAAGGAACTATGCTAAACTGGAAAGGACGATTTGAATCGACAAAGATTCCTTCACCGGAACGATCGGTGAATTTCGTCCAACGCACATCTGTACGGTTACCGGTAGATTGCGGAGTGACATAATAGTGGAACATCCGTTCGGGTGTTGTCTGATATAAGCCAATTTTACCGGACTGGACACGGTCAGCATACGTTTCATTGTCACCACGTCCCAGATAAGAAACTTGATCGTAAGTATCCGCCACACGGAAAGTCAGTCCCAGACGTGCCATAGACTTGACAATCGCTGTATCCGGTTGGAAAGTAGTACGTATCTTTAATGCACCGTTCTTATCAAGCATATAGATAAAGTCGGCAGTTCCCACTTTCTGACCTTTTGCATTAAGAAGCTCGATAGTCGCAGTTGTCGTATTCTTCCCCTCTTTCAATGAGGTCACCTTTTGAGTCAGATTATCCAATCCCGCTTTACGCCACAAGCGAGCTCCGTTCTTGTCACGGTTATCATTATCCGTAGCCGGACGGAAAAGACTAAGAGTGATCGGAGTAGCCAACAGTTCCTTACCATCCAAAGCAAGAGAAGTAAGCGCTCCCGTTTCTTTATCCACCGTGAAAGCCGTCTCACCCGCTTTTTGCGGACGATAGCCCGTATAATTCTTATTGCCGACAATAACAAACTGATCGTATGCCACTTCCCAATCTTCGGCTATCATCGGAGAAGCTTCCCTGCGTGTCCAACTAATATTCAGATAAGCCTCACGGACTGTCTTCGGCAGAATCACATTTCCTAACGACACGTCTATGGTAGCGTGTGGTTCACAGTCTAATACTTTCGTACCTTCTGCAATTTTCTCTCCAGTATCAGCCGTCACATTCCAATGAAGTTCATATTCGTTCAGGTTAGAGAAGTCGTACCAGTTCTTGATACGAAGTTTCATGTTCTTCGGACTCAGCAGAGTTGCTTTTATATTCTGATACACTTTCTTCACTTCGAGCAGATGAGGATGTGGCTGACGGTCGGCATTCACCAAACCGTTACAGCAGAAGTTGCCGAAGCTTGGTATTCCTTCCGGTCCGTAATCACCGCCATACGTCCAATACCATTTGCCGTTCTTGTCTATTTCACGGAAAGACTGATCCACCCAGTCCCAAACATTACCGCCTTGTGCCATTGGTTCGTTTTCAAAAACATCCCAATAGTCTTTCAATCCACCACAACTGTTACCCATCGCGTGCAAATATTCGCAAAGGATGAAGGGACGGTAAATATCCTTTTTCGCTACATACGCTTTTATCTCATCTACACTACGGTACATACGGCAATAAATATCCGTATTGTAATTCTGTTCGGCACGTTCATATTGAACAGGACGAGTCTTGTCCACCGATTTCAGCCAATCGTATGTACGTTCAAAGTTGATACCGTTTCCGGCCTCATTGCCCAATGACCAGATAACAATAGCGGGATGATTCTTCGAACGCTCGTACATACGATGTGTACGGTCCATGTGCGCAGTCAGCCAAGTGCTGTCTTTAGCAAGAGAAGCAGGACCGTAGCCCATTCCATGTGATTCGATGTTAGCCTCATCAATCATATACAATCCGTAACGGTCGCAAAGCTGATACCAATAAGGATGAGTAGGATAATGAGAATTGCGTACCAGGTTGATATTATGCTCTTTCATCAGCTTAATATCCAGTTCCATCAGTTCCTTACTTACGGTACGCCCCAATTGGGAATGTTCGTGACGGTTAGTCCCCTTTACCAATACCGGCACACCGTTGATACAAAAACGCCCGTTCTTGATTTCCGAAGTACGGAAACCGACTTCACAACCGGTCAGTTCGGTTACTTTCCCTTGTGCGTCTTTCAGCTCAAGCACCAGTGTGTACAAATTAGGATATTCGGCACTCCACGGTTTTACATTAGGAATCTTCTTCTCTTCAAATGCTATAAAATTACTCAATCCACGGGATTTGATATTGATAGCATCCTTCAGAACAGCTTTGCCGAAGGTATCCTTCAGTGTATAAGTAATCGAGCTTGCCGTAGAAGACGGACCTTCTACCGTCACTTCAAGTCCGAAAAGTCCGTCTTTGTACGTTTCCTTATCCAAAGAGGCATTCAGTTTGTAGTCGGCGATATATTGTTTTGGTGTACTGTAAAGATACACATCCCGCTCGATACCGCTCAAACGCCACATATCCTGACATTCCAGATAAGCACCCGAACTCCAACGGTAGACTTCCAAAGCTACTACGTTCTCTCCTTCGGTCAATACCTCTGTAATATCCCATTCAGCCGCAGTTTTCGAACCTTGATTATATCCGAGCAATTTACCGTTCACCCATACATAATAAAAAGAGATTACCCCCTCGCAGCAAAGTACTACCCTACGTCCTTTCCAATCGGCAGGCACTTTGAAAGTACGGCGATACGAACCGACTTCATTCTCGGCATGAGGCACTAACGGCGGATTCTTCTTGAAATTGAACATCTTATCATCGAACTCATACGTCTCATTGACGTAGATAGCTGTTCCGTATCCCTGCCGTTCCCAATTTCCGGGCACATTGATGTCAGCCCAACCTCCTGTATAATAAGAAGGTTGATAAAAGTCTTTCGGACGGTTGTCCGGGTTCTTCACCCAATGGAACTTCCATTTCCCGTTCAAAGACATATAATAAGGAGATTGCTCATAGCCTCCCGGCTTCTCAATATCGGAAGCATTGGCATAAGGCCATACATAAGTGTGAGGAGTGAGTTTATTCAGTCCTACAGCATACTGGCTTTGCCATTCGGGCAACGGCTGTTTCTGTGCCGAAGCAAAAACAGTAGCAGTCAGTCCTGCCAATAAGAGTAAAAAAGTTCGTTTCTTCAGGTTCTTCATGGTTATTGTTATGACTATGTTGTACTATTCAATAATGATCTCATCAAAATATACTCTCGATTCCTGTCCCGGACGAACATGGTCGGCAGGACATTCCCCCGCTCCATTCACCGTTACACGAATATACCTTGCCTCCGTTCCTTTCATATCCATAGAAAGATCTTCAATATAGGTGCCTTCACGGAATATTTCTTCAGGAGTGTAGTTCAATCCGGTTACGTCACGATAAGATTTATTATCGTCTGATACAGCTATACGTATTGATTTCGGTTTATGTACGCCCATACCATAGTTCGTGATACAACCGATTGTAAAAGTATTCATTTTTTCCTTCTGCTGCAAATCTATGGTAAAAGAAATAAGGTCGTTCTTGTCCCAACAGCACCATTCAAAGTCAGTCTGTTTCAGGCTTCCACGAACACCATTGAGCATAAGCATCTCATTCTGTTTATTGCCAAGTATCGTCTTAGCAGTCGCTTTGTTCCACGTAATCGGCAATACAAGCGTCTTTCCCATCTGCACACCTTCTGCAAAGGTAGCACATTTAATGAGTTGAGTCCCTGTTACAATCAGTGAGTCTGAATACACAGAAGAATTTGCCACAGGTTCACTGCCATCAATAGTATAGCGAATCTCTACATCGGGACGAATACATTCCAGATTTAACTTCAACCCACCGTTTTCCGGTGTTACTTTATGCTGGATATTGTACATCGAACGGGCATAGACAATACCTTTTTCTGCAATATGCCCGTTATACCGGTCCATAGCTTGCAGGAACGAAGCCCAATCTTTCTTTTCCGGTTGTGTCCACGCTACTTCCGCCACCGCTGCCAGACGAGGGAACAAAAGATAATCCACATCTTCCGGTTTATTGCAGAATTCCGTCCACATAGAACCTTGTACCCCCATCAGCAATGAAGCATATTCCGGTTTCCAGTCTTTTTGTACCGGTTCATAGTCATATACATCTTTCAATGTATTATTGCCGAAATATGTCAAAGGTTCGAACCATTGCGGCCCTTGATAACGAATCAGATACATGATACGTGCCGGAGTCATAATGAAACGGTGTCCCTTTTCCGCAGCTTTCAGTGCAGCCTTGCCATATCCCTGCCAACCAAGAATAATAGAGCCTTCCGGCAAGAAACTACTGTTAGTCAGTTCATCCCAGCCAATCACTTCACGACCTTTACTACGTACATAGTCACTTATCCGCTGCATAAAATAACCTTGAAGGTCTTCTTCATTAGCCAAGCCTTCTTTCTTCATACGAGTCTGACACAACGGACATTTTTTCCAATGTGTCTTTTGAGCTTCATCGCCTCCGATATGGATATAACGGGAAGGGAATAACTCCATAATCTCATCCATCACATTCTGCAAAAAAGTGAAAACACTGTCATTTCCGGCACAAAAAATGATTTCTGAGTTTCGTCCTCCCAAACCGGGCAATACACCGATATAGTCCTTCACTACCGGACAAGCCAATTTCGGATAAGCCGTCAATGCAGCGTTACTATGGGCAGGCATATCTATCTCCGGCACAATCTCGATCTGGCGTTCGGCCGCATAAGCTACCATTTCCTTTATATCTTTTTGCGAATAGAAACCTCCTATCGGAGTCGGTTCTCCGGATTTCGGATTACGCCGGGCCGGAAACGGAACGTCCATACGATCCACTCTCCATGCGCCAACCTCAGTCAAACGAGGATACTTCTTTATTTCTATGCGCCAGCCGTTGTCATCTGTCAGATGGAAATGCAGTTTATTTATCTTCAACATCGACATACAGTCAATGATACGCAAAACGTTCTCTTTAGGAATAAAAAAACGTGATGCATCCAGTAACAAGGCACGGTACTCAAAACGAGGTTCATCCTGAACATTCATGGCAGGAATGCTCCACTTCTCTTTTTTATCCGACAGACTTTCTCTTTCGATAGATGCGGGAAGTAATTGCCGGATAGTTTGCAAAGCATAAAAGAATCCCTTATCACCGGAAGCCTTAACGATAATTTCCTCTGGAGAAACTTCCAATGAATATGCTTCGCTCTTTAAAGAAGCATCCGTTACAAACCGAACATCCCCCTTTTCCGTAGCGCCCACAACCAACTTGGGAGTAAAACCGGCTGCATTGGTAAATCGGGAAATAAGACTGGCTGCCACAGCCGCCTGTTCCTCATTCTCCACCACAAATACAGTTTTGTCTGAGAAGAGATAGTTGCCACTGCCCGGCACCAAATGTGCCGGACGTGGAACCAAGGGTATGTCATGTGTCAAGTTAGTATCAGTACATCCCGTCGTAACTGGTAGTAAAAAACCTATCAATAAGATAAAGATATATTTAATCATGCTGATGTATTTTATTTATTCTTTGTCTCTGTCCGGTGAAAAGCGAACAGGATCATTGTATTGTTCTTGCAACTTTTGCAATTCTTCTTTCAGTTCGTTCACTACGGATTCATATTCAGGTTGTCCGTAAAGGTTGTGCATTTCGGTCGGATCCGTCTTCATGTCATACAGTTCCCACCAATTAATGTCATTGTAAAAATGAATCAGTTTATAACGGTCTGTACGCACTCCATAATGGCGTTTTACCATGTGTTCTGCCGGATATTCATAGAAATGATAATAAAGGGCTTTTCTCCAGTTTTCCGGCTGTTTTCCT